>Ga0316222_1002101_pt1 | contig 22150 bp, 18 predicted proteins | sample TBH18011metaG_FD_206008 | JGI IMG/M metagenome (GOLD analysis project Ga0316222, IMG submission 206008) | Freshwater microbial communities from Trout Bog Lake, Wisconsin, USA - TBH18011 | ecosystem: Environmental > Aquatic > Freshwater > Lake > Hypolimnion/Profundal zone | place: USA: Wisconsin... | reverse complement strand
CTTGGGTAAGATGTGTGTATGTCATTTCGGGCAACTTTGACTGGCAGGTCTCGGAGACCGGATGCTACTGCATCTTCCCACCTTTGACCATTTATCTTCAGTTGCACTTCATATTTGAACTCGCGAAGTTAAAAAAATAGGTTTGCGTACCTGTACAGAACTGGACGTTCTGACGACTCGATTGTTTTCATAAAATTTGAGGCAATTTGGATTCCAGGGCAGGTTCAAATAGTCGAACAGTATTTTTGTCTCGACGTCAAAGTCGGCCACAAGTCTCTCATAGGAAACATCCAGTATGCGGTTTGCCGGCAAAACGTCATTCCAGTGCTGCATCAAGTCCCGATACCGCAGGTAGTGCCTGCCCATGATTTTTAAATCAAAGCTATATAAATGGCCGCTTGAAAATTGTTGAGTGAAGCACGAAAAACAGGTTTCAACTGGATCTCGCATTGAATGAATGATCCTGGCATTTGGAAGCATGAGATGGATCAGTCCAATGTTTTGAAAGTTTCCGAGCAGCTTATCGATGATGTAAAGGGCATCGGGCGAATGCTCCCATACCCGATCCAGATATTCTTGACCAAGTTTGCGCAACCCTGAAAGAACGTAACGGGTATTCTTTGATTGCAATAGAACATTGGCCTTGCGTTCAATGTCGTTCATTATTCCAATTTCTCCGGCCCCGAAAACACCGCGTTGACCGGAAAGAATCTGCTCGATCAATGTTGAACCTGATTTCGGCATTCCAACGACAAAAATTGGAATACGATCATCCTTGTTTTCAGGTACTTCATTTTGGACGACTGCACAGGAATTCAAAAACTGATTATTGAAAATACGGTGTTTATTTTGAAAAATCCTGAAAGCCTCATCCTCATCGAAACAGGCCATTTGTTTATTGAGCAAATTTCCTTCTGCGTACGCGATAAACGATCTATCGGTGTGACCGGCATCTTCCATTGCTTTAGCCATCGTAAAATTCAACTTGATCTGATCTTGTATTGAAAACGCATCCCGCTTGTCATAGAGGGTTGTGAGTTGACTAAAATAGTGATCATGGGCCTGGTACGGACGTAACGCCAATAGCGAAGCCATAGCGTCCATATTTTGTGGATTGTGTTCCAATACCGTGGTCAGTGACGTTTCAGCCTCCGTCAATTTTCCGACATCGATTAACACATTGCCCAGATTGACGAGGGAGTACTCGAAATCGGGCTGAATCGCCAATGCCTTGCGATAGAAAAATTCCGCCTCCAATGGCCTGCCATTAATACGATGCAAAATACCAAGACCGCAGTAAGCCTCAGCGTAGTCCTGGTTGAGTTCCAAGGCCCGATGAAATAATCGTTCAGCTTCAATGAATTCTTCCTGAATGCATGCGATTTCTCCCAAACAAAAAAACGCAGCGGCATTTTTCGGTGACAAATCGATTATGCGCAAAAAACATTCTTTCGCTTCACTCATCAGACCTGTTTGGGCAAGCGCCTGACCCAAATTCTGATCCGCCTGAACCAGCCGAGGATTGAGGCTGATCGCTTTGCGATAATACGCCAGCGCCTCATCCGAATTACCCTGTAACCAAAATACATATCCAAGATTGCAATGCGCTTCCGGGTAATTCGCATTGTGTTTAATAGCCTCACGATAGCTTTCTGCAGCTAACGCAATATCCCCAGCGACTAAACGATCATTTCCCTGATCTTTACACGATGCTGCCAATAAAAAATTGTGGCCAGGGCGGCCGGGCAATTTTTTCTTCAATTGACCCATCAGCGAAAAAATCAAATTTCGCAGACGAAAATTCGGTCCGATCCTTGCCGTTGAGGTTGCGCCGGAATTCATATTATTTTGCATTCCGATGTCTTGAATAGTTCAAGCATAATAAGAAATCCCCTTATTTTCGATGTCCTCAACCTGGATTCATTTGAATGGTCGGATATGCGTAAACGTTGCCCAGGATTGAGAGGCTACGCAGAAAACAATGCTGTGTATATGCCCTAAATAAGGCATTTTTCGACAGACTTGTAACGATTTGTAGATGGAATTGACTGGCTATGTTGTGCCGATTTGCGACAATCAGGCCTCCAGGTCAGAGGCCATGTCGCTTCGCCTGAAGCCTGACTTTGCTCAGTGACTTTTATGGTGCGACTGGCGAGTTTGCCGCAGACTTGAATTTACAGATTGATTTTAATCGGATGGTGAGCTATGTTTTTGCCACTTCCCGACCAACACAAAAAACACCGGCACAAACGCCACCGCCAGCACGGTCGACGCCAGCATTCCTGAAAACACGGTCACGCCTATCGATTTGCGTGCCGAGGCACCGGCGCCGTTGGATAAAATCAGCGGCACCACACCCAGAATAAATGCAAACGAAGTCATCAGAATCGGCCTGAAGCGCCGCTTTGAACCTTCGAGCGCGGCATCGATCAGACTCATGCCGTGCAGGTGCAGTTCATGCGCGACTTCCACGATCAGAATGGCGTTTTTGGCCGACAGTGCAATCAGCAGCACCAGCCCGATCTGTACATAGATATTGTTGGCCAGCCCCACGATCAGCAATACGCTCACGGTCCCGACCAGCGACAGTGGTACCGCCACCAGCACCGGCAATGGGGTCAGCCATGATTCGTATTGTCCCGCCAGCACCAGATACACCAGCAGCAGTGCCAGCCCGAACACCAGCCCGACCGAACTGCCGACCAGCTTTTCCTGATACGACATTGCAGTCCATTCATAGCTGACTCCCTGTGGCAATGTCCTGGCGGCCAGTTGCTCCAGCAGCTGCAGGGCTTCACCCGAACTGTGTCCGGCAGCGGCAGCGCCATTCACCGTGGCGGACGGCATCAGGTTGTATTGCGAGGCCACTGCCGGTCCGCTTGTTTCGGTAATGGTCATGAAGGAACTCACCGGCACCATCTGTTGGGAATGATTGGCCACGGTCAGACGACCGATGGCTTCAGTGTCGGCCCGGAACGGCTGATCGGCCTGCACGAATACCGCAAAGTTTTGCCCGAAGCGGGAAAACTGGTTGACATACGACGAGCCCAGATAACTCTGGATGGCGCTGTAGGCATCGTTGACCGAGACGCCCAGACTTTCTGCGCGGGCCCGGTTAAAACGCATGGCCAGTTGCGGCACATCCACGCGCAGCGACGTAAAGGCCAGCTGGATGCGCGGATCGGCACTGGCCTGTTGGAGCAGCGCATCAGTCGCCTGGGACAATTTGTGGAAATCATTGCTGCCATCGGTGAGCTGGATCTGCATCTGGAAGCCGCCGGACAGTCCCAGTCCGTTGATGGGCGGCGGCACCAGTACCTTGGTACTGGCTGCTTCGGGCAGCAGATTGACTTCCCTGGTCAGTTTTTTATAAATCGACAGCAGATCTTCATCGGCACCGCGTTCTTTCCAGTCTTTGAGCACGATATACACCAGGCCGGCATTGGACAGGGTGGCATTGCCATCCAGCGGTGAAATGCCGGAGATCGCAATGGTGTGGGTCACCACCGGCATCTTCGCGGTCAGGTCGACGATTTTCTGCAGGAAGCGCTCCGTGCGCTGCAGCGACGCGGCGTCCGGCAGCTGCACGATGACCATCATGTAACCCTGGTCTTCGGTCGGTATGAAAGCGGTGGGCACTTTCAGGAAGCCATACCCGGCTGCGGCAATCAGAACGAGGGCAACGGCTGCGCTCAATTTCAAATTATTGAGCAGGCTGCCAATCAGGCGCAGGTAGGCCGTTTCAAAGCGTGCAAAGCCGGCATTGAAGCTGCGCGAAAAAAGATTGGGCTGGCGATGTTTATCCAGCGGTTTCAGATACTGGGCCGACTGGGTCGGCTTGAGCGTAATGGCATTGATGCCCGAGATGATTGCCGTGGCTGCGATGACCAGAGCGAACTGCCGGTACATCTGTCCGGTAATGCCGGGAATGAAAGCCGCCGGCAGAAACACCGAAGTCAGCACCAGGGTAATGCCGATAATCGGTCCCATCAGTTCACCCATGGCATCGATGGCTGCCTGTCTGGGTGTTTTGCCGGTCTCAATATGCTGGGCTACGCCTTCGACCACCACAATCGCATCGTCGACCACAATGCCGATGCACAGCACCAGTGCAAACAGCGTCAGCAGGTTGATTGAAAAACCGAGTGCGGCCATGGCCGCAAATGCGCCGATCACGGTAATCGGCACCGTGGTGGCCGGTACCAGCGTGGCGCGCCAGTTCTGCAGGAATACCAGAATCACGATCAGCACCAGTGCACCGGCTTCATACAGCGTGTGATAGACCTCGTCGATGGAGGCTTTGACAAACGTGGTGGTATCAAACGGGATGGCGTAACTCAGGCCTTTGGGAAACTCCCTGGCCAGCTTTTCCATCTCGGTGCGCACCGCCTGCGCGGTATCGAGCGCATTGGCATCCGGTTGCTGGTAAATGGCGATGCCGCCGGCCGGCCTGCCGTCAAAGCGGAAACCCTGGTTGTAATTCGACGAGCCCAGCTCCAGCCTTGCCACATCGCGCAGCCGGGTGACCGAACCATCGGAAGCGGTATTGACGATCAGGCTGCCAAAGTCATCCACCGAGGTCAGCGGATCGTCGACGTTGATGGTCAGCTGCAGTTCCTGGCCAGGCGGTGCCGGCGGCATGCCGGTCTGTCCGGCGCTGATGCGCTGGTTCTGCTGGTTGATCACATTCATGACCTGATTCGGGTTCATGTTGCGCTGTTTCATGTTCGAGGCATTCAGCCAGATGCGCATGCTGTAGGAACCAACGCCAAACACATTGACATCGGCCACGCCGTGCAGGCGGGCCAGCCGGTCACGCAGTTTCAAGCCGGCATAGTTGCTTAAAAAAAGTGCGTCGTGCGCTGGCGCAGTGGACGTCAGGGTGACGATCTGCAGGATGGCGGTGGATTTTTTCTTGGTAATGACGCCTTGCTGCTGTACCGAAGCGGGCAGGGTGGGCAGGGCGATATTGACACGGTTCTGAACCGCCACCTGCGCCTGATCGGGATCGGTGCCAACGGCAAAACTGACCACCAGATTGTAGCGTCCGTCATTCGAAGCATTCGACTGCATGTACAGCATGCCGTCCACGCCGTTGACCTGCTGCTCGATGGCGCGCGCTACCTGCTGCTGGACTGCCACCGCACTGGCGCCCGGATAACTGGTGCTGACCTGGATGGTGGGCGGCGTCAGTTGCGGATACTGCGCCACCGGCAGCGCAAACATCGCCACGAAACCCAGCACCAGGATCAGGATGGCGATAACGTTGGCCAGTACCGGCCGCTCGATGAAAAATTTGGCGATCAAGGCTGCACTCCTGATGCGTTGGCCTGTTTGACTATTTGCACAGCGTGGCCGTCGGTCAGTCTGGCATAGCCTTCCGTGACGATGCGCTCACCGGTTTTCAGGCCGTCGGTCACTTCCACCTCTTCATGTGGGAGCAGCACGGTATGAATGCTGCTGCGGCGCGCAACGTTGTCGCTACTTACCGTGTAGACGTAGTCACCCTGCTGATCGGTCTGGACTGCTGCTTTGGGAATCACCAGCGCATCACGGCCGGCGCTGGCTTCGATGCTCAGTTTTGCGTAAAAGCCTGGAATCAGGTGGCGTGCGTGATTGGCAAACAGGCCGCGCAGCGCCACGGTGCCGCTGGTCTGATTGAGCTGATGATCGATGAAATCCAGCACCCCGGTTTCACTGGGTTCGTTTTCACCCTGCAGCTGGGCGTGCACCACGGTTTTGCCCAGGCCTTTGACGATATCTTTTTTCAGGGCAGTCTGCTGGGCCCGGATCCGGATGGCTTCATTTTCTCCCACGGCAGCATTCACAAAAACCGGTTCGATCTGGATCAGGGTACCCAGCACCGTGCCGCCGGCCGTGGCACCGACATAATTGCCCGGATCGACCTGATGTTTGCCCATGACGCCATCAAACGGGGCGCGCACTTCGGTATAGGACAGATTGGTTTTGGCAATATCAAAATTGGCTTCGGCCTGGCGCAGGTTGGACAGTGAAATTTCCACATTGGTTTCTGAATTGGCGTTTTCTTTCAACAGTTCTTTCTGTCGCTCGTAGTCGCTTCTGGTCTGATCCAGTCTGGCCTGATTCAGTTTCAGCTGGTCCAGATAGGGAGGGCGCTCGATGGTAAATAACAGATCGCCCTTTTTTACCCACTGCCCATCCCGGAAATGCACCGCGTCCAGATTGCCGGCCACCCGCGCAATCAGGTTGACCTGCTGCGATGGGGCGATGGTGCCATCCAGAATCACCATGTCGCGGATGTGGCGGGTCGCCAGCACGTTGACCGTGACCGGGATGGCCGCCGGTGGCGGCACGACAGTGGACTGCGGTTTGCAGCCGCCCAGCAGCAGCGTACTCATACCCACAGCAAACCAGGTCCGCACAACGATGCCGGGTCGGGAAGGGGGCTGGTCTGGATGCACAGAGGTCATGGTCTTTGTCCCTTTAAAGTCAGGCGGTCTGTTCAGTCTGGGCTCAGCGGATCCCAGCCGCCGCCGAGCGCGCGAAATGCGTTGATATAGGCCTGCAGCACATTGCCTTGGGCCTGCACGGTCGAGTCCGACGTCTGCAGGTGCGCCTGGACCGCACTGCTGAGTGTGGTGTAGTCGACCTGACCGGCACGGTACCGCAACTGCGCCAGTATCGAAGTACGTGCGGCAGCCTTGTCGGCCTGCTGCAGATTGGCCAGCTGTCTGTCATTGCCGTCGATCGCCGACAGCGCATCGTCGACTTCCTGCTGTGCCTTGAGTACCTGATTCTGGTATGCCAATACGGCCTGGATGAATTGACTGTCCTGCACCCGGACCTGTTCAGAAATGCGCGCTCGATCGAACAGCGGCAGAGTGAAGCCGATGCCGTAAGCAACGGCGCGGTTATCCCATTTGAACAGCGTACTCAACCCGGCAGTGGTGGAATAACCGATAGCGCCATTCAACGTGAAGCTGGGGTAGAGCGCGGCTTTGGCCACCCCAATTCTGGCGCACTGTGCCGCAGCGGCATATTCGGCCTGCAGCACATCGGGTCGGCGGCGCAGCAGATCGGCCGGAGTCCCGAGCGGGGGCATGGTCGGAAACGCCGGCATGCCGGTTTGGGCCGGGAAGTTTTTGACGAAATAATCAGGCGTCTGACCGAGCAATATGCTCAGGGCGTGCTGACTTTGTTCCAGGCCGATCTGCAGGCCGGGCAACTGCGCATTGGTCTGTTCGAACTGGGTCTGCGATTGCCGAAAATCCAGCTCGGAGGTGGCGCCGAGACGATAGCGGGCCTGGGCAATGCGCAGGTTTTCAGCCTGTTCGGTCAGGTTCTGGCGGGCGACTTCGATGCGTTTTTCCAGCATGCGCACGGTGCTGTAGGTACTGGCCACGCTGGCTTCGAGCGATGTTTTTGCTGCGGCCAGTGCACTCTGGGCCTGGACAACGTCGGCGCGGTCGGCTTCTACCGTACGGCGCACCTTGCCCCAGAAATCCAGTTCCCAGCTCAACTGTCCAAGTAGCTGCTGGGTCGTTGCGCCGGTATTTTTCCCGCGCAGTTCGGAAGCGATGGTGGGTTGCTGATATTGACTGGAGCCAGTCAGATTGGCCCACGGCAGGCTGTTGCCCTGATCGATGCGCAATACCGCCTGAGCCTGTTCGATGGCCTGTGCTGCGCTGGCGACACCCGGATTGTTTTTATTGGCCAGTTCAATGAGCTGCAGCAGCGTTGTATCGTGAAAGCTGGCCCAGAATGATTCGGCGCTGGTCGCTATCGGCAAGGCCGGCGTGTCTTGCCATTTGGTCTGGAGTTCTGAGGAGGGGGTAGAGAAATCAGGGCCAACTGACAGGCAGCCTGACAGGTTCAGGAGAATTGCAGCGAGTGCGGCGAATTGGTTGGATTTGGCAGGTTTCATTTTCGGGGAGGTGAAAAGAAATCAGGTTTATGCCATGGTTGCTGCGATGAATCTGATGCGGATGGCGCAAAGAATTTGGCCATCCTATCACATCAAAATTTACTGTCAATTATTCAATTAACCCCGTCCGCGATTGCCGCTGCTGCTGCGCCGTGCAGCAGCCTGTGGAGTGGGGCCACGTCCGGCCGGTGCGGCTGGTCGGGCTCCGGCCTGGGCCGGTTTGGCGGCTGGGCGGCGATTGCCACCGGAACCAGGGCGCTGCGGTTGCTGGCTGCGTAACTGGATCGGTTGTGGTTTGGCATTCAGATCCGGCTCGAAGCCTGCCACCACGACGCTGTCGATTTTGCGCTTGATAAATTTTTCTATATCTGCGAGCAACTTCAGTTCATCAACGCAGACCAGCGAAATGGCTTCGCCGCCAGCGCCGGCGCGACCGGTACGGCCAATGCGGTGGACATAATCTTCCGGCACGTTCGGCAGGTCATAGTTGACTACGTGCGGCAACTGGTCGATATCAATACCGCGCGCTGCAATGTCAGTGGCCACCAGAACGGTCAGACTGCCATCCTTGAATTCCGACAGTGCCTTGGTGCGGGCGGACTGGCTCTTGTTGCCGTGTATCGCCATGCAGCTGATTTCTGCATTCTGAAGTTGTTCCACCAGTTTGTTGGCACCGTGTTTGGTGCGCGTGAACACCAGTACCTGTTTCCAGTTCAGCGTCTTGATCAGATGGGTCAGCAGGGTGTGTTTGCCATTGCGGTCGACCGGATGGATTTTTTGCGAAATCACTTCAACCGTGGAATTGCGGCGCGCGACTTCGATCATGGCCGGCGAGTTCAGCAGCTTGTCGGCCAGCTCCTTGATTTCATTGGAAAACGTGGCCGAGAACAGCAGGTTCTGACGTTTCGGTGGCAGCAGTGAGAGGATTTTGCGGATGTCTTTGATGAAGCCCATATCGAGCATGCGGTCGGCTTCATCGAGCACCAGAATTTTAATCTGGGATAAATCAATGGTGCCCTGACCGATGTGATCGAGCAGGCGGCCCGGCGTGGCAACCAGGGTATCGACCCCGGTTTTGAGCAGCTTGATCTGGGGATTGATTCCAACACCGCCAAAGATGACACCCGACGTCAGCGGCAAAAATTTGCCGTAGGTACGCACGCTTTCTTCGACCTGAGCAGCCAGTTCGCGGGTCGGCGTGAGAATCAGGGCGCGGATCGGACGGCGGCCCGGTGTGGCAGGTGACTGTTTGGAAAACGCCATCAGCCGGTGCAGCAGCGGCAGGGTAAAGCCGGCAGTTTTTCCGGTACCGGTCTGTGCGCCAGCCAGTAAATCCAGGCCGGTCAGTACTGCCGGAATCGCCTGCAACTGGATCGGCGTGGGGATGGTGTAGCCGTGTTCAGTTACTGCACGGAGAATGTCTTTGTCTAAACCGAGTTCGGAAAATGTGGTCATTGGGTAGGCTTGGTAGGGTATTGCAGTGTGGAGTCAGAACTTCTGAAAACGGCCAAAGGCCGTTTCTGGGAGCTGATGGAGTGATGTGAACGATGTTACGCGTAAGGCTTTAACACATTGAGCATCTGGGAAAAAATTTTCGGGGAGCCGGAAATGACATCGCCTTTGTGCAGATAATCCGATTCGCCTGCGAATGTGCCGGTGATACCGCCGGCTTCAGTGACGATCAGTGCACCGGCGGCGATATCCCACGGCTTGAGGCCTTTTTCAAAAAATCCGTCCAGACGTCCCATGGCAACATAGGCCAGATCAAGCGCAGCCGAACCTGGACGACGCAAGCCCTGGCATTTGCCGGACATGGCCTTGAACATCGGGATATAACTGTCGATTTCAAGTTCGCTGCGGAACGGGAACCCGGTGCCGATCAGTGCATCGGCCAGCTTGTCGCGCTTGGTCACGCGAATTCGTTTGTCGTTCAGAAACGCGCCGGCACCCTTGGTAGCGGCGAACAGTTCATTGCGGGTCGGGTCAAAGATGACGGCCTGAGTCAGTACGCCGTTGTGCTGCAGGGCGATGGAGACGCAGTATTGGGGAAAACCGTGAAGAAAATTGGTGGTGCCATCCAACGGATCGATAATCCAGACGAATTCGCTCTTTTCGGTCAGGTTTTTGGACGAACCTGATTCTTCGGCCAGCACGGCATGCGACGGATAGGCGGAAATCAGTGTCTCAATAATCGCGGCTTCGGCGGCCTTGTCGACTTCAGACACAAAATCATTGTGCTGTTTCTCGGTCGGAACGATACGGTCCAGGTCGAAAGAGGCGCGGTTGATGATGGTCGCGCCACGGCGCGCGGCTTTAATAGCCGTATTGAGCATAGGATGCATAGTATTTCCGTTAGAATGGCGTTTTACTGCCTGTCAGTGCTTACCCGGTGGTTAATGGTTCAGGATAGGTAACAGACAGAACAATTTAAAGTTAAAGAGCAATGTGCCGGTTGAGTGATCAACCTTTCTAGAACACAATATTGCCGCTATTCTACCCGATAAATACCCCCTTAGCTCAATTTACCCCCATTAACCGGGCAGACTTCACTCCCAAAACTATGTCTCAAATGAATACCCCTTTTGATCTGTTGCGCTTTGTTCTGGTTGAAACCAGTCATCCCGGTAACGTTGGTTCGGTTGCACGTGCCATGAAAACCATGGGATTTTCAACGCTGTATCTGGTCAATCCGCGTTTTGCGGATGTGTTGACGCACCCGGAAGCCATTGCACTGGCCAGTGGCGCGCAGGATATTCTGGAACAGGCTGTCGTGGTTGGTACGCTCCAGGAGGCGCTGGCCGGGTGCGAACTGGCTGGTGCACTCAGTGCCAGGCTGCGTGAATTTTCTCCTCCGGTGCTGGATCCGCAGGAATTTGCGCAGCGCGTCAATCAGTTGGCTGTACAGAGGGCCGCCGGCACGCATACCGGCCATGCCGCGCTGGTACTGGGCAATGAACGTACCGGTTTGCTCAATCATATGGTTGAACAGTGCAATGTTCTGGTCAATATTCAGGCCAATCCGGCATATTCTTCGCTGAATCTGGCGCAGGCCGTTCAAGTTTTGGCCTACACTTGCCGATATGTTACTTTAGGGAAAACTGTTACGCCGAATTCGATTGGATTTCAGGGCAGTTATGCCAGCCTTGCCCAGATCGACGCCATGTTTGAACATCTGGAGCGTGCCTTGATTGCAATCGATTTTATCGATCCGGAAAGCCCCAAAAAATTAATGCCAAGATTGAAACGTTTATTTGCAAGGACGCAACTGGAAGTCGAGGAAGTGAATATATTAAGAGGGATAGCCAAGAAAATGTTGGACAAATAATGGTTGTAAGTAAATAATATTAACCATTAGCAAATAGTTACTTAATATTAATGGAACTTTAATTTAATTAACCAGTGAACTTGCAGAAGTTTTAACTTTGTTGGCAATTTACGTTGCAAAAGTCATTAAATGGGCGTGCAGCAGGAGAAGAATATTATTCAGATTAAACGCCAATTTACCTTAAAAGTAGTCAGTTTGGCATGTCTTGTTTTGTGCAATTCGTCGGCCTTTGCCATTGGTTTTGGCGAGGTGTCGTTGCGTTCAAATCTGGGCGATGTGCTGCGCGTACAGATTCCTGTGACCGGTGCGACGGAAGACGTTCTGGTTGCAACCTGTATCACATCAAAAATTGAAACGCTGGACGGCGAACTCGTCGATGTGCCGCACGTTGATATTGTCATGCCGGGCCGAGGTAACGGACTGGTCAATCTCAATCTGGTTTCACACAAAATCATGTCCGAACCAGTGGTCAGATTAACGGTGACCATGGCCTGCGGGTCGACTGTCCACCGCGAATATTCCCTGCTGCTGGACTATGCGGAATTTCAGGCTGCAGCACCGCTGCCCGTCGAGGTCAGCGCCACGCAGGATACGCAGGTCAGGCAGGTCGCAGAGTCCCAAAAAGCGGCAAAAGTACCGGTGCCGGTCAAATCACACACCGTCTTTCATCCACCGGCCCCGGCACAGATTGAAACGGCTGCACCTGAAAAGCCATTGAAAAAAGAACCTTCCCGTCACACGGCAGCGAGCGGTAAAGATGCGCTGCACGTTGCCAGTGAAGACAGTGCAGACAATATCGATCTGAAAATGTCGCAGTTGTTATCCAGCCCTGCTGCACCGAATGCCGATCAGTTGCGTCTGGAGGAAAACCGTCAGGCGCAGGCTCAATTTGCCGCCATCCTGCGCGGCGAAGATCCGGCCGGCATTACGCAGACCGAAATTCAGAAAGAGCAGCAGAAAAATAAAAAACTGCAGACTGAACTGGACCGGTTGAAACAGCAGAATGCACAAAAGGATGAAGATGACAAAAAATCGTCCCCGTTACTGATCGGACTGATCATTGCGGTGACCGCCCTGCTTGCGGCGCTGGCGGGGCTGGTTACTGTGGCCGTGCGCAGATCGCGCAACAGTGAAGACCGGTCATGGTGGGAGGCCGCGAACGAACAGAAGAAAAATGTCGTTGATATCGTCGACTATCTGCAAAACAGTGCCGAGCAGGGCGATCTGGATCCGGGCCCGATAACGGTGGTGCGCGATAATGGCGCCAGTGAATCCGCTGTCCGGCCAGAACTGGTGCAGCCCGACATGAATCACGACGAGCCTGCACCCAAATTCAAGCGAATGGGGCTGCCGGCGCTCGAAGACACCAACAGCAGCACGTTCAATTTTTTTGGCAACCGTGCCCAGTCAATTCAGATTGAGGAAATTTCCGATATTACCCAGGAAGCCGAATTCTGGATGTCGGTCAATGACCCGCACCGTGCCATCGAAATTCTGGAACCGCAAAGCCGGGATGAGAATCCGACCACACCGGTAACCTGGCTGTACCTGCTGGACCTGTATCGCATGGTCGGTGATGAAGATAATTACCGTGATCTGAGGCAGCGCTTCAAGCATAAATTCAATGCCAAAATTCCCAATTTCCATGAGGAAGTGGTGGCGACTTCGGTGCGCAATTTCGAGGATTTCCCGCATCTGGTGTCAAACTGCTGTGCGCTGTGGAAAACCGAGGATATCGCACCGTATCTGGAATCCCTGCTGGTAGATGACCGCGAAGGTGAGCGGATGGGATTTGATTTGCCGGTTTACCGCGACATTCTGTTTTTACTGGCTATCTGCAGCGAACTGAAACGGATCAAATATCAGTCGCTGGCAAACAAGGAAGAGGTCAAGATAACCAAAAAGGCCGCTGCTGTGCTGACCCCGATTGACGATCATCTGATTGTGAAAGCGCAAGACAGTGACGCCGGCGACCTTGGCAATTCACTCAACTTTGATCTGCTCGATTTTAAGACCGGCAAAGACAAAAAGCCGGAGTGAAATGACCGGCACGCGCCTGGCAGGATCAGACAGCCCGGCGCATTTTCTCGATTTTGTAGGTCTTTTCAATTTTGGGTGGTTTTGCCAGCTTGACGATCGCCAGGGTGCAATTGTCGCCGCGCCCATGGGCCCGTTCGCGTGCCTTGTTGATCAGCATTTCCGCGGCGGTTCTCGGCGTATTGCTGGCGATGACCGCGCCCAGTTCCCGATCGGTAAAGTAATGCCACAGGCCGTCGGAACATAATAAAAACGACTCATTCGGTTTTAAATCGTTGCATTCGTTGATGGTGATGTAGGGCTCTGCTGAACTGGCTCCGAGTACGTTGACCAGAATATTGGACAGGGTATGGTTCTTGGCTTCTTCGACGGTGATTTTGTTTTCAGAGATCAGTTTTTCCACATACGAGTGATCGATGGTGCGCCCGGTGAGCTCGGCGCCATTGAAACGGTATAAACGGGAATCGCCGACATGACCCCAGACAGCGCGACCGCTCGGGGTGATGATCAGGATAACAACGGTACTGTGCGGTTCTTTTTCAGCGGAAATCCCGGACAGTTGAATGACGGTGTGGGATTCGCGGACGATTTTTTCAATGATTGTTGTTACATTATCATCTGATCCGAATTCCTCAAACAACTGCTGGGCACTGCGTACGACCTGCTCAGCAGCCAGCGCGCCACCGCTTTTTCCGCCCATGCCGTCCGCCAGCACTGCCATCATGAAACCAGGTGCCTTGGGCGCGGCGAGCAGCGTGACACGGTCCTGCTGTTCTTTCCGGTCGCCGAGGTGCTGGCCGGTGCCTGCTTCAATTTTATATAGTTGGCTCATAACTCTGCTTAGATTAAACTTACGTACCGTACTGAAAACATCAGGCCAGATTTCTGCAAATTATCACATGTAATCGTCTGTAAAACATTAACTTTCTCTAAAGAAACCTATGAGTGACCACACTGAGATACAAAAACGCATCACCATGCTGTCTGTGGAACACCGTGATCTGGATGTGGTAATTGAAGCACTGATCTCAGCCGGGCATACCGATGAATTGCAGTTGCAGCGATTAAAGAAACGAAAACTGCAGTTAAAAGATCACATCAAACTGTTGCAGATGCAGTTAATCCCCGATGTACCCGCCTGATACAGACGGACTGATTCCTCCTCTTCAAACCTCACATTAAAGTTGATTTTGGCTGACCTAACGCAAATTCCGTCTGAGCCCGATCCAGACACTCACCAGCATGATGCCGATATCGAACGCCTGTTTGGCCAATCTGGCCTGTTAGGTTCCGCCGTGTCCGGTTATCGACCGCGCCAGGCGCAGATCGACATGGCCAAGGCCGTGGCTCAGGCCATCACATCGCAGACCACGTTAATTGCCGAAGCCGGTACCGGCACCGGTAAAACCTTTGCCTATCTGGCCCCGGCGCTGCTGTGGGGTGGCAAGGTGATTATTTCAACCGGCACCAAAAATCTGCAGGACCAGCTGTTTTTGCGCGATATTCCCGCAGTGCGCCAGGCGCTGGGTGCACCGGTTTCGGTGGCGCTGTTAAAGGGCCGGGCCAATTATGTGTGCCATTTTCATCTGGAGCGCACCCTGCAGAATGGTCGTCTGACCACTCGGGAAGATGTCGGGTACCTGCGTGATATCTCGCGCTTCATCAAAATGACGAATACGGGCGACAAATCCGAACTGTCCAATATTCCGGAATCGGCGCTGATCTGGAATCTGGTCACCTCCACCAAAGAAAACTGCCTGGGTTCGGAATGTCAGTACTATCAGGACTGTTTTGTGATGAAGGCGCGCAAGGAAGCGCAAAAGGCGGACGTGGTGGTGGTCAATCATCATCTGTTTTTTGCCGATGTTGCGCTCAAAGATACCGGCATTGCGGAATTGCTGCCGTCGGCCAATACGGTCATTTTTGATGAAGCACACCAGTTGCCCGATACAGCTACGCTGTTTTTCGGTGAAACCATCTCCACCTCGCACATTCTGGAACTGTGTCGCGACGTGCTGGCTGAAGGCCTGTCGCACGCACGGGATGGTGCCGAATGGGCCAAACTGGTCGTGCCGCTTGAAAAGGCTGCGCGTGATTTGCGCCTGTGTTTCCCTCCTGAGCAGGTCAAGATGTCGCTGCCGCAAATTCCCTCTTCGAGTGAATTTTTTCCTGCCTTCGAAACTGTCAAAGACCATCTGCAGACGTTGCTGGAAACGCTGGAGAAGCAGGCCGAACGTGCCGAAACCATAGAGCAGTGCCGACTCAGAGCACTGGCTTTGCAGGAGCAGCTGCATGCCTGGGGCAAGGCGGCGCCGGCGGGGTCGGAATTGACCGCGCAGGAGTGCGTGCTGTGGGTGGAAGCGTATTCGAGTTCACTGCAACTGCATCGCACACCGCTGTCGATCGCACCGATTTTCAACCGGCAGCGCGAAGGTGCAGCACGCGCCTGGATCTTTACTTCGGCGACACTGGCCGTCAAAACCGATTTCTCCCATTACACTGCGCAAATGGGGTTGAGCGAGGAAAAGGCGGTGAGCTGGCCGAGTCCGTTTGACTATGCCCGCCAGGGCTTGATGTACATTCCAACCGGCATGCCAGAACCGCGTTTTTCCGATTACACCGATGCCGTCATCAATGCCGCGCTGCCGGTGCTGATTGCGTCCGGTGGGCGGGCCTTTCTGCTGTGTACCACGCTGCGTGCAGTGCGGCACAGTGCAGAACGGCTGCGCTCTGAATTTGAACAGCGCGGACTGACCTTTTCCCTGTTCGTGCAGGGTGAATCCGGCCGCACTGAATTGCTTGAGCAGTTCCGGCGTTCCGGCAATGGCATTCTGATCGGTTCGCAAAGTTTCTGGGAAGGTATCGATGTGCGCGGCGAAGCGCTGTCGCTGGTGGTGATCGACAAACTGCCGTTTGCACCACCCGACGACCCGGTACTGTCAGCACGGATCAATGCCATGGAAAAGTTGGGCAAGAATGGCTTCGTCCATCATCAGCTTCCTGAAGCCATCATCAATTTAAAGCAGGGGGCAGGGCGTCTGATCCGGGATGAAACCGACAAGGGCGTGCTGATGCTGTGTGATCCGCGCATCCTGTCCAAACCTTACGGCGCGCGCGTCTGGCAAAGCATGCCCCCGTTTACACGAACACGGGAATTGAAAGTGGTCGAAGATTTTTTTCAGTCGATCAGGCAGCAGGACAATAACAAGGAGACACCATGACAGCAGAATATCGTACCGAGGGCGCAGTCGCCGTCATTACCCTGAACAATCCGCCGGTCAACGGCCTTGATTTTGCGTCGCGCGCAGCAGCGGCCGATGGTATCAACCGGGCACTGGCAGATGAGACCATCAAAGCCATCGTCATCACCGGAGCCGGCAAGGCCTTTTCAGGCGGGGCCGATATCAAGGAATTCAATTCGGCACTGATGAGCGCCGAACCGTCACTGTATACCCTGATTGCACTGGTTGAAAACGCCACCAAGCCTGTCGTGGCGGCCCTGCACCATGTCTGCATGGGTGGCGGTCTGGAACTGGCGCTTGGCTGCCATTACCGGTTGGCCAGCAGAGGTACCCAGATTGCCCTGCCCGAAGTGAAACTCGGACTGTTGCCCGGTGCCGGCGGAACCCAGCGGCTGCCGCGGGTGACCGGTCTTGAAATTGCGCTGAAAATGATTACCACCGGCGCGCCTGAACTGGCTGAAAATTTGGCGCACACCGCCTTGTTCACTCAGGTTGTGGACGACGATGTGCTCGGCGCAGCGCTTCAGTTTGCGACAAAAATTGCCGACCTGCGTCCACTGCCCAAGGTCAGGGATCTGCAACTGACCCACCCACAACTCGAATCAATACTGGAGGCCGCCCGTGCCCAGTACAGTCGTGGATTTTTAAAGGCGCCGCTGGCCTGCGTGGAAGCAATTGCAAAGGCCGCGCATCTGTCCTTTGAAGCCGGTCTTGAGTTTGAACGTCAGACGTTTTTCAGACTGGTGCAGGGCACCGAGTCGAAAGCGTTGCGCCACGCCTTTTTTGCGGAACGGGCCGCGGCCAAAATTCCGGATGTCCCTGCCAATACACCGTTGCGCGCCATTAAAACGGCTGCGGTAGTCGGGGCCGGCACGATGGGCGGGGGAATCGCGATGAATTTCGCCAATGCCGGCATCCCGGTCGTGATACTGGAAACCAAACCGGATGCGCTGGAACGGGGCCTGGGCATCATCCAAAAGAATTATCAGAACACGCGCGACAAAGGCAAGCTCACGGCACAGCAATGTGAACAGCGCATCGCCAGGATTAGCGGCACGCTGGACTACGCTGCCATCGCCAACGCCGATATTGTCATTGAAGCCGTGTTTGAAGAACTGCCGGTCAAGCAGGCAGTGTTCACAAAACTCGACGCAGTCATGAAGCAGGGCGCCATTCTGGCTTCGAATACCTCAACACTCGATCTGGATAAAATCGCCGGCTTCACACGCCGTCCCCAGGATGTCATCGGCCTGCATTTTTTCAGCCCCGCCAACGTCATGAAACTGCTGGAAATCGTGCGCGGCAAACTGACCTCGCGCGACGTGCTGGCCAGCGCAATGGCGTTGTCGAAGCAAATGAAAAAAATCGGTGTGGTATCGGGCGTATGCGATGGCTTTATCGGCAACCGCATGCTGGAACAATATGCCCGTCAGGCTGCATTTTTGCTCGACGAAGGTTGTTTGCCCGCTCAGGTTGACAGTGCAATTGAAAAGCTGGGCTTTGCCATGGGGCCATTCCGCATGAGTGATCTGGCCGGTAACGATATCAGTTATGCCATCAGAAAGCGCCGTCTGGTAGAGCGTCCGGAGATGATCAATTCCCAAATCGCCGACAAGCTGTGTGAGCTGGGGCGTTACGGTCAAAAGACGTCGGCAGGCTGGTATGACTATCAGGCCGGTGACCGCAAGGCGCATCCGTCCGAGCTGGTCAACAAACTGATCACGGATCACTCTGAGCAGATTGGCATTACGCGGCGCGTCATTACTGACGAGGAAATTACGGAACGACTGATTTTCGCACTGGTGAATGAAGGTGCGGCGATACTGTCAGAAGGCATCGCCCAGCGCGCATCGGACATTGATATGGTGTATCTGAGCGGCTACGGCTTTCCGCTGCATCTGGGCGGCCCGATGTTTTATGCCGACTGTCTCGGCCTCGATAAAGTGGTGCAGGCGATTGAGCGCTTCGCAGCCGGTCAGTATGGCTCGGTATGGAAAGTGTCACCACTGCTGCAGCAATTGGCGGATAAAGGACAGACTTTTAACGGTTAGCTGAGTATTTAGTTAATTAAACCGGATAAATAGTACGCAAATGCACTAGCTTTGACGGGGATATCTGGCTATAATTGCGGCCTTGGAAGCTTGGCCGAGCGGTTGAAGGCACTAGTCTTGAAAACTAGCGAGGGGTTAAAGCCTCCGTGAGTTCGAATCTCACAGCTTCCGCCAGACATCACACAAATACGGGCCTTTCGACCCGTATTTTGTTTCTACATACCCAAAAGCATACCCATAATATTTGACTGACCGTACAAGCCACGCGGTCGAATACTAATGCTGAATTCAACTTCAGCAATACCGTTTTTTTGCTTTGAAAACTCAAAACTTCCAAACCGGCTGACCCCACCCCATCCCCATCCCCCCATTGGGCCGTCATGCCTCCCGTTATGAGCGGAACACTATTTGATACCCGCAAAATAAAAATCCGGGGAATCTATGTCTAACGTTGGACACCTGGCCGCGAGCACGCTAAGAACCCTCCCCAAACGCGCTGATACCTTATTTCCAACAAGATCAATTGCGTACTGGTTATGCGCCTGTCCATACAGTTCATAAAACGACACACTTTGCGTTGTAGATTAACTAAAGTTGACTTGCAATAAAGAAATAATATCTAATCGGAGGATGATTTCCAATACGCAATAAATCAAACATTCAAAGGAACGGGAAAATGAAGGCTTCACGCTTAGCATTTGCGGCGGCATTAGTGCCGCTCTTTCTTATTGGGTGTCAAAGCACCGGTGTTATCTCGACGGGTAACGATACGTACATGGTCGGCAAAAAGGACGGCACACCGGGGCTGGGCGTTTCTCTCGAAAACAAGGCGGACGTTTATCGCGAAGCCAATGCGTTTTGCCAGAAAAAAGGATTAGATTTGAGAGTAATTTCTGAGACAGTAACGCCGGCAAGGCCTGCTCAATTGGGGGCAACAGAACTGCAATTCAAATGTGCCCCTGTCGAGACCATGCATATTACAGCACAGTAATCCATTCAAATTATCCCCAACGGAGATGTAAATGAAAACAGCTTTAATAATTATCGTTGCAACCGTACTAACAGCATGTGCCCATTCGGGTGTAGTTTCAACCGGCCCCAATTCCTACATGATCGCCAATTCAGAATGGGGATTCTCATCAGGCAGTGTTCAGAAGGCAAAGGTCATACAAGAAGCATCTGAGTTTTGTAAAAATGCTGGCAAACAGCTTCTCATTACAAATACAACCCAGAATGACGTGCAGCTTGGGAAAACACCTGCCGCTGAAGTGCAATTCAAATGCCTAAAAGACGGCGATCCAGAATTCACTCATTGATCGCGTTTCTTTAAATTTGCCGGGGTTTGATATCTCAAAAAATTTATGGTGATGATATTTCCTTTCTTTCTTTTACTGTCTGGATGCGCTCATCATCCAGCAGATTGTGCAATTGGCGTTCCTTGGTCGGATTGTTTGGCGGGTGCCGCCGGATACAACAACGGCGGCGGATCGGATACCAGAGAAACTGAATTGAAAATTGAGATAGCTAAAAAGCAAGCTGCACATCCAGACCTATACACTGAACCGACTAAATTGGATGACCTGCATAAAAAGGGAATTTTGACTGATGCCAAATACGACGAGCAGAAAAAGAAAATTCTTAATGCCGACTAAAGCTTGCTGTAGTAGCGGCCTGTTTGTCTGCTGAACTGTTTAACTTGAACTTTCCGAAGGACTAGTGATTGCTTGCGGATAAGGGGTACGATTATAGTGAGAAGGCAAGTGTTTCTGACGGACAGTTGAAAAAAACAGCTACTGTACAAATTCATCCTATGTTTTGGCGCGCGCTTGGAGTTATGCCGCCCGCCCGCAATGCGCGAGACTAGAAAATATGCACTAGCGTTAGTGGGTTATTATTGGACGGGTTATTCAATTACTATTGTTTTTTGCAAAAAATTTCTTCCAAGCCTGCATTAATTGAACCCGGCGGAAAAGCGATAGGGTTGCTTGCGATTTTAGGATTGAATATGTCGCCATCACCCATGTGACCAGTTGTGTAAATATCCATCGTCTCTGTCATTTCGTCATTTTGGCAATCAAAATAGATTTTCATCCGAATTGAAAAAAACGAAAATTTATTTATCTTTTGAATTTTTTCGTAATCATACATAGTCCAGCCATCTACAAATTTACCATTCCGTTTTAATGTCGCCGGGTCATAGTAAACCGTGAAAGTTGGTCTATTAGTTTTATTTGTGCCAATAGGAACCCAATCAGCCAAGGCATTCGAACAGGTAAAAATCATAGCAAATAGTGCGAAAAATTTAAGCATAATTATTCCATTTCTCTAAAAACATGATTGATTTTTTTACCGCATTCGAAATCTGCAAAGACTTGAGTTTTACAGTAGTCTCGGTGCTTTTAGCGTATGCCGTTAAAAGTTTTTTGATGATTTTTTAACTAATCGGAAAATGACTTTGCGTAGCTAAAACTCAGATTGAACGTGTCGCAGTAAGGGCACTTGTGCCCATCCTGATAAGCTTCACGATTAAAATTCTGAAGACTGGGGAGAACTCCTTTTTGCTTTAACTTTAGATCAGAAGCTTTCTCTAAACCGTACTGATCGATTTCCTCAGACTGGCATTCAGGGCAGACAATTTTATCAGCCGCAACGTTGACTTCGACGAGTCCACATTTCGCACATAGATAAGGGAAATAAGAATGTGTTTTGAAGGAACTCATCGAGCCGCCAACATGCACAGTGGTGCTATATCCGCAGCTACAAATCGCAAGATGTCTGGATGACATACCATCCCCTTTAATTTTTTAATGTGAAGATCGTTAATTTGATTAGGTGGAGTCGTTGTTCCTTAATTTGCAATCCGCCCGAACGGATTTCTTCAGGGTCTGGTGATTCTGGCGCTAGCAATAGGGCTCATTAATTTGTAATTATTTTTTGTTATTTTCAATTGCGATTTTCAAACATCTTTGGTCCTTCGCCAAGTCAGCATATTGGCTATATAACATAGTCGTATTGATTTGTAAGGACTCATAGGCATCTCGGATAACTTCACTCGATAAATAGGCCTGTTTTGAAATATCTGACTTGTTGTCATTTATCCAGCTCTGAGTCATATTTATCATTTGAATGTCATTTTGAATTTTATTATTTAACCTCGCCACCTCTTTATCCCATGTTCGCACAAAGGAAAAATTGCAATCGTCCGCCATGCAATTCGCGGAAATTAATAGCAGGGGAATTACGTATTTAATTAAATTAAATTTTGGCATGATGATCTGTAAAAGTTTTTTTTCAATTAGCCGCAAATAGCCCATTTAAATTGCGTGAATACTGATTTCAAGAAAAAGTTACGAATGTGAACAACAAATCGGCAACGACCAACTTACGTGAAGCGAATTTTCTAGCACATCAAAACAACTCGATTATCTTTGGCCCAAAAACGCGCTGCCAATACTTAGGGCAGAATTTTGTCCCAATAATACTAGTTGTTCGCCACCTGTACTGATCCCGTATTCAAATGCTACGCCCGTTAATGTGGCGTTTGGATATACGCAAGGCGCACCGGAAAAAGAAATGGTTGCGATAAATA
>Ga0316222_1002100_pt1 | contig 22172 bp, 23 predicted proteins | sample TBH18011metaG_FD_206008 | JGI IMG/M metagenome (GOLD analysis project Ga0316222, IMG submission 206008) | Freshwater microbial communities from Trout Bog Lake, Wisconsin, USA - TBH18011 | ecosystem: Environmental > Aquatic > Freshwater > Lake > Hypolimnion/Profundal zone | place: USA: Wisconsin... | reverse complement strand
GTCACATGCGTTGGTCACATGAAATTTTGCTCCGTCGTAAGCCGTTGATATTACAAGAAAAAAGCCTGCCCCGAAGGGCAGGCTCAAGTTTAGGGAGGAAACGTCCAAGAATCGCAGAAGCGAGGTCGCGCGAGGCGAATCCCGTTTGCTGCACTGCGATAGTTAGGGAGGGGTGGGCGGGGATGCAAGAAGAAATCCCGCTCCACCCGATAAGCCCACCCGCCCTGTGGCATAAATGCCATTCCCGGAAAGGGCTGCCGAGCCGCTCTCGATCTCCTGGCACATGGCATGCATTACATGGGCTGAGGTCCATGACCAGCGGGAGAGCGACGTGCGGCGCAGTGTGGCGAAATTGGCGGGATTGGCCGTCGTGTGGTTGCTGGCTCCGGCCGGTGCCATCGCCATGCCCGCCGTACCGCCCGAGGCGATGTGCGCCACCGAGGCCGCCCGCTTCGAGCACGGCTACGACATCCCCGCCCGGCTGCTCGACGCCATTTCGATCGTCGAATCGGGGCGCTGGGACGAGCACCACCGGGCAAGCGTTGCCTGGCCCTGGACCACCAATGCCAATGGCGAGGGCAAATTCTTCCCCACCAAAGCCGAGGCCATCGCCGAAGTTCGACGTCTCAGAGCCGCCGGGGTAAAAAGCATCGACGTGGGCTGCATGCAGGTCAATTTGCAGTACCATCCCGACGCCTTCACCAATCTCGATGACGCCTTCGATCCGACCATCAACGTCGCCTACGCTGCTCGCTTCCTGAAAGGGCTCTACCAGGCCACCGGCCATTGGCCGACCGCGGCCTCCTACTACCACTCGCAAACCCCCAAGCTGGCAGCCGAATATCGGGACAAACTGATGAAGGTGTGGACCGGCCCAGCCCGGGCGGCAGCGGTTGCGTCTGCGGCCCTGACGGTGCCCGCCGTTCCGGCGCGGCAGCCGGGCCGTGCCGCCGTGGCGGTGGATGGCGACGAGCCACGGCGTATCGCCGACGCCTATCGCCAAGCCCGCCTAGCCGAGTACCAGCTACGCCGCGCCCGCATGATTGAACACCGCCGCGTCGCGGCAAGATCGTAATCTTTGTCCGCCCATGGGGTGCGCACAAGCGAAACCGCGCCCCCTCGGCCGAGGGAGCGCGGTCAAGCCTGACCGGCTAAAGCGAGCGGCGGGCGATCAGCCCTGCCGCGCCTTGAAGCGCGGGTTAGTCTTGTTGATGACGTAAACGCGGCCCTTGCGGCGAACAATACGGCAGTTCTTGTCGCGCAGCTTGGCCGACTTCAGCGAATTGCGAATCTTCATAACCCACTTCCTTGACGCATGGTCGGTCCTACCCGTTGCCGGGGTGCGCTGACCGGAGGCGGGAAAATACGGAATGCGGGGGGCGGTGTCAACGCTATATAGTGTCCCGATGTTGCGCTTTTCTCCATCGCCCGCCGAGCCGTCGCCGTACGAGCGCGTCACGGGCGCCGACAATGCCGGATTGCTGATCGTCTGCGACCACGCTTCGTTAGTGATTCCCGCCGCCTATGGCGATATTGGCCTGTCCGCCGAACAGCGCATTGCCCACATCGCCTGGGATATCGGCGCCGCCGAGTTGACCCGCAGCTTGGCCGCTCGGCTCAATTGCCCCGCAATTCTGGCGGGGGTGTCGCGGCTGGTGATCGATTGCAATCGCCAGCCGGGCGACCCCGCCTCGATCCCGGCGGAAACCTGCGGCGTTCCGGTGCCGGGCAACCGAACGGTCGATGATGCCGAGGCCGATCACCGCGCCGAGCGCTGGTTTTGGCCCTATCACCATGCAATCGCCACCACGCTTGGCCATCTGTGGCGCCAGGGCACCGCGCCCGCGCTGGTGTCGGTGCATAGCTTCACGCCCCAATTGCACGGCCAGGCGCGGCCCTGGCATATCGGCGTGTTGTGGAACCGCGATTCCCGCATGGCGCGGCCGATCATCGAGGGTCTGGCCGCTCGTGATGGGCTGGTGGTTGGCGATAATCAGCCCTATTCCGGGCGCGAGATCAATTACACCCAGGACACTCATGCCGGTGCTGCCGGGCTGCCCCATGTTTCTTTCGAACTGCGCCAGGATTTGCTGGCTGATTCGGCAGGCATCGAGCATTGGGCAGATATGCTCGCCAACGCGCTGAATCCGCTGTTGGCCGATCCCCGGCTGCGGCGCGCCGAAATGGTCTAATCCGCCAGCCCTTCGCCCAGTCCCGTGGCCCAGATCAACACCGCCGCCGCCATGAGTCCGGCGGCGACGATCGCAATGATCAGCACCCAATCGATGCCCTTTTCGGGCGGAGGAAGGGACACGGGCATGGGTTTCTCCTCGGCACTCGGCGCAGTCATACCGCCGGTCGGCGCGTGCGGCAACCCGGCTTGATCGAAGCGGCCGCTTGAACCGTCCCGCACTCATGGTTATGGTCGGGACCCATTTCCGAACAGGGGTCCCCAGGTATGAGCGACGACGAGCAGAAGTCGAACCAGATTGGCGGTATCGCCGCCGATGCGCTGCGCCAGATCATCGAGCGCATCGAGCGCCTCGAAGAGGAAAAGAAGGGCCTTCAGGGCGACATCAAGGACGTCTACGCCCAGGCCAAGTCCCAGGGCTTTGACGTCAAAATCATCCGCCAGATCGTGCGCCTGCGCAAAATCGAGGATCACGAACGCGAAGAGATCGAACAATTGCTCGACCTATATAAGGCCGCCATCGGCATGGACTGAGGGGCGCCCTAGCGCCGCCGCTCAATCTCCACCCCGACCGATGCCGCTTCCGCGTAAACATCAAGTTTCTCAACGCGTATGCGCACCGAATCCACACGGGGATCGGCCAGGCAGAGCTGGGCGATATTCTCGGCCAGGGTCTCGACCAGATTGATGTGGCCGGCGTCCAGCAGGCGCTTGACCCCGGTGATGACGTCTTCATAGGACACCACCTGGGCGATGTCGTCGCTGGGGTCTCCGTCGCATTCGAACACGGTCATGTCGATGTTGATGCGGACCCGCTGCGGCGCCAGCTTTTCGTGTTCGTGGATGCCGATCGAGCATTTCAGCAGCAGGTCACGAACCAGGATGTGATAGAGCCGAGGCTCGGCCATGGTCATAATCCCTCCGCCACCACCCGCACATCGTCGGCGGCGGGCAGGGCCGCCAGCAATTCCGCCACCGTGCGCCGGGCCAGCGGATGGGCAGCGGCGGCGCCGATATCGGCCAGGGGGGCCAGGGCGAAGCGCCGCTCCGCCAGGCGCGGGTGCGGGATTTCAAGCCGCTCCTCGCTGAGAACGACACCGTCATAAAGCAGGATGTCGAGGTCGATCAGCCGTGGCCCCCAGCGCAATCCCGCTTCCCGTCCCAAATCGCGCTCAAGATCCTTGAGGGTGGAGAGCAACTCGGTCGGCGCCAAGTCGGTGCGAATCCGAACCGCCATGTTGAGAAAGGCGGGCTGGTCGGTGAGATAGAGCGGCGCGGTTTCGTAGACCCGCGAGCAGGCCTCAATGGCGGAGAAGCCGGCCAGGGCGGTGACGGCCCGCCGCAAGTTGCTCATGCGGTCGCCAAGATTGCTGCCGAGGCCGAGATAGACAATCGCCATGGAAACGCCCCAGTTTTGAAGGGCGCCACCATCCTCCAGAACCGCGTCCCTGGCAAGCTTCGGATTGCTCAGGGCAATGCGGCGAAGCCCGCCCTGGCGGGCGCCTCGGCCGTTGAGGCCGCGCGGAGCGGGCCTGAAGCGTAGCGAAAGGCGCATAGCGGAGCGAGCCAAGCCACCGGAGGTGGCGCTCGGCGATTGAGGGGCAGAAACAAAGCAGGGCAATCGGCTTCGCCCGATCGCCCTGTCAGGGCTGGGGCGGCGCTGGCGGCACGGGGCGGACGGGGATGTCCCAGCCCGATTGCAGGGCGATGCGCACCGCCTGGGCTCGGTTGGCCGAGCCGATCTTGCGATAGACGTTGCGCAGATGGACCTTGATGGTGATTTCCTGCAAATCGAGGACGATGGCGATTTCCTTGTTGGTGCGCCCCTCGACCAACAGCGCCAGAATCTCCGCCTCGCGGCGCGACAACTTGTCGAAGGGCGGCGGAGTGCCCGAGCGCATCGAGGGCGGCGGGGGCGCCATGCTCGATGCCGTCTCGAAAAAGGTCGAGGACGGAAGATAGGTCTCGCCCGACAGCACCAACCGCAGCGCATTGACCATGGCGGTCCCCGACACCGTCTTAGGGATAAAGCCAGCGGCGCCGGCATTGACCGCCGCCATCACATGGTCGCGCGTGGAATAGCCCGAAACGATCACCACCGGGATATTGGGCAGTTTGGCCTTCAGAATCTCCAGCCCCTTGAGGCCATCCATCCCCGGCATCATCAGGTCGAGCAGCACCAGCCCCAGCCTTTCGGCCTTGTCGGCGGCGATGACCGCCTCTTCCAGGGTGGAGGCGTCAAGGATCTCAGCGCCCGGTTCGAGCTCGTGGAGAAAGGGCTTCAGACCATCACGGACCAGTTTATGGTCGTCGGCCACCAGGATCTGCATTTCGCCCCTACCTTTGCCTGCGCGTGCGCCGAAGTATAGGCGCGAGGATCGTGTTCAACAACCGAAACCGCCTGTACCATCCGTCTCACTCTGGCGGCCTCAGGAAACTGGCGATGATCGTTCCCAACTTGCCAAGCGCCACCGGCTTCTTCATCACCGCGCAGCGGTCATCCTGAAGATTGTCGGACAGCCGCTCGGTGGCCCCAAGATGACCCGTGACGATGACGATCGGCAGCAACGGATCAAAGTCGCGCAGTCGCTCGACCAATTGTTCACCACCGCCGGCCGGCATGCGCAGATCGGTGATGACGACGTCGGCCGGGTCGGCTTGGAATTGCCGCCAGGCCTCGCTGCCACTGGTGCAGACGCTGACGCGGTAGCCCAGTTCACGGAGCGTGCGGCCCAGCGCTTCGCCGGCCGCCTGCTCGTCGTCAACCACCATGATGTGGGCCTCGGCGAATGAATGCAGCGGCGGTGGTGCGCTCCGCTCCTCGATCAGATCGGCGGCCGAGGGATCGATTGGCAACGTGATGGCGAAACAGGCGCCCGAGCCGGTGTCGAGCGTCTCCAGGCGTCCGCCCATGGCGTTGATGATGCCGAAGCTCACCGACAATCCCAAGCCGGTGCCGCGACCGGCCTCCTTGGTGGTGAAGAACGGCTCGAAAATGCGGGCGCGAACCTCGGGCGGGATGCCGGGGCCGTTATCCTGAACCACGATACGCAACTCGCGTCCGATCACCTGGGCGCTGACCCGGACGAGTCCATGCCAGCCGCCGTCCAGCCCCCCGCCCTGGCCGTCGCGTTTTTCCTTCAAGGCGTGGTGCGCATTTGACAGCAGGTTCATCACCACTTGTTCAAGCTGCACCCGGCGACCGCGCACCGGCACCGTGCGATCGGGCAGTTCGGTGACCAAAGCGATGTCGTCCGGACGCATTTGGCTCCCCGGCACGCCGATGGCGGCGCGCACCGTGGTGATGGCGTCGAACACCTGGAGTGGGCTGTTGTCGCGACGGCTGAAGATGCGGATGTCGTCGATAATTTCGGCGGTACGCTCGGCCTGACCGGCCACCAGTTGGAATTGCTCGGCCAGCCATTGCGGCTGGGCCTTGCCCCGCTCAATAAACAGCAGCGCCCCCTCGGCGGTCAGGCGGATGATGTTCAGGGGCTGGGACAATTCGTGGACCAAGCCGGCGGCCATTTCACCCAGGGTGGCCAGCTTGGTCGCCTGCATCAGCTGTTCTTGCACCTGCTTGCGCTCGGTGACGTCGCGCAGGACCAGCAGGCGGGCAGGCTGGCCATGGAAACTGATATTGGCTGCGACGATCTCTGCGTCGAATTGGGTGCCGTCCAGCCGCAGCAGCCGGTATTCCACCAGCGGACTCTCGGCCGGGGGCGAGGCGATGCGCTGGGCGGCGACGGGGTGGAAATCGGGATGGAGCAGCTCGAACACATCGCGTCCGACCAATTGCGCCGGGTTGAGAGCACCGAAGATGCCGGCCGAAGCGAGATTGGCGAACAGAATGGTGCCGTGACTGTGGACGACCACGGCGTCGGGTGACAACTCGATCAGCGAGCGGTAGCGCGCCTCGCTTTCCGCCAGTTCCCGCACCGCGTGGTCATGCTCGGCCTTCATTCTGAGCGCGCCGATGCCATAGGCCAAATTGCTGGCCATGTCCTCCAGCAGGCGAATGGAATCGGCGTCGAAGGCGTCGGTCTCCTCGGCATAGATGGTCAACGCGCCAAGGCGTTCCTCGCCGTGGCTGAGGGGCAGGGCGATGATCGACCGCAAGCCGAAGCGGGTCGCCGCCTCGCGCCAGGGGGCGAAATTGGCGGCGGTCTCGACGTCGCGCACCACCTGGGTACCGCCTGTGCGCAGCGCGCTGCCGGTGGGGCCTTGCCCCATTTTCGCGTCCGCCCAGGTCAGGCCGCGGACATTTTTCAAGTAATCGACCGCCACTCCCGCCTGAGCTTTGATCTCCACCGTCTTATCGTCATCGTCGCGCGGATAACCGATCCAGGCCAGGCCGTAGCCGCCCACTTCGACGGCGATCTGGCAGATCTCCGCCAAAAGCGCTTCCTCGTTCGAGGCGCGTACCAGCGCTTCGGTGGATCGGGTCACCGCCGCCACCGTGCGATCGATGAGGCGCAAGTGCTCCGCTACGCTATGCGCAATCATTCCGACTCCCTCGTTCAGGAGCGATGTTATACCACCTTTGTCGCTTTCGCGCGCCCTATCCGCGCCATGATTGGGCGGCTATGGTGGGATAACGCAACAGGGCTGGAGCGCCGAAGTGAGAAAAGGTCTGGTGATCGCGGCGTGGATGATGGTCGCCTTGGTCGGGTCGGCCCGTGCCGGTGAAGAGGCCCTCGACCTCTTGGATGCGCCGGTTTCCTACACCGCCCATTACTCCGTCAGCAGCGACAAGGGCCATTTCGAGGGCTCGGTCTGGCATGCGCCCGGACGGGAACGCCGCGAGTTCGCCACCGCAATCGGCGGCCAGGCGGTGCTGCTGCGCCGCGACAAGGACGTCGCCTATCTGCTGTCGCCGTCGGGCAAGTGGTATGTCGGCTTCGGGCTGCACGCGGCGGCGGCGCTGGCCGGTGGCCTTGACGGCCTGACCGTCGAACGGCGGAAAATCAGGGAGGAGAGCGTGGCCGGCCAGCGCGCCACCCGTTATCACGTCGCCGCCAGCGGCGGCGGGGGACGCTTCGACGGCGATGCCTGGTTCTCGAAGGACGGCATCATGCTGAAGGCGATCGGGACCCTGACCGGGCGGAACGGCCATGTCGAGCCGGTGGAAACCACCCTGTCCGATGTGCGATTGGGGCCGGTCGATGCCGCAATGCTGTCTCCGCCCGCCGGCTATTTCGGTCTCGATCTGCGTTCGGTCAAGCCGGAAAACCTCCAGCAGGCGGTCGAGGGCGCCAAGGCGATGATGAACCTTAATTCGGTGACAGTGCACTAATTTCCGCCGTCACCAGCCGAGGCCGTCGTCTTCGCTGGCGGCCGGGGCGGCGTTGGGGTCGTCGCCGCGGACTTCAGCCAACATGCCCTTCAGCTTGGTGCCAAGGCCGCTGGAATCGGCGACCAGGCGGGCGGCGGCCGCTTTCAGTTTGGCCGCTGCATCGGCGGTATCGGCGGCGGCTTGGCGCATGCCGCGCATGTCGTCGGAAATCGAAGCGGTACCGTCGGCCACCTGCTGCACCGAGTGGGCAATTTCGCTGGTGGCATTGCCCTGTCGCTCGACGGCGGTGGCGACGGCGGCGGTGAACTGGCTGACATTGTCGATGACATTGACAATGCCGCCAATGGCGGCGGCGGCGTCGCGCGTTTCGCCCTGGATCGACGAGACTTGGGCGATGATGTCGCCAGTGGCCCGGCCGGTCTGGTTGGCCAGCCCCTTGACCTCGTTGGCGACCACGGCGAAGCCCTTGCCGGCCTCCCCGGCGCGGGCGGCCTCAATGGTGGCGTTCAGCGCCAGAAGATTGGTCTGGCCGGCGATGGTTTCGATCATCGTCACCACATGGCCGATGCGTTCTGCGGAATCAGCCAATTCGCCCATCAGCCGGTCGGTGCGCCGCGCCTCGTCCACGGCGCGGGCCGATACCTCGGTCGAGCGAGCCACTTGGTGGCCGATCTCGACGATCGAAGTGGACAATTCGTCGGTGGCCACCGCCACCGCTCGGACGTTATTCGAGACGGCCTCCGCATTGCCGGCAACCGATTCGGCACGGCTGATCGAGTCGTCGGCCACTCCGGCTAGGCCTGCCGCCATCTCCTCCAGCTCACTGGCCTCGGTCGAGATGCTGCCCGCCACTTCCACCACCGCCGCCTCGATCTGGTCGGCGATGCGCCGCAAGGTGAAACGGCGCATGGCTTCGCTTTGCTCTTCCATCGCTTGCTGTTCGGTGCGCAGGCGGGCCACCTCGATGGCGTTGCGGCGGAACGTGGCGAGCGCCGTGGCCAAGGCGCCGATCTCCGAGCGGTCGCCTCCGAAATCGGCTTCCGCCGTCAGGTCGCCGCCGGCCAGTTTGTTCATGGCGATTGTGATGGCACCAAGCGGTTGGGTGACGGAGCGGGCGATGATCAGCGCCAGGGCGATCAGCAGTCCCACTCCGGCCAGCATTTCGCCGCCCCGCTTCCAGGCGTGGGCGCGGATTTGAGTGGCGATGTCATCGACATAGATGCCCGAGCCAACCATCCAGCCCCAAGGCGCGAAGCCCTTAACATAGGACAGCTTGGGTTGTGGTTCGGTGGCGCCCGGCTTGGGCCATTGATAGGCAACGACACCCCGCCCCTTGTCCTTGACCAGGGCGATCATGTCGCGGAACAGCGCGTGGCCGTCGGCATCCTTCATGTCGAGGACGTTGGTGCCGTCCAGCGCCGGGTTGGTCGGATGCATCACCATCACGCCGTCCAGCGTGTTGAGCCAGAGGTAATCGCCGTCGCCGTAGCGCATGTCCTTGAGCGCCTGCCTGGCCGCCTCCTGGGCCGCTTCGGTGGTCAGGGCGCCGGATTGGGCGAGGGCGGCGAAATGGGACAGCGTGCCGTGGGCGGCCTCGACCACGCTTTGAGCCTTGGCCTGGTGGGTGGCGTAGGCTTCATCGGACATTTGAAGGATTTCGCCGATGAAGGAGGCGCCGAAGCTGCCCAGCACCAGCATCATCAGCAGCCAAAGGCGCACGGTGATCGGCAGGCGCGCTAGCAATCTTTTTGCCACAACCGGTGCTCCACCAAATCGACCCGAATCATCCTCAATAGCGCAAAGATGATTTAAACAAACATAAGGGACGCCGATTTTCCGGCCCTACCAGCGGCGGACGTGGCCGGTATCGATATGGACGAAGCCGGAGGAGGGATAAATGCCAACGCCGCCCGCCTTCAACGAAACGGCGGCGCGGCCAATGTTGCGAACCGAATGGCCGGGCAGGCGGATATCCACGGCCTTGCCCTGCATGTGCAGGCTATGGCAGGCGACGCCATCGCTCATTGAGGCCAGCCAAGCATTGGTGGCCGGCGAGCGATAGCCGGAAATGATGTGGATCGGCCCCTTGGCGCCGACCTTGCGCTGCACCGCCGCCATCAGGTCGAACACCCGGGGGTCCATGTGATGAACGTCGCCGCTGCGATGATCGCGCAGCAGATGGTTGGCCGAGGCCAGGGATTCGGGAAGATAGCGGCCACCGGCCCAGTAGGTGGTCCGCAAATGCTCGCCGGTATGGGTGTTGTAGAGCACCAGGGAACGCTCGGGCATGGCGTGCATGGCGGCGGCGAGCGGGTCGGCGAACAGGGTAGCGACGGCCGCGCAGGCGCCCAGCGCCAGAAACGAACGCCGGCTGATGGAACCCCCGTCCTTATCCATTCGCATAATGTCTTCCCCTGATGGCGCGTCACGTTCATACCATCGGGGAGGGGTCCGCTGTCAATGCTTTGCAGCGCCCTTTAAAGGGGCATTTTGCGTCCTTCTTGGGCCACCTGACCGGGGGCCTGGCGCGCCGAGCGAGCCATCGCCGCCATCATGCGGCTATCATGGCCATAGATGTCGTCGCGGAAGCTGACGGTGCCGTCCGGGTTGCCCCAGGCGGTCCAATACAACATGTAAACCGGCACCGGCTGGTTCAAGCGCAGGGTCTTGGTGGCGGCGGCGGCGATGGCCGGGCCAAGCTTGCCGGTCCAGGCCGTCCCCAGCACACGCTCGGCCAATTCCACCGGCCGTTCCAGGCGGACGCAGCCATGGCTCAATGCCCGGTAGGAGTGCTTGAAATAAGCGCGCAGGGGGGTGTCGTGCAGGTAGATTGCGTCGTCATCGACCAGATGAAACTTGACCAGGCCCAGCGCGTTGTCCGGCCCGGCCTTCTGACGCAGCCGGTAGGGGAAACGCCCTTTCATCTTCTTCCAATCGACCCCGATGCCGGCCGATTCCGGGCTATCCTCGGGGAAGGCGTCGAGGATCCGCATGTTGTTGGTTACCAGGTAATTGGGGTCCTGGCGCAGCTTGGGCAGGATTTCCTTGGCGGCGATTGAGGGCGGAATGGTCCAGGTCGGATTGACCACCACCGCCGTCATCTTGGTGACCATGCCAGGAGTCTGGTGTTTGGCATCACCCACCACCACCCGCATCGACAAGGTCACCTTGCCGTTCTCGACCAGGTCGAGGGTCTGGTTGGCGATGTTGATGGCGACGTGGATGGAATCGGACGAGCGCGCCTGCCAACGGTGGCGTTCCATGTTGACGGCGATCTGCCGCAATCTTTCCTCGGCGCTGACATTGAGCGCCGTAAGGGTTTGCTTGCCAAGCGCGCCGTCCGGCTCGATGCCATGGCGCTCCTGGAATTTCCGCAAGGCCGCCGAGGTTTTAGGCCCCAGATGAAGGTCGGTCTCGTCGCTCGGTTCCATGTCGCCGCTGGCGATCAGGCGGGCGCGCAATTGCGGCAGGCGTTCGTCCTCCTGGCCGGGCTTGATTGGAGGCCCGGCTGGAATGGCCCGCCAGCCGCCGGCCTGAACGATGGCGCGATAGCTGACCAGCGCCTTCGCCAGCAGGGAGTAGCCCTCGTCATGGGGTTCCAGTCCCTCAGCCAACTTAGCCACGGGGGTGCCGGCGGCGGCTTGGGCCAGGAAGGTGACCGGATCGAACAGTGGCCGGGTTTCATCGCCCAAGCCGCCAAAGCTGTGCGACGGCGGCAGGCGCCCGGCGGCAAGGTCGTGGGCCAGGCGCTCGGCCGCATCACTGAGCAGCAGATCGTGGTCGAGGTCGCTGGTTACTGGAGCCGGGGTATAGGACTCGGGCGGCAAGCCATTCCTTGCCGCCAGCGCCTGCAAATCGCTACCGAGCTGGGCACCGGCCGCAGCCCTGGGGCCACTCCACGCCAATTGATAGCCTCGGCCGTCGTAGAACGGCTTCAGCGCTGCCGCGTCAAGAGAGCGGCCGGCCACCTTCAACACACCCGCCGGTTCGGAAAGCCTCGCCCGCAAATCCTCCACGGGAGGAGTGCTTGGATCGGCCAGGGCAGTCCTCGCCAAAGCCGTAGCGATCAGAAGGGAGACGAGAACGGGGCGCGCAAATGACACGGAAAAACCTCGGAAACCACGACGGGGAAACAGCCGACGCACGTGAAAACAGCGGTGCCCACGGTTCCCACTGGACGCGTTGCCCCATCGCGTCCGGCGGGTCGATAGACATCGTATTCGCAGGATATCGAATTCCGGCGAAAATATGTCAATCTTCGTCGTCGGTGTAACCCCCTCCGTGTTTGCATTGTTGCAGGAGTGCAACACTCCTGTGCGCTGTTCCGCTCATCCCTGGATCCAGGGCAGCCCCGAGGCCTTCCAGCCGAGGGTGGCGCCGCGATGACGGCCCTCGTCGAGCGGCCCCTCGAAGCCGTCCGAGACGTTGTAGCTATGGGTGAATCCGAGCGACGTCATCAACTCGGCGGCGGCGCGTGAGCGCACTCCCGAGCGACAGAGGAACAGCAAGGAATCGTCGCGCTTGACGCCCTGGGCCTCAAGCTGTTGGGCGAAGGCCTCGTTCCGATTCATGGCGGGAAACAATTGCCAGGAAATCAGCAGCGGCTGCCGATCCAGCGAGGCGAGATCGGGCACCCCGACATACATCCATTCCGCCTGGGTGCGCACATCAATCAACGTGGCGCGAGCTTCGTTTGACAGGCGCTGCCAAGCCTCGACGGGGGTAATGTCGCCGGCATAGGACAGGGAGGTGGTCGGCATCAATTGTCTCCTATTGTACATTGTGATTGCGTACTACGGTGCAATTCTACACGAAAAACCCATTGACGCACGTAAATAAGACGGCGTATGAGATTAATCCACGACGCGAGCACGTGAAATCCACCATTTTAATAGACTAAGGCCTCCTGACCATGACCAACACCGAGCCGCTTGTCCGCCTCAGCGATCTCGACGAGTACCGCCAGGGCCTTAAGCGCGCCCTGTCGGGCGAATGGGACGACGAACGCTGGACCGCCCATCGGGTCCGCTTTGGCGTCTACGGCCAGCGTCAGTCTGGCGTGCAAATGGTGCGGATCAAGATTCCCGGCGGCATCGTGCCCGTGGGTTGGCTGAAGACCCTGGCCGAAATCAATCGCGATTTCGCCGAGGGGCCGGCCCACCTCACCACCCGCCAGGACTTCCAGATCTATCACGTCAAGCTCGAACGCACTGCGGAATTGCTGGAGGCACTCTACACCAACGGCATCACCACCCGCGAGGCCTGCGGCAACACGCTGCGTAATATGAACTCTTGTTCCTTGGCGGGGGTCTGCCCGCGTGAATTGGTCGATGCTGGTCGGGTGGCGGAGCAATTGTCCCACTCGTTCCTGCGCCATCCTTTGGTTCAGCACATGCCGCGCAAGGTCAAGGTCACTATTTCGGGCTGCGCCACGGATTGCGCCACCACCTCGATCCACGATTTCGGGCTGATCGCGGTGGAGAAGAATGGCGTCAAAGGCTTCCGCGTGTTCGCTGGCGGCGGCCTGGGTGGCGCCCCACATCCGGCGACGGAAGTGCTCGACTTCATCACCGAGGATCAGGTGCCGGCCGCGCTAGAGGCTTGTGTTCGGCTGCATCAGCGCTATTCCGACCGGGTCAATCGCAATGCGGCCCGTATCAAATTCGTCAACAAGCGCTTCGGGGCTGAGAAATTCGCCGCTCTATTCCTCGAGGATTTTGATCGCGTCAAGGGTTTGGCGCAACGTCCTTGGCCGAAGCTGGAATGGCGCAGTCCGGTCGATGCGCCAGTGGCGCGCACCCCAACCGGAATTATAGAAGGTCGCGACGGGTTGCTCGCGGTGGTTGTTTACGTTCCGCTCGGCATTGTCTCGTCCGATCAACTCCAGGCGCTCCACGACATCGCCGTCGGGGCCGGGGTGACGGAGTTGCGCAACACCCGCGACCAGAACATCACCTTCATGGGGGTGGCGCCGAGCAAGCTCGATTCCCTGGTGGCGGCGGTCAAGGCGATCGGCTTCGACGTCCCGACCGATCCGGAAGCGGTGCCCGATATCATCTCCTGCCCCGGCACCACCACCTGCCGGATCGGCATCACCAGCAGCCAGTCCTTCGCCCGCACCCTGGAGGCCGGCCTCAAGGACGATGCTGCGTCTCGTCCGGTGGCGGTGCATGTATCGGGCTGCCAGAATTCCTGTGGCCTGCACCACATCGCCGATATTGGCCTGCACGGCATGGGCAAGAAGATCGACGGCCGCCAGGCGCCCCATTACCAGTTCCACTTGGGTGGGGACGCACGTACCGGAACCATTGGTCTGGGCGGGCCGATCGTGCCGGCTCGTCTGGCCGATCGGGCGGTGACGCTGATCCGTTCTGGCTACCTGTCCGGCCGCCAGCCGAATGAGGCCATTCGCGCCTGGGCCGAGCGGCTCGGCAAGGCCGGCCTCGCCGACCTGCTGGCACCGATCGACGGCGCCGATGCCGACGGTCTGTTCGTCGATTGGGGCGAGACCCAGGATTGGGTGGCCCCCGGCTTGGCCCGCGGCGATTGCGCTGCGCCCTTTGCCTTCGACGAGGGCCTGGCCGATTTGGCCGATGATGGGCTGATCAGTCTTGACCGCTACCAGGCGGCCGGCCGAGTCGCCGAGGCCTTCGGAGCGGGCGAGGCCGCCGCTCTGTTCTCGGTTCGCCGCCTGTTGTTGTTGCGCGGTCAGTCCGCCCCCGACGATATCGCCGCCGCCGTGGCTTTCCCCAATCTTCGCGCTTTGTGGTATGATACCCCGTCGTTGCTGGCGGCTCTCGACACCCTGGAGGCCCAGCGTGACGCTGGCGATCTGGGAGGTTTCCGCGAGGCGGTGGCGGTGCTGATCGACACGGTACGCTACATCGTCGCCGCCCCGCCGGCCGCCGACGAAACTGGCGCGGTGGGCGACCTTGCCGCCATCCTTGGGAGCGGGGAATGAGCCTCGCCGAATTACAGAGAGCTTATGGCGATTTGGACGGCAAGGAACTAATCGCGGCGATGGCCGGCCAGGCTTTTCCCGGACGCATCGCCGTCACCTCGTCATTCGGGGCGGAATCGGCGGTGCTGCTGGATCTGGTCGCCGAGGTCGATCCCGGCCTGCCGGTGCTGTTCCTGGATACCGGCGAATTGTTCGACGAGACGCTGGCCTATCGCGACGCCCTGGTGGCCCGGCTGGGATTGACCAATCTCCGAGTGGTGCGCCCGGCCCCGGCCGATCTCACCGCTGCCGCCGAATTATGGCAAAGCGACACCGATCGCTGCTGCGAGCTTCGCAAGGTGCGGCCCTTGGCGGCGGCCAGCCTGGGCTACGCCGCCCTGATCGACGGCCGCAAGCGCTCGCACGGCTTTGACCGCAGTGATCTGGGGGCGATCCAGGCCGCTGGCGAGGTGATCAAGATCAGCCCGCTATGGTCATGGAGTGCCGACCAGATCGCCGCCGTGTTTGTCGAACGCGGGCTGCCAGCCCATCCGCTGGTGGAGCGGGGGTATCGCTCGATCGGCTGCTGGCCCTGTACCCGTCCCACCGCCCCCGACGAGCCGGCCCGGGCCGGACGCTGGCCCGGCAGCGCCAAGACCGAATGCGGAATCCACGTCGCGCCTCTTAGGACCGAATCATGAATCATCTCGACGCCTTGGAAAACCAAAGCATCTACATTCTGCGCGAGGCCTTCAATCGCCTCGACAAAATCGCCATGCTGTGGTCGATCGGCAAGGATTCCAACGTCATGCTGTGGCTGGCGCGCAAGGCCTTCTTCGGCCATGTGCCGTTCCCTGTGGTCCATGTCGATACCACTTATAAAATCCCCGAGATGATTGCCTTCCGTGACCGCGTTGCGGTCGAGTGGAACCTGCCGATGATCATCGGCAAGAACGACGCGGCCTTGGCCGCCGGCATGGGACCCGATCAGGGCCGGGTCAATTGCTGCTCGGCGCTGAAGACCGAGGGGCTGAAGCAGGTGCTGGAAAAGTACGGCTATACCGGGGTGATCGCCGGCATTCGCCGCGACGAGGAGGGCACCAGGGCCAAGGAGCGGGTGTTCAGCCCGCGCAACCAGCAGGCCGAGTGGGACGTCAAGGACCAGCCGCCGGAATTCTGGGATCAGTTCAAGACCGATTTCGCCCCCGGCACCAGCTTGCGCATCCATCCCCTGTTGGCCTGGACCGAATTGGACGTTTGGCGCTACATTCGCCGCGAGAACATCCCTGTGGTGGATCTTTACTTCGCCAAGAATGGGCGGCGCTATCGCTCGCTGGGCTGCGCGCCGTGCACCGGCACGGTGGCCAGCACCGCCACCACCGTCGATGAGATCATCACCGAGTTGGAGACGACCAAGATCGCCGAGCGGTCGGGCCGCGCCCAGGATAAGGAATCCGAAGATGCCTTCGAGCGCCTGCGCGCGGGCGGGTATATGTAGTTCATTAAATTGCCCCTCGCCGGGCGGGCGCATCCGCGCCCTTGGCCGCCGTCGCAATGGCGGCTTGATAAGGGAAAAGAAAGTTCGCCGGTATGACCAGGGAAGCACAGAACATGAGCCACCAAGCCGCCGCCCGTCCGCCGCTGCATATCGTTGTTGTCGGCCATGTCGATCACGGCAAGTCGACTCTGGTCGGGCGTGTCCTGTCCGAAACTGGCGCCCTTGACGAGGCCAAGGTCGAGACACTTCGCGAGGTCTGCACCAAGCGTGGCATGCCGTTCGAGTGGGCTTTTGTGATGGACGCGCTCCAGGCCGAGCGCGACCAGGGCATCACCATCGACACCTCGCAGCTCCACTTCAAGACCGCCAAGCGGCCCTATTTGATCATCGATGCTCCCGGCCACAAGGAATTCCTCAAGAACATGATCACCGGCGCCGCCGCGGCCGAGGCGGCGGTGCTGGTCATCGACGCCCTCGAAGGGGTGCAGGAGCAGTCGCGTCGCCATGGCTACCTGCTTCATCTGCTGGGCCTGCGCCAGATCGCGGTGGCGGTCAACAAGATGGATTTGATCGATTGGGATCGGTCCCGCTTCCTGGCGGTTGAATCAGAGATTACCTCCTATTTGGCGGCGATCGGGGTGAAGCCGACCCATGTGGTTCCAGTCTCGGGCCGGGGCGGTGACAACATTTCCTCGGCCTCGGACAAGGCGCCCTGGTATCACGGCCCCACGCTGCTCGGCGCCCTGGACGGCTTCGAGCCGGCGGCGCCGGTGACCGATTTGCCGCTGCGCCTGCCGGTGCAGGACGTCTACAAGCTGGACGCGCGGCGCATTGTCGCTGGCCGCATTGAAAGCGGCCACCTCAAGGTCGGCGACCGCCTGGTCTTCGCGCCGACCGACAAATCGGCCCGCATTGCCACGATCGAGGCCTGGGCTGGCACCGACATTCAGCGTCAAACGGCTTCGGCCGGGGAATCGGTGGGCATTACGCTCGACGAGCCGATCTTCGTCGAGCGCGGCCAGATCGCCCACCTGGCCGAGCAGCCGCTACAGATCGGCACAGAAATCCGCGCCCGCATCTTCTGGCTGGGCAAGGCCCCGCTGGAAGCCGGTACCCGCCTCAAACTCAAACTGGCCACCGCCGAGACGGTGGTTGAGGTGACCGAGATCGAGGCGGTGGTGGATGTTGCGGACTTGGCCCAATCCGCCGGCTCAGAAGTGCCCCGCAACGCGGTGGCCGAGGTGGTTCTGACCGCAAGGGCGCCGCTGGCTTTTGAGCCGTTCACCCTCAATCCCAAGCTAGGTCGTTTCGTGTTGGTGGCCGGCTGGGATATCGTCGGGGGCGGCGTCATCGCCGAGCCGGTTGCGGGCAGCGCCAAGGCTGCTGCCAATATTTTCTCGGTCGATCATAAGGTTCAGCCCGGCGACCGCGCCCGCACCAACGGCCATACCGGCGGCGTGCTGTGGCTGACCGGCCTCTCCGGCGCCGGCAAATCGACCATCGCCATGGAATTGGAGTGCCGGCTATTCCGCAAGGGCTGGCAGGTTACCGTGCTGGACGGCGATAACGTGCGCAACGGTCTCTGCGGCGACCTCGGCTTCGGTCCGGCCGACCGCACCGAGAACATCCGCCGAGTCGGCGAGGTCGCCCAGTTGTTCGCCCAGGCTGGCATGGTGGCGATCGTCTCGTTCATCTCGCCCTCCCAGGCCGACCGCGACCGCGCCCGCGCCATCCGCCCCGAGGTCTTCCACGAGGTCCACGTGGCCACGCCCTTGGAGGAATGCGAACGCCGCGACCCCAAGGGCCTCTACAAGCTGGCCCGCGCCGGCGAGATCCCTGAATTCACCGGCATCTCCGCCCCTTACGAGCCGCCAGCTTCGCCCGAACTGACATTGGACACCAGCAAGGGCGTCGAGGAATCCGTCGCCGAATTGCTGGCCTATGTGGAACGGGCGTTTTCGCTGGGGGGACGGGAGCGGCAGGTGGGGTGAGGAGGGGCGAAGGGGGGCATGACTGAGGGGGAGCGGGCGGCCTCTGCTCGCGACGGCGGCAAAATCCCTCGGTTTGGTTGGCGCTCCCTGACTCACGGGGATCTGTGTGAGGTATGTGGAGTGGCACCGTTATTCCGCGATCCCCCCCCTGGTGCAGGCTGTGGTATTCTTGGTGGGGTAAGGCCCGCCATGCTGGCACTGTCGAACAGTTCGCTGCCGAGGACGCGGCGATTGAGGCCAGAAATCGTCCGCAACCCTCTTCCTTTAGGGAGAGGTCAAGGACGTCTTTTTCCGTCTATTCCTTTTCTCACCCTTTTCACGCGGCTCCGCCCGCTGCTCCTCGATATAGCGCTTGATGATATCAAGCGGCGCTCCGCCAGCCGAAACCGCGCAATAACTCGGGGACCAAAAATGGTCACCCCAGAGCTTCGATTGCACATCGGGTAGGTTCATTCCGCGAATACGGTATGCGGAAGCCCCCTTCAGTGACCCGACCAGGGTCGATAACGACACCTTGGGCGGGTATGAGATCAACAGAAGGACGTGGTCATCCTCCCCATCGAATTCGACCAATTTGGCGCCGTAGTCGCCGCAAACCTTGTTCATCGCCTCCCGCAACGCGTCGCGAACCTCGTCGGTGATGACACCACGACGATATTTTGTGCTAAAGACTAGGTGAACATACAGCTCGTAGATAACGTGTCTACCCGTTCTAAACTCATGCATTTAGATCTTGCTCCATGCTGAAGACTGGAGTATATTCTCGAAATGATCGAGCGCAAGACAATTCTGATCCGTCTCTACCCCAATGCGATCCAGGAGCCCCTGTTTCGGAAAACGGGTGGTTGCGTCCGCTTGATCAAGAACCTGGGGCTGGAGCAACGGGCGACCTATGGGCGCCGGCATCCGCTTAATTACTACTCGCAGCGGGCGGAATTGAAGGCGCTGAAAGCCGACTTCCCCTTCTTCAAGGAGGTTCCGCACCACTGTCTCCAGGAGGGCTTAATCGATCTCGACAGAGCCTTCGCCAACTTTTTCTCCGGCCGGTCCGGCTTTCCCAAACGCCAGCGCAAGCGCGATGGCGTCTCGTTCCGCTTCCCCGATCCGACTCAATTCCGCATTGAGGGCGATATCGCCACGCCGGATAAAAAGCGCACACGCAAGATTAAGGACGTTATCCTGCATCTCCCCAAGTTCGGGGCGGTGAAAGCGGTGATGCACCGGGCCTTGCCCCATGGAGCCGTCATTCGCAACATCACCGTCTCCTCCGACGGCGATTGGTGGAACGCGTCGCTGCTTTATGAGCGTGAGATCGATCTCCGCGGATCAACCGATCGATCCACGGAGACGGTGATCGGTATCGACGTCAACGTCAGCCAGCCGATCGCCACCTCCGAAGGTGAAATCATCGATCTGCCGAAGGTTTCCAAACGCGGCCGGGAGCGTGAGCGCCGACTGCATCGCAATATCACCCGCAAGAAAAAGGGGAGTAAGAACCGCAGGAAAGCCATCCGCACTCTCGCCCGTTTCAAATCGGCGCAGGCGCGGAGACGAAAGGACGCTCGGGAAAAATCCACCACTTATCTCGCCAAAAACCACGGCGTGATCGCGATGGAGGCCCTGCGTCTGAAGAATATGACCGCGTCGGCGCGTGGAACGATCGCCGAGCCTGGGAGCAAAATCGCGCAGAAGGCGGGACTCAACCGCAGCCTGCTTGATCTTGGTCTTGGCACCACGCGAATGCGGCTGGGACAGAAGTTGGCAGCGTCGGCCGGACTTCTCCTGCTGGTGCCGGCGGCCTGGACCAGTCAGCGTTGCAACGCTTGCGGACACATCGATGCGGATAACCGTCCGCATCGGGACGTCTTCCATTGCGTTGCCTGCGGTCACGATGCCGATCCCGACATCAACGCCGCTTGCAATATCCGGGATTATGCGCTGGGTCTTTGGGGTGACCCCACCAAGGTGGAAATCGCCGCCAGCATGCCGTTGATGCTGGAGGCGCAAGCCAAGGCGCTGAAGGGACGAAAATTCGGTAATAAGAAAAAGCCCGAAGGACTTCCGGGCTCAGTCTGTGGAGACCTAGGCACATGTGCATTGGAGAGCCAATGCACGAGCCAGTCGATGAAGCAGAAAATGACAGAGCGCGAGCTCTGGAATGAAGCGGCGTAAGCCGTAAGAAGCCCCGTCCTTTAGGTCGGGGAGTAAGTCACCCGCCGTGGTATGCACTGGGAGGCCCTGGACGAGGATATTTCCGTCGAGGGTATCCTGGCGGGCCGGGGCGACCAGACCAGGACCCGCCGCACCGCAGCCTGAGACTCGTTGGGGTGCATCGAATGTGAACGAACGGCGGTAACGAAAACATCCGTTTGATTGGCTCTGGTGCCGCCCTTATCTGCGCCGAATTAAATGCACTGGCACCGATATTCTGGTGCAGTCCTACGACACGAAACGGGCGGCCTGAGCCGCCGAGAGGGAGGATCGTGATGCCCCTGGTCAAGACCCACGCCCAACTGGTTGCCGAGGCCAACGCGGTGATCGAGACAATTCCGACCGCCGCGGCCATCGCCCTTCACGGCGATCCCGAGGTGGTGTTCGTCGATCTCCGCGACGTCCGCGAATTGGAGCGGGAAGGCATGATCCCCGGCGCTTTCCACGCCACCCGTGGCATGCTGGAATTCTGGATCGATCCCACCTCCCCCTATTACAAAGACGTATTCGGCTCGGGCAAGCGCTTCGTCTTCTATTGCCAATCCGGCTGGCGCTCGGCCTTGGCCACCCGTACCGTCCAGGAGATGGGGTTGGCCCCGGTCGCCCATGTGGAGGGTGGCTTCCGCGCCTGGAAAGAGGCGGGCGGCCCGGTCGGCGAGAAGCCGGTTCACAAGAAGGGGTAGTCGGGCCTTATTCGCCCGTAAACACCGGAGGCCGCTTTTCCTTGAAGGCGCGGACGCCTTCCATGTAATCGGCGCTGTCATAGACGTGGCGGCGCAGGCCTTGGACCCGCTCGAACATGCGGGGCGTGATCGAGTGGGCCGAAGCCAGCACCCGCAATTCCTCTTTCATCACCGCGATCGACAAGGGCGCCAGGGCTTCGATTCCTCGGGCGATGTCGCGGCAGAATTCGGTGATGGCGTCGGATGCCACCACATGGTTGACCATGCCGACTTGGGCCGCGCGCTCGGCGCTGATCGGCTTGGCGGTGAAGGCCATTTCCTTGACGACGTGGAGCGGCATCACCCCCATGAAGGTCAACAGGCCTGTGACGTTATAGGGAATGCCCATCTTGGCCGGGGTCAGGGCGAAAGTGGATTCCGGGGTGGCGACGACGATGTCGCAATTGACCGCCACTTCGCAGGCACCGCCCCACACCCCGCCCTCGATCAGGGCGATTACCGGGGCGGGAAATTCCTCGATGGCGCGGATGACCATGCGGAGCGGATCGCCCCAGCCCAGCGGGTCGCGGTGGGCTTCGGGCAGTTCCGAGACGTCGTGACCGGCCGACCACACTCGGCAGCCGGATTCGGCGCGTAGGATCAGGCTGCGCAGTTTGGCCTCGCGGGCCTGATCGAGACAGGCAAGGATTTCGCCGATCATCGCTTCGGACAGGGCGTTGCGTTTGGCCTGGTTGATCATGGTGATGATCCCCAGTCGGCCATCGACCTCGAAGCGGGTCAGTGACATGAGACTATCCCTCGATACCGCCGCCCGACAGGACTCGGAGGATTTTCTCCTTGAGCGCCGGTGGCAGCACCGGCTTGGCGACGAAGGCGCCGACATTCAGTTCCCTGGCGCGGGCCACGGTGGCAGCGTCGGTATGGGCAGTCAGCATGATCACCGGCGTTGCCGCCACCCCAGGCGTGCCGCGCAGCGAGCGGACGAAGCCGAAGCCGTCAATAGGCCGCATCTGAACGTCGCAGATGACCAGATCGGGCGCGTCGCGCACCACCGCTTCCAAGCCGGAATGACCGTCCTGGGCCTCGGCCACATGGCCAACCCCCAGTTGGGTCAGCATCTTCTTGACGATGGTGCGGACGAATTCCTGGTCGTCGATCACCAGGATCTTCAATGACCCGAAATCGATGGCGTCCGACATTCTCGGTATCCCTTACTCTGCCTGGCGAGACAGTACCAGACATCCGTTCTCTCATCCATACCCAGGTAGGGTACCATTGAGTTCCTGCTTCATCGAGGCCAGTTTCACCGGCACCGCAAAATGCCGATCAGAGCTTTCCTCTCCACAGGCTGTCACCGCGGAA
>Ga0316222_1002099_pt1 | contig 22173 bp, 15 predicted proteins | sample TBH18011metaG_FD_206008 | JGI IMG/M metagenome (GOLD analysis project Ga0316222, IMG submission 206008) | Freshwater microbial communities from Trout Bog Lake, Wisconsin, USA - TBH18011 | ecosystem: Environmental > Aquatic > Freshwater > Lake > Hypolimnion/Profundal zone | place: USA: Wisconsin... | reverse complement strand
TTTTCCAAAAACCGGGCCTCGGGCTGGCGCTGGCGTTCATGCTGTTCTACCGGTTCGATGAGGCGCAATTGGCGAAGGTGTCGCCGCTGTTCCTGCTGGATGCGCGGTCGGCGGGCGGGCTGGGGCTGGGGACGGCGCAGGTGGGGATCTTCGGGACATGCAGCATTCTGGCGCTGACGGCCGGGGGGCTGCTGGGGGGATTTCTGGCGGCGCGGTTCGGATTGAAGAAGATGCTGCCGTGGCTGATTTCGGGGATGTATCTGCCGAAGCTGGCGTATGTGTTTCTGTCGTACGCGCAGCCGGGGAGCTACCCGGTGATCGGCGCGGCGCTGGCGGTGGAACAGTTCGGGTACGGGTTCGGGTTCACGGCGTTCATGCTGTACCTGCTGTATTTCGCGGAGGGGGCGCATCGGACGGCGCATTATGCGATCTGCACGGGGTTCATGGCGCTGGGGATGATGGTGCCGGGGCTGTGGAGCGGGCGGCTGGCGGATTACCTGGGTTACCAGCACTTTTTCCTGTGGGTCATCGGCTCGGCGGTGCCGGGGTTTGTGCTGGCGCTAAGGCTGAAGGTGGATCCGGAGTTCGGGAAACGCACTTAATTCTAACACGCATGAAACATGGATTGCCGGATTGCCGGCGAGCCAGCCGTGAGTCAGCAACCATTGCGGCGATGTTCATCAAAGCATATGGGTTGCCTTGAAATCCTCCCGTAAAACATAACCGCGGGTGCCTTCCGCTTTCTCGACAAATCCGGCCTTCAGCAACTTGTTGAACGTGTTGCGTACTTTCCGGTAGAACGTGTCGAACTCCTTGATGGCACCCTCAGGGCCGCTGCGCTCATGCCACAGTGCGAAGGCTGCCTGTTTTGCACTGACCGATTTCACGGTGCAGAAATGGTTGTGACGATAAACCACGCCGAGCGCCCCCTTGGCCGTCTCATCCAATTCGTCGAAGGCCCCGCCAAACAAGTCCCGCAATTCGCGCGTATAAGTTCTTTGGACGAGCACCCGGTCCGCCACATACACCGGATAGGCCGCTGTGCTGACGGCGTGTTTGCTGATCAAGCCGGCCTGCTCCAAACTGGACAACGCAGCAAAGTGGTTGTTGTCGGGGGTCAGCAAGATTGTGTAACCAAGTTGCTCGTTGGCCCACTCAGATTTGATCAGGTAGGCCAATACCAACTTCTGTTCTTCGGTCAGGCCGCCCCCTTCGAACTGGGTGGCAATGTGTTGATTGAAAGACTCGAAGAGTCGCTCCATTCTCTCGTCCAGTAACTTTCCGGCACACAGATGCAGGCCGATTTCCTCGCTGTAAATCCGGTAGTAGGGCAGATCAATCCGATTATCCAGGCACAGATTCACCAGCGTGGCCATGCCAATGCCGCGTCCCTCCCACTTCCGATACACCCGGAGCACGTCTGCCAGTTTGGGGTTGCGCGGCTTGGCTTCCGGCAGAATACGCCGGACGGGAATGGCGGCATTGCCATCCTCAATGATCAGGGTTTGCCGGAATCGCCCCGGATTGCGGATGGCGATATGGACGCCGGGCTTGATCGCAATGATCACCTGCTTGTCCACGGAGTAGTCACGGTGCGCCAGCGCGTTGTTGACGGTTTCGCGGAGCACTTCTTCCGGGTATTGGGGCACCGCCATGCCGCCACCTTCCGCCGAAATACCCACTTGGATATTGCGCAACACGTAGCCCAAGCTTGCTTCCATCAGTTGAAGGACGTTGTCCACGAAGTCCTGTTTATCCTGCGCAATTTGCTGCGGCACGTCCACATAACCATGGACATGGCTGCGAAATCCCAACCGATCACCGGGATGGTTGCCGCAAACCAAGGCGCCAAGGATGGTCACGGCTCCGTCCTTGAGAAAGCACCGCCGCTCCAGAAAGGCTCGGGCCGAAGCCAGATCCGGTTTAAGCGTCTCCACCTGTTGCGGCTGGTTCAGGTGGAAAATAAATTGATTGAGCTTGGTCAAATCAAGGTCGGCCGCCGTCATGTCCGGCACTGGTTGCAGTTCCTTGGCGTGGGCTGCTTCCTCTTTGAATTCCTCCTGCGCCTCCACCTCCCGGTCAGTGATCTTGTGATCCCCTGTGAGGATTCGTTTGTAAGCGGAGCCATTGAGGAAGACGAATTTCCGGTCCGCTGCCAACTCATCGACATACACCACCGCCACCCGCTTGCCGAGCAGTGTGTGGATTTCCATGGTTGGGAAACAGTCACCCAAATCCAGCTTCACCCCCTTTTGGTCGCTGAACAGCCGTGGAAATTCCTTCAGCTTCGGTTCCGCGTGCTCCTTCCATTCGCTCAACACATAGCGGCGCGTGGCGCCAGTGCCTTCTTCTTTGACGCCAAGGATCATGATACCGCCCCGGGTGTTAAGAAAGGCGTTCACACTTTTATGCCTTTCTTTCCATTCCCCTCCGTCCGTCGGAACGGGCTTTAGCTCCATGCCTTCAGTTTCCAATTCCACAAACCGGCCCTGAATAATCAGGTCCGCCAGCTTGTTCAAGATTTGGTCAACGGCTTTCATTTCTTTAAATCAGTATAGGCGGTTCGGGGTTCGCTTGCATCAATCTTCTGCGACCCTGATGCATCCGGACCTGCCTGGAGATGCCAGCCAGAAAGAGGGGGTGATAACGGAGCGTCAACGGCTTGTTCTCCGGGCATTGGCGCGGCGAATACCTTTGGCAAAGGCCGCGTCCGAAGCACCCGTGCATAATGGCTTGAACGGTCCGGATTGGAGGGCTTCCCTGACCCACCGGGTATGGCGGGCCGCGTTGCGCGCATCTCTTTGGGCGCGGTGATGGCTTTCTTCGGGGGTGTTCTCGAGCGTGTGATCCGCCATGAAACAAACATGTCGGAACCGTTTTGGGTTGTCAAGGGACCGGCTCCCGGCGGGCGACGGAGGCAAGGCGGGGTTTTTCACCATTCACACCGAGCGCCAAGAACGGGGCGGGTTTGCCACAGAAGCCATTCAATCCGCAGACGGGCGGGGGCCGCAATTGAGAATGCAAAATCCCGCGCGTTGGGGCATATTCCGCACTGCACATGGCCACCAACCGTCTCTCACCGCCCGGCGATTTCGAGCGCATTTTGCGAGCGATCATCGAACGGTCGGTCGCTTACCGGTCCGCCGCCATCCTGCTGGCGCTGGCGATTCTGGGGTTCGGCATCTGGTCGGCCGCGCGGCTCTCCCTGGACGTCATGCCGGACATCAGCAATTTGCAGGTGCAGGTGCTCACGCCGGTGCCGGACCTTTCGCCGGAAGAGATCGAGAGTTCGGTGACCCGGCCGATCGAACTGGAGATGTTCGGGTTGCCCGGGCTGGAGCAGGTCCGCTCGCTGACGCGCTTTGGCATCTCCCAGGTCAGCCTGATTTTCGCGGATGGCACGGATGGGTATCGGGCGCGGCAGCTGGTGGTGGAGCGGCTGGCGGGGGCGGCGGCGAAGATGCCGCCGGGGCTGGTGCCGAAACTGGCGCCGCCGAGTTCGGGGCTGGGGGAGGTCTTCACTTATGCGCTGGCTTACAAGCCGGGCTGCGCGCCGGCGGGCGTTTCCGCGGAGGCCGGTTTGCGGCGCTTGAAGCTGGTGCAGGAATTTGCGGTCAAGCCGTGCCTGAAGTCGGTCAAAGGCATCGCGGACATCAACACCACGGGCGGTTACGACCAGGCGCTGGCGGTGGAGGTGGATCCGCTGAAGCTGCCGAACATCGGCTATGACCTGAACGATATCGCGGTGTTGCTGGCGCGGGATGTGGCGGTGGGCGGCGGGGCGCTGGTGGAGCGCGACGGGAACCAGTTCATCATCCGCTCGCGCTCGCGGGCGCAGACGAGCAACGAGCTGGCCAATTGCTGTCTCAAGCTGCCGTGGGTGCTGCGCGCCCAGCCGCTGAGCACGGTGGCGGACATCCGCCTGGGTTCCAAGATCCGGCTGGGGGCCGCGACCCTGAACGGGGAAGAGGCGGTGCTGGGCACGGCGATGATGCTGACGGGGGAGAACGCCCGGGCGGTGGCGCGCGACTTTTCAAAGGCGTTGGCGGCGGCCCAAAGCCGCCTGCCGGCGGACCTGGAATTGAAGCCGCTGTATGACCGCGCGGAGCTGGTCGACGCGGTGATCACCACGGCGGGGGGCAATCTCGGGCTGGCCGCCGGGCTGGTGGTGGCGGTGCTGTTCGTCTTCCTGGGCAGCTGGCGGGCGGCGCTGATCGTGAGCAGCGTGCTGGTGCTTTCGCTGGCGTTGGGATTGGGCGGCATGGTGACGTTCGGCATCATGGGCAGTTTGCTGACATTGGGGGCGATCGATTTCGGCGTGGTGGTGGATGATGCCGTCGTGATGGTGGAAAACGTCGTGCGCCGGCTGGCCGGGCGCGCGGGCGGGGAAGGGCGGCTGGCCCTCATCGCGGATGCCTGCGGCCAGGTGCGCAAACCGATGCTGGTCGGCATGCTGGTGATCATCGGCGCGTATGTGCCGATGCTGACGCTGGGCGGGGTCGAGGGCCGCCTGTTCCGGCCGCTGGCGCAATCGGTGATTTTGCTGCTGACGAGTTCCCTGCTGCTGACGGTCACGCTGGTGCCGGCGCTGTGCGCCGCCGGGCTGGGGTCGGCGGGGGCGCTGAAGGAGCCGCGGTTTCTGACGCCGTTGCGCGCGGGTTATGAAAAATTGTTTTTGCTCGGCCGCCGCTTCCGGCGGTGGTTTTTGACGGGCGCGTTGCTGCTGGCGGCCGGGGCCGCCGTGGTCGGCACGCGGCTGGGGGCGGATTTTCTGCCGGCCTTGGACGAGGGCTGGCTGGTGGTGGAAGTGCAGCGGGCCTCCGAGACCAGTCTGGCCAGATCGGTGGACATGGAATTGCAGACGGAGCGCGCCCTGCGGGCGGCGGTGCCGGAGATCAACAATCTTTATTCGCGCATCGGCATGTCGGAGATTGCCACGGATCCGCAGGGCGCGAACCAGAATGACATTTACATCAGTTTCCGGCCGCGCCGTGAGTGGCGGGAAGTGGCCGGCCACCGGCTGACCAAAGCCGCGCTGGCGCAAATCATCCGGCCGGTGATCGGGCGCAGCGTGCCGGGACAGGAACTGGAGCTGAGCCAGCCGATCGCGGTGCGGTTCGATGAAATCCTCGAAGGCGTGCGGACCGATCTGGCGATCAAACTGTTCGGACCGGATTACGAGCAGCTGGACCCGCTGGCGGACCGGGTGGCGGCGATCGTACGACAGCTTCCCCGCGCGGGCGCGGTGGTGGTCGACCGGCCGGGGCGGACGGCCCTGCGGGAATTCATCCCGGACCCGATCCCGGCGGTCCGCTTCATGATCGCGGGGGACGTGATCAATAATGCGGTGTCCATCGGCCTGGCGGGGCGCGAGGTGGGGCGGGTGGATGAGGGCGACGTGTTTTATCCGATCGTTGTCCGGGTCGCCGAAGCGGCGCGGACGAATCCGGCGACGCTGGCGGCGTTGCCGGTGCGGAGCGCCGACAGCTCGTATGTCGCGACGTTGAACGACGTGGGCCGGTGGGTGGACAAAACGTCGTCCGTGAGCACCATCACGCGCGAGCAGGCGGAACGCCGTGAAGCCATCCTGGTGACGGTGGACAGTCCGGACGTGGTGGGTTTTGTGGCGCGGGCGCGGGCGGCGATCCAAAGCCGGGTCCCATTGCCGCCGGGCTGCCGGCTGGATTTCAGCGGCGCGTACCAGGATTGGGAATCGGGCAGCCGGCGGCTGTTGCTGGCCGGTCTCACTTTCCTGATTCTCAGTCTGGCCCTGGTTTATGCGGCGCTGAGAGACTGGCGGCAGACCGGTCTGGTCGCCTTTGGCATTCCGTTCGCGCTGGCGGGCGGGGTGTATGGATTATGGTGGCGCGACCTGCCGCTGACGATGCCGGCGGCGGTCGGTTTTGTCACGCTGGGAGGCCTGAGTCTGCTGAACGGCCTGGTGTTGATCACCGGTTTCAACGAGCTGTGCGCGCAAGGGGTGGCGCCGGCGGCGGCGGCGCTGGTGAGCGCCCGGGCGCGGCTGCGGCCGGTGCTGATGACGGCGCTGGTGGCGAGTTTGGGATTCATCCCGATGGCACTTTCGACGGGCCAGGGGGCGGAACTGCAACGGCCGTTCGCCACGGTCGTGATCTTCGGGATATTGACCTCGACGGCGCTGACGGTGCTGCTCATCCCGCTGCTGCTGGCCGGTCGCGGCAAGGCGTGAAAGGGGCGGGGGGGGGGCGAGTCCAAGGGCCGTTGCCGGGAGCAGCGCTGCCGAAGACGGCGCCGCAGACCGCCGCTACAGGGCCACCATGGGGAAGGCGGGGCAAGCAGGGATGGGGGGCGGGAACTGCGGCGGGGGCGCCGCAGCCACCCTCGGCGACGGGGGCGTCGCCGCTACCCTGCCACCCGACTTTTGCCGGGCCCTCATCCGGCATCGGGCATCGGGGTCACCGGTCAAGGTGGTAAGATTATGTTTGCTTTGAACGCCACGGTCTTTCCACAATCCAAGGCTACCATGAAGCTTTACCGTATTTGTTTGCTGTCGGCGGCGGTGCTGGGGGTGACCCTGGGCACGCAGGCGGACTTGGCGTCGATTTTGACCAATGCCCAGACGGGCCGGCCGATGGCGTTGCCGCGGCGGACGAGCATCATTTTGATGGTGTGCCACGGGCTGGGCTATGGCGACCTGAGTTGCTACGGCCAGACGAATTATCAGACGCCGAACCTGGACAGGCTGGCGGCGGCGGGGCTGCGGTTCACGGATTATTATGCGGGGAACGGCGAGGGGTCGTCGGCGCGGGTGGCGTTGCTGACGGGCCGGCCGGTGACGCAGCCGCCGGCGGCGAATGACGCGGACCGGCAGTTGCAGCCGGGCGAGGTGACGGTGGCGCAGCGGTTGCTGGAGGCGGGGTATCACACGGGGTTCATCGGGGAATGGGGCCTGGGGCTGGACCCGTGGGCGCGGGGTTTCCAGGAGTTCGCGGGGTTGCTGACGGCGGATGACGGGCGGAATTATTATCCGGACCACCTCTGGCGGCATATCCCGAACGCCATCCATGACCGGACGAACCATGTGATGCGGGATTTCAACGGTCCGGCGGAGATCCATGCGAACATCGGGCACCGGAGCATCTTTCTGCCGGAGTATGAGATGAGCATGGCGTTGAAATTCATGAAGAACAACGAGCCGGACAATTTCAACCATCATCAGCCGTATTTCCTGATGGTGGATTTCGCGGTGCCGCGTTCCGCGAAGCCGGGCGCGGATGAATATCCGGTGCCGTCGGATGCGCCGTACACGGACGAGGCGTGGCCGCAGGCGGCGAAGAACCGGGTGGCGATGATCAGCCGGCTGGACGCGTCGGTCGGCCAGTTGCTGCAACGGCTGGCGGAGCCGGGTTTCACGCAGAACGTGGCGGTGTTCGTGACGAGCGACGCGGGGCCGGAGGCGTTCGCGGGCGCGGGGATGGATTTCCTGCGGCCGGCGGGGGATTTCCGCGGGCATCGCGGGGAGCTCTATGAGGGCGCGCTGCGTGTGCCGATGTTTGTGTACTGGCCGGACCGGGTGGCGGCGGGGCGCACGAGCGACGTGCCGTGGGCGGCGTGGGATTTTGCGCGGACGGCCTTGGACATCGCTTTCGTGCCGCCGCTGGCGGAGGTGGGCGGGCAGTCGGTGCTGCCGGTGCTGACGGGGCAGGCGGTGACGAACCGGGACGAGGTGTTCACGTGGGCGCTGGGGGGCGCGACGTCGGCGCGGGCGGCGCGGTTGGGCAACTGGAAGATGGTGCGGAACGGCACGAATGCGCCGGAGCTGTATGACTTGGGCGCGGACCCGCAGGAGCGGACGAACACGCCGAACGCGGAGGTGGCGGCGAAGTTCGCGGCGCTGGGGCAGTAAAACGGCTCGGACAGGCTCTCAGCGCACGGGTGCGCTGCTCGGGAGCGGGGCGTCGAGGTCGCGTTGTTGCTCGATGTTTTTGACGGCGACGCGGACCCAGATGACGGCGAGGAGGATGCCGAGCACGACGGCGGCGAGGACGAACTTGGGCCAGCGATAATGGCGCGGGGCCTCGGAATCGCCGGACGGCGGGTCGTTTGGGGGTTCGTCGTTCATGGACAATTCAAGGCAAGGTCAAGGTAGGCCTGTTTACCAGAAATTCCAGGCGCCGCGCCAGACGACCCAGACGCCGAGGAGGCAGTTGGTGATGGCGTGGGCGGTCATGGCATCGCCCAGGCGGCCGCGGCGGAGGACGAGCCATTGGTAGGCGAGGCCGCAGAGGATGCCGGCGAGCCATTCATTGTGCGAGAAGCCGAAGATGAGCGCGGTGGCGAAGAACGGCATGGGGATGAAGCGGTTCAGGGGGACGTCGAGGAACTTGGCGTTCGCGATGTAGCGGTAGAGGAAGGAGCGGTAGAAGGCCTCTTCGATGGGCGGCACCACGAGGCTGGACCCGAGGATGCGCACGATGACGACGAACCATGCGAGCGCGGAACCGGCGCCGAACTGCTCGAAGGGGTTCCACATTTTCGCCGGCGCGGCGGGGGCTTTGCCCAGGCCGAGTTTGACCCAGAGATGGTTCTGCGTGGTCCAGTCGGAATTGACGCCCACCCACATGACGCACACGCCGATGCCGACGACGATGGCTTCCCAGCTGACGGACCAGCGGGCTTCCTGCACATGCGGCCACATTTCCCAGACGAGCCAGAGGCCGACGAAGGTTTTGGCCACGTAAAGCCAATAGGCGCCGGGCTGCGCGGGATCGCCCTGGAAACAGGTGAGCGCCAGAAAAATGACGAAGGGAACGGCCCGCGCGAGCAGGGGGGAGTCGCCGAAGGTCTTTTTGAGCAGATGCACGCGCCGTGTTTAGCAGAAACGGCGGAAAAGTCCAATGTCCAAAGTCGGGAATGTCAGGCCGGCAGGATGCCTGCCGCCACGGGCGTCAGCCGTTCAGGATGGCGCGGGCGGCGCGGACGAGTGCCCGGGCTTCCGCCGGGGTGCCGATGGTGATGCGGAGATACTCGCTCACTTCCGGCGCGCGGAACCAGCGCACGAGGATCTTGCGGTCGCGCAGTTTCTTCAGCCACGCCTCGGCGGGATACAGCGGCGGCCGGGCGAGGATGAAGTTCGTCTGGCTCGGCAGCACGCGGAAACCCAGCCGCGTGAGGTCGCGGGAAAGCAGCGTGCGCGTCTGGATGATCTTTTTGAAGTTCGCGCGGTAGTGCGGCAGGTTCGCCAGCGTCGCCTCGGCGGCGATCTGGCCGAGGCCGTTCACGTTATAGCTGTCGCGCACTTTGTCGAGCGCGGCGATGAGGTCGGCGTGGCCCACGAAGTAGCCGATGCGCTGGAAGCACAGCGAGTAGGCCTTGGAGAACGTGCGGGCCACCAGGACGTTCGGCAGCTGGAGCGCGAGCGGCAGGGCGTTGGTATCGGCGAAATCCACGTACGCCTCATCCAGCACCACGACGCCGGCCTGGGCGCGGCAGAGGCGGGCGAGTTCGGCGACGGTGTAACCGCGGCCGCCGGGGGCGTTGGGCGTGGTGACGAGCGTGAGCGCGGCGCGGAAATTCCAGAGCTTCGCGCGCTTGAGTTCCGGCAGCGAAGGCAGCGAGAAATCGGGCTTCAACGGCACGGCATTCTTGGTCGCGCCATGGATGTCCGCGAGCACGGGATAGAGCGAATAGCTGGGCGTGAAATACTGGATGACACCGGCGGCAGCAGGGCGCTTGGCGGTGCCGGCGGGTTCCACGAACGTGCGCGTGGCCAGCGCGAGGACTTCGTCGGAGCCGTTGCCCACGAGGATGTTTTCGGGCCGGCAACGGTGCAGGCGCGCGAGCAGGCGGCGGAGGTTTTCCGCGGTGGGATTGGGATAGAGCCGCAGTCGGCCGTCCACGGCGGCTTTCACCGCCGCCAGCACCTTGGGTGCGGGCGGGTAGGGATTCTCGTTCGTGTTGAGCTTGATGAGGCCCTTGATCTTGGGCTGCTCGCCGGGCACGTAGGCGTGCAGTTTGTGAACGAGCGGGCGGATGAGAGAATGCTTTTTCACGGGCTTATTTCTGGAAGAATACGCGGATCACCGAGGCCACGCGCTGGATCTGCGCGTCGGTCAGTTCGGGGAACATCGGCAGCGCGAGCACTTCGCGGCAGGCCTTTTCGGCCACCGGGAAATCACCCGGCTTGTAACCGAGGCTGGCGTAGGCTTTTTGCAAATGGAGCGGCAGCGGATAATGGACGGCGTTGCCGATGCCATGGGTGTCCAGGAACGCCTTCAGCTCGTCGCGGCGCGGATGGCGCACCACGTAGAGATGCCACGCGCTCTGCGTGTGCGGCGTCTCCTGCGGCAGGCGCAGCGGCGTGTCCGCCAGCAGTTCCTGGTACCGGCGCGCCACGCGGCGGCGCTCGTTCGTCCACTTCTCGAGATACTTGAGCTTCACGCCCAGCACCGCGCCCTGCATGCCTTCGAGCCGGTAATTGTAGCCGACCTCGTCGTGATGATAGCGCACGGTGGAGCCGTGCTCGCGCAGGGACTTCGCGCGGGTCGCGAGCGCGGGGTCGTTCGTCACCAGCGCGCCGCCTTCGCCGCAGGCGCCGAGATTCTTCGCCGGATAAAAGCTGAAGGCAGCGGTGGAGCCGAAGCCGCCCACCGTTTTGCCCTTGTACTTCGCGCCATGCGCCTGCGCCGCGTCCTCCACGAAGGGCAGATTGTGCCGCCGGCAGATGTCCGCGATGGCATCGACGTCGAACGGCAGGCCGTACAGATGCACGGGCAACACGGCCTTCGTGCGCGGCGTGATGGCCTTTTCGATCAGCGCGGGATTGAGGTTGAACGTCTCCTCGTCAATGTCCGCATACACCGGCCGCGCCCCGCAGTAAGAGATGGCCCAGCTCGTGGCGATGAAAGTGAACGGCGTCGTGATGACCTCGTCGCCGGGACCGACATTGTGCAGCCGCATCGCGACATGCAAGGCGGACGTGCCGCTGTTGAAGCCGAGCGCGTGCTTCACCCCGCAGTACGCCGCGAAATCCTTTTCGAACTGCGCCACGTCCGGCCCGAGGCAGAACGAACAGTTGTCGAGCGAACGCGCCAGCGCGGCGTCCAGCTCCGGGCGGATGGAACGGATCTGCGCGGGCAGGTCCAGATAGGGAACTTTGTCAGACATGATGGGATAAATTAATTTTTTGGCGGGCTTCAAACAATCAAAACTTTTGACCCGAACCGGTCACTCCGCCGCCAGCGCCGCGGTCAGCGCGGCGAATACCGCCTCCGTCCGGATGCCCAGCACGCACGGCTGGCCGTCCCCGCACACCGGCGAATGCGTTTGCCGCCCGTCGCAATGGCACACGCTGCCGCGCACCACCTGGCGCGCCTCATAGACGGGCGCCGACTTCAGCAGCGAATCCCCCGTGGCGAACAGCCCCACCACCGGCACGCCCAGCCCCGCCGCGAAATGCAGCGGCCCCGTGTCCCCCGCCACCACCGCCCGCGCCCGCCGCAGCACCGCCAGATACAGCCGCAAACTCGGCATCGGCGGCAGCACCGCGATTCCCGGTTCCAGCTTTTGCAAATCCCGGAGCGCCGCCTGTTCGCGCGAACCCGGTCCGGTGGCGAAAACCGTCGCCAGCCCGGCCGCCTGCGCGCGGCGGTAAAATTCCTGCCACCGCGCCACCGGCCATTCCTTGCGCGGCTGCGACGTGCCCAAGTGACAAAGCACCCGCCCCGCCGGCAGCCATTGCGCCGCCTCCGCCGCCAGCGCCGGGTCCGCCGCGATCTCCAGGTGCGCCGGGCCCGTCAGGGGCACCGCCCACGCCGACAGCAATTGCCGGTGCCGCTGCACCCACGAAACTGGCAGCGACGCCGTGGCCACCCGTTGCGTGTAGCAAAGCCGGTAGAGCAGCTTCTCCCGGTCCACCGAAGCCAGCCGGACCTTCGCCCCGCACACCCGGCTCAGGATGGCCCCGCGATCGTTCCCGCCGAAATCCACCGACCGGCCGAACCCCTCCCGCCGCAGCGCCCGGATCAGCGGCCACGAATCCTGCAAGCGCGCCCGGCCCCGCGTGCGCGGCAGCGCCCACACCTTTTTGATCCACGGCAAATGCGCCAGCAGCGCCGCCGCCTCCGCCGGCACCAGCACGTGCAGTTCCGCGCCCGTCGCCGCCAGCGCCCGCAGCGCCGGCGTGAGAAACACCGTGTCGCCCAGGTATTTGAACTGCAGGGCAAGAATCTTGTCCGGCCGCGTGCTCACGAAGTTTTCACGAGTTGAACTGCAAATCGTACAGCTTCTGGTAAACCCCGCCGCGCTTCACCAGCTCCTCATGCCGGCCCGTCTCCACGATCTTCCCCTCCTGCATCACCACGATCACATCCGCGTGCAGAATCGTCGAGAGCCGGTGCGCGATGCAAATCGTCGTGCGCCCCTTCATCAATTCATCCAGCGCCACCTGCACCGCCCGTTCCGATTCCGTGTCCAGCGCGCTCGTCGCCTCGTCCAGCACCAGGATCGGTGCGTTCTTGAGCACGGCCCGCGCGATTGCCAGCCGCTGCCGCTGCCCGCCGGAAAGCTGCACCCCGCGCTCCCCGATCGGCGTCTCGAAACCCTCCGGCTTCGCCAGGATGAATTCCAGCGCATGCGCATGCCGCGCCGCCACCTCGATCTCCTCGTTCGTCGCCCCCGGCCGGCCCAGCTCGATGTTCCGCCGGATCGTCTGGTTAAACAGCACGTTCTCCTGCGTCACCACCGCGATCTGATTCCGCAGGTCCCGCGTCGGCACTTCCCGCAGGTCCACCCCGCCGATCTTGATCGTCCCGTGCGCCGGGTCGTAGAACCGCAGCAGCAGATTCGACAGCGTCGTCTTGCCCGACCCGCTCGCCCCCACCAGCGCCACGAGCTGCCCCGCCTTCACCGTCAGATTGATGTTCCGCAGCACCGCCTTGTCGCCGAAGCTGAAATCCACATTCTGGAAAACGATGTCCGCGTGCGACGCGTGCAGCATCTTCGGCGCCACCGGTTCCGGCACCGAATTCGGCGTGTCCAGCAGCTCAAACACCCGCTCACTCGCCGCCCGCGCCTGGGACAGCTGGTTGTGCAGCCGCGTCAGATTCTTCATCGGTGCATACATGTAGAAAATGCTCCCCGCCAGCTGGATCAGATCGCCCGCGTTCGGGTGCGTCTTCGCCAGAAAAATCAGATACAGCAGCGCCAGCGCCACCCCCGTGGCCCCCATGAAATCGATCATCGGCCCGGACAACTCGCTCGCCCGGATGATGCGCATGTAGTTGCCGATGGATTTCCGCGCCGTCACCTGAAACTCCTCCGTCACCACCCCCTCCAGATTGTACGCCTTCACCACCCGGTGCCCCGCGAACGCCTCGCTCATCACCTGCACCAGATCCGCGCTCTGGTTCTGCATCGCCCGGCTCGCCCGGCGGATCTTCCGGTTGAAGATGATCAGCGGAATCATGCACACCGGCAGCACCCCCAGCGAGATCAGCGTCAGCATCGGCTGCCGCCACAGCAGCATCGCCATGATCCCGATCAGCGTGAACGGGTCCCGCACGATCACCGACGTCGCCCCGCTCAGCACATTCTGCAGCGTCGAAGTGTCGTTCATGATCCGCGAGATCAGCTCCCCGCTCCGGCTCTCGTTGAAGAACCCCGCCGAGAGCCCCAGCAGATGCGTGAAGAGCTTCGTGCGCAGATCCGTGATCGCCCGGATCGCCGTCCATTGCAGGAAATACGTGTTCAAATAGCCCGCCACCCGCGTCAGCAGCATCACCAGCGGAATCGTCCCCACCAGCAGCACCACCGCCCACGTATGACTGCGCAACCCGCTGCCCATGCCCGCCTGCGCGTTGTCCAGCCACTGGTTCACAAAGTGCGGCATGCCCGGCACCCCGGAATCCTTGTCCGCGCCCGACGGCGCGAACACCAGTTTGGACACCACCGTGATCGTCAGAATGCTGAGCGGCGCCAGCAAGCCCGTGAGGATGCCGGTGAACACGCCGAGGAACAGCCGGGCCCGGTAAGGCTTCGTCAGCTCCCAAAGTTTGCGGAGAAAGTCAGTCACGATGTTGTTAATTTAGGCTTCCCAAGTCATCACCGGCGAGAACTTTCTTTGCCCAACGCAGCGCCGTCGCCCCCGCCGCCGAAAACGTAGCGGCGACGCCCCCGTCGCCGAGGGTGTCTGCGGCGCCCCGCCGCAGTTCCCGCCCCCCTTCCCTGCTTGCCCCGGCTTCCCCCCGGTGGCCCTGACGCAGTCAGCACCCCTGCGCCTTTCCACCCGCAACCACAACTCCCCCCTCCGCTGCCGCCTCGACCCACCTTGACCCGGGCCGGCAACGGAGCGCGGAGCATTGCTCCGCAAGCTTCGTCCCATGTTGCCCCGCCTTGACCTGTTTGGACTCGAGGGCCAAAGGCCCGGCCTGGAGCATTGACAGAAATGAGGTAGCGATTGGGCAGCGCGGATGTTTGGTTTGGGGCGAGGCTTCGGCGAAGGCGCAGGTTTGAAAACCCTGTCACTGAGCCGAAACGAAGCCCAAAACCAAAAAGACCGCTGTCCGCAGGACCCTCAGCCCATCGCGACAACATTTTTGGAAAGGCTCCAATGCCAGCCCAGGGCAACGCCCTGGGTTCCCGTCCAGCCCCTTCCCCCTCGCGCCTGGAGCCTGGCCGAAGGCTTGACTCACCTTGACCCGTAAAAAAATTCCCTGGCCGAACCCTGGTTACGAGCCGATATAAACCGATATGAGCCGATATTGGGTGAAACCCCGGCGATATCACCCGTTCTCCGCCCCCCGCCTTGACCGCGTTGGACAGGTGGCCCTCACGCAGTCAGCCCCCCTGTAGGCCCGGTGGCCCTCACGCAGTGAGCGACCGCCGGAGCGCGGCTGTGGCCAAGCCCAGCCGCAGCACTCCCGCCAGCCCTGCACCCCTGCGCCTTTCCACCCGCGACCACAACGACCCCCTCCGCTGCCGCCTCGACCCACCATGACCGGGTCAGCAACGGAGCGCGGAGCATTGCTCCGCAAGCTTCGTCAGACTGACCTTGGACCTTGGACTTTGGACCTTGGACTTTGGACCTTGGACTTTGGACTTTGGACTTTGGACTTTGGACTTTGGACTCGCCCGTAGCCCTCACGCAGTGAGTGGCCGTCGTCAGTTCTAACTCCTAACTTCTCGCCTTAAATTGTCAAAGATCTCCCTCCGCCGACCCGCCGGGCCGCCGTCCGAAATCACTCCGGCGCGACCCTGTCCGCCGGCCGCGCCCAAACCTTATGGTACTCTCACATTACTTCCGCCCATTGTCAACCAGTTCGTGAAACTTTTTCATTCCTGCAAAAGTGCCGGCCCTGCCTTGGCCATCCTCCCTCCTCCATCCTCTATTCTCGCCCCCCCCTCGCGCCGCAGCGCCGCTCCCTGCGCCGGCCCCTGACCGCCCCACCCGGTCCGCTTTCCCTTCAACCTTGAACCTTTCACCTTAACCCTTCCCATGCCCCGCCCCCCTTGCCCCCCTCTCCGCCCTGTGCTACCATGCCCGCATGACGGAACGCATTTCCATCAAGCCCGATGTCTGCAACGGCCGCCCCGTCGTCCGCGGCACCCGCATCGCCGTGCAGACCGTGCTCGAATTCCTCGCCGCCGGCGATTCCATTGATGACGTCCTCGAAGAATATCCCCGCCTCACCCGCGCCGACGTCAAGGCCTGCCTGAACTACGCCTCGCAGGTCATGGGCAACAGCTTTTCTGTCGTCCAGATGGCATGAAGGGGTTTCTCTTCGATGAAAACCTGCCCGCGCACCTGCGGTTTGCGCCCCGGTTCCCCATCATCCCTGCCGTCAAGGTAGGCAGCCACCCGAGCGATACCCAAATCTGGGAATTTGCCCGCAAACATCAGTTGGCCATTGTCACCAAAGACACTGATTTCTCCGACCGTATCATCACCCGCCTGCCGCCGCCGTGGGTCGTGCATCTCCGGTTCGGCAATCTCCGTCGGAAAGACTTTCACATCCTGCTCGCCCGCGTCTGGCCCCAAGTCGAAACCCTGCTCAAATCGCACAAACTCGTGAATGTCTACGCCGACCGTCTGGAAGGTATCGGCTGATTTTGCGGTGAAATTTGTTGATCGCCCCGGCCTCCCTCGCGCCTCGTGCCCCGAGCCTTCCCTCACCATCCACCCTCCTCGCCTTTCCCGGTGCCCCGGACGCCGTCAGCCCGCGTGGCGCAGCCGTCCCGGCTGCGGGTTCCGGCACCGTCCCGGTGCCAGGCAGCCCCGCCTTTGCCATCATCCCTCCTCAATTCTCGCCCCAATCCTCAGCCCCAGCGGGGCGAAAGATAATAGCCCGGTGGCAAGGCCCATCCGATGGGCCGCCGCCCCGGGAAACCGCCCCATAATGACCTCCCTATTTGATGGGGGGAGCATAGCCAAATACAATTTAAACCGGCTCTGATGGCTTGGGGGAGGAGATCGGGACTGCTAATTGATGTTTCAACCAAGTATCATAAGTGCGAAGCAGATTCAGTTGTGTAGGCGTGAGGTACTCTCTACGTGACGGGTGGTTAACAATGTTACGCATTGAATTTACATCACTGATCCAAGCTGTTTGCCTATCCTTATTTCCAACTCCATATGCAAACACATCCTGAAATATTGCCCAGTTTTCTCTAATCATTTCACGATAATGAACAATATCAAAGTTTTGCTCTTCAGAGCCGGCTTTTGCACCACTTTCCTCCATTTTATCCCTAACCTTTTTACGCACGTTTATCGGAACACCGGTATACCACCACGCTTTTTCATCGGAATTAAAGTGTTTCTTTAAGGTTGAAAGGACACGGTCTTGCAGGGCGTGCTCAATTCGTGTGGTGATTTCTCTTCCCTCAACATTTGTGTTGTTCTTTTTTGATTCGATAAATTCGGCAAGACCGCTTGGTGAAAAGTCTGGATACTGCTCATGCAAACCCGCTTGGAAGACTTTGGTGACTTTACTTTGACCCGCGCCGCCTTGCTGAGACCGAAGGTAATCGCGCTCATCAGCAGGCAGGTCAGACAAAAATTTACCCAATGTGTTTCCAATCGGCGAAAGTAGTTCGTTTAAATCATCCTCCCCCATCGCAACAAGTTTGTAGCCCTTTGCTGACTGCAAGTAATCCAAAACACTTTTCAAAACATTGATGCAAACCGTTACACCATTATTCGTAGCCAATCCACCCCCCTTCCCTGAACCGATATTCCACCAGTTGTTAGCATTCTCGGCAATACAGTTCAACCAACATCCAACAACCGATACCGTTCTCTTCATCGTAGCGTCATTATCGCCCCCCCAAAGAGGGCCGTGCTCCGTGATTTCCTTCTTTAACCGGACAATGAAAAATGAAGTGTCTAGTGCTGAAACCAAACTGGACAGTGTGATACACTTTAAGTCACTAGACTTTTCATCTGACAAAAGAATGCGCTGAAAAAGTGGAGACCCTTGACTTTCATTTAATAATTTTACCGCCCTTGAAGCAATTGCGCGCATTCGCTTGTCTTCATCGCTTGCGTTCCAGTGCAGCGCTGCCCACAAATCATCTAATAAATTTCGCTTTACGCTCTTCTGTTCATGATTGATATCTACAAACAATTTCATCTGAAGTTCGCTAGGCAAGCCGTCAAAGGCGAGAACATGAAGGCGGCTAGTTTGGGCGCGTTTGTGCCCCGAATATGCAAAAAGTCGATGCTGCCCATCAATTACCCATGCGGATTTGTAGGATGGGGCCAAGTAAAGCCAACCAACTTTCGCCCCTTGAGGGGTTCCTTCTTGTTTGCCCAAATCAAATCGAACATATTTGCTTTTCTCAATATTCAGAACAACGTTAGTTGGAAAATACGCATCCTCTGAGGAAATGTATTTTGCAATATTTTTCAGCCGGCTTTTTTTAATCATCCGCTGGTAAGCAAAGCCGTCTGCACCCTCGCCTCGTGCCTTGTGCGAAACAAAGGCAATCTTCAACAAATATTCAGGCTGGATGGAAAAGGTATACGCAGTAAATTTGCCGATTTTTGTTTGCAGGGCGGGGACTATTATTTCCAGTCCTGGAATAGGCTTTCCGGGAAAGACATCAGCTAAAAACTGGTATCTTGCAGCAAGCCCGATATGCTTCACAAGCTCTTCAAAATACGCCAGGTCTTTTTCATTGAAAATCACCACAGATTGACCTTCGGCACGTTCTAAATCTGTATCAGAATGAAGCAGATCCCACACGAACATCAACATCCCAACTTGTCGCTTATTATCTGTTTCATACTGCTTCTTAACGTCATCACTAAAATTCTTCCTTAGTGTTGAAAATTTTGCAAGACGGCCTTGAAAATTTGAATCTTTTTGAGGCTCTTGAGATGTTCTGCATTCAACCGCAAGTGCCACCTCACGGTCTATTGCTACACAGTCCAACTGGTTTGCTGGGCTGTCCGGGTTGTCGCTACTATGAACTAGTTTTGCCCCTCCCTTGTCAGACATGATTTCAAATCCCATTTGAAATAGCAGGGTCCAAACGCGACCTTCGAGGAGCTCAGGCCTTGGCCTTTCTTTGCGCATCTGGACTTTTTTCTTTTTCAGGTTTTTCTTAATGCTCCAGCCTGCATTTTGCTCCGCTTCTACATCCGTAGCGTGGATTATCTTTGTCAAAAACCGTTGCGCTTGTTTTCGAGCAAAGCCTGTCAATTCCGCGCGTGGTTTAAGGTTTGCAATCATGGTTAGCTCGCAGTCGTTTTTTTTGTGAAGACATATTCGGTAATTTGCCTTCTGGATTTTAGTGGGCCGCCAATTCCAGAATGGCGTGACACGATTTTCATTTCAAAATCTGTGTATATTTTTGCGATTGAAACATGTGCGGCATTGCTGACGACCACATGGCATCCTCGCTGGACAAGACTGCTAGCTAGTTCGGATAACTTAACCTGGTCAGACCAAGAAAAAATCTTTTCATTGTATTGAACAAAGCCATTGTTGCCATGGGCAACAGTGTAGGGTGGGTCGAAATATATCAAATCCCCCTGCTTTGCTCCGTCAACAGCAGTCACAAAATCGCTGTGAACAAATTCAGTATCAACAAACGCCTTGCTGACATTTCTGATGTGTTCATAATCAAATTTTTTGCCCCTCTTTTTGCCGTATGGAACATTAAATCCTCCATCAGCATTAACCCGATAAATTCCATTGAATGAAAGCCCCATCAGATAAATCAGGCGGGCGGCACGTCCGGCAGGTGTCTCGGGGATTGTTTTTCTAACTTCATAATAATCTGCTTTTGTGTTCTTCAGATTCTGAAGCGAACTGATTACTGCTTCTGCGTTTGATTTGACTTGTTTATAGCAATTGATCAGCTCTTCATTTTTGTCACTGAGCGTTGCTTTCTTTGGCCGTAGCTCAAAAAACAATGCTGAACCGCCACAAAATGGCTCATAGTAGTGATTAAAATCTTTAGGAATGAGTGGCTTGATCTGGCTCAGGAGGCGGCGTTTGCCTCCGGCCCAGCGAAAAAGCGGGAGGCACTTTTCAAGGCTGGGGTTGAGCAATAGTTGGGAAGTGGCTGATTTCATGACGGCCGTGTGTTAACGGCAGCCACTGAAATTCTCAAGCCGAGGAAATTCGGCAACCAAATCTTTCCATGCGAGCTCGTCTGCTTTTAAATCACTGCGGCAATCCTCACGATGAAAATTGAAGGCAAATTCCCAAGCTTTGTTTTCTTCGGCATTCAAAGTGGCTACAGGTCTGATTTGCTTTCTCATGGACGCAAGTTGAACACAGAGAGGAGTCAAGATCAAAACTTTTTTTGGAAATCAACTGCTGATGTCCCATATTTGGACAACCCGCATGCGGAAGACGAGATCGGCAGCGACTCGAAGTCCTGCGCAACCTCGGCCTCCTGTCCACCTCGGTCCAGTTCGTTGGCCCCTCGCCTCCTGACGGCGGTGTTGTAGTCCACTGTCAACTAACGGTCAACATGGCGAATCGTCTCCGGATCAGAGACTGAAACAGTCGTAGACTTGTCTGTGCGACTCTGCACTCTGGATAATAGGACTTAGAAATTATTCGTTTCGTGGCATATGCTGATATTTGGTGTAATAAAGCGGAAGAAGTCTGATTCATCTCCAAGAGAATACGGTTCACACCAGTCAATTTTTTCTGAATCTAGTATTGCCCGGATATATTCAACAACAGTTTGCAAGCCAAAAGCCTCATCCACGACCAATTCATGGACGGCTTTTAATTGGGCGCTAACCGGATGGTGGTCGGGGTTTAACAGGACATTAAGCCCTTTTTTTCTTAACCCATCTGCAATAACGAGAGACAATTTATCAATGGCGTAAATATATATCCCCTCGTCTTCGTATAAGTGAACATCAATTTCAGCAGAAAACAGCCGGTCAATTGGGAAAACAAGCTTCATAAGCGAACAATATCAAGCACTTAAACAGATATCAAATTTATATTGTCCCCGCATTCGGACAACCGGCATGTGAAAGACAAAATCCGCCAGCAACTCCAAGTCCTGCGCGGCCTCGGCCTCCTGACCCATCTGGCGGCGGGCCGATGGACCATCGCCCCCTGAAGGTGGCATTCTGCCCCCGGTCATCACCCTGAACCGGCACCGGTAGGGCGCGTCACTCCCGTGCGCGCCGCGCGCGGCACCGAGGCTCACAAACAATCAGCGGCTTCCATGGCGCACCGTGTTCAGGGCAAAGCCTGATTTTTCGGGGACGCCAACTGCGGTTGGACCGCAAAGGTGAATCGACCCCGTCCGTTGGCAGGCGCGGCGCGCACAGGAGGTCCTGGCGGACGGCCACCACGCCCAACCACCCGCCGGTTTATCATGCCCGTTTCGTGTAGTTCGGGTATTTCGTGGTTAAAACCTCCCCGTTTCACTGGTGGTAGACCTTTATGACGCCGGGAAATATGAGGGGAGCCGGAACTATTACACACCGAAGCGGCCGTTGACCGCTGAAAATAAATTAGGCCCGCCTGTGTCCTAAGAAGGTTACCCTTCGACGGCATGAAGCCGACGTTCAGACACCGCAGACCCACCGGCAACGTGACGCCAATTGCGCCGAATTGCAAGCCGCTTTTGCAGTTAAACCCTTCCCTCCGGTGGCCCCCACGCAGCGGGCCCGGCGGTCACAGACCGCCGCTACAGGTTGGGAGCGGGTTTCGCGTGGTTCGCATATTTCGCGGTTAAAATCTTTGTGTTCTCTGCGTTCCTTGCGGTTAAACCCTCCCCTGCATTGATTCTGTAAATTCTGTCAAAAAGCAGCCCGCCCAATGAACCTGCCCGATTCGTGTCATTTCGTGTTCATTCGTGGTGAAAAACTCCCCTTGTCCGTTTCGTGTAGTTCGGGTATTTCGTGGTTAAAACCTTCCCGATGGTGGCCCCCACGCAGTGGGCCGGCGGTCACAGACACGCCGCTACAGAGGGGCGTCTGATTCGTGTCATTTCGTGTCCATTCGTGGTGAAAAACTCCCAGTCTGGGCTGGCGTTGGGCCGGGCCTTTGGCCCTTCCCCATCCCACGGTAATCTGCTATATTGGCCCCATGAATGGCATCGAACGCATCACCATCAACCCCGCCCAATGCGGTGGCCGCCCCTGCATTCGCGGGATGCGCATCCGCGTCAAAGACGTGCTCGATATGCTTGCCGACAGCGCGACGCCGGAGGAAATCCTCGCCGATTTCCCCGACCTCGAAGCCGCCGATATCCGCGCCTCCATCGCCTACGCCGCGCGTTATCTCGACCACACCGTCCTCGTCGCCGCCTGATCGCTTCCTCTGGTGACCCTGCCGCCCGGGCGGTTTACCGTGTCCGTTTCGTGTAGTTCGGGTATTTCGTGGTTAAAACCTCCCCGTCCCCCATTCTGGGGATTCAGTTTATTCTGTGGTAACTCCTACCCCTCCGGTGGCCCCCACGCAGTGGGCCGGCGGTCACAGACCGCCGCTACAGGTTGTTGGAGCCCGCCCCTTTGCCATCCTCAATCCTCCATCCTCGCCTTCCGCCCCCCGACTTTGGCCCTTGGACCTTAGACTTTGGACCTTAGACTTTGGACCTTGGACTTTGGACTTTGGACTTTGGACCTTGGACTTTGGACTTTGGACTTTGGACCTTGGACTTTGGACTTTGGACCTTGGACTTTGGACTTTGGACCTTGGACTTTGGACT
>Ga0316222_1002097_pt1 | contig 22180 bp, 25 predicted proteins | sample TBH18011metaG_FD_206008 | JGI IMG/M metagenome (GOLD analysis project Ga0316222, IMG submission 206008) | Freshwater microbial communities from Trout Bog Lake, Wisconsin, USA - TBH18011 | ecosystem: Environmental > Aquatic > Freshwater > Lake > Hypolimnion/Profundal zone | place: USA: Wisconsin... | reverse complement strand
TAACGTGTTGATATTTATGCTAAACCGTTGGAGCGGGTGAAGGGAATCGAACCCTCGTCGTAAGCTTGGGAAGCTTCTGCTCTACCATTGAGCTACACCCGCGCTGCTCGGCGCGGACTCTTATAGGGCGGGACGGGGCGGTGCGCAAGAGCCTCACCCCGCTGGCACCCCCGAGGTGGTCGAGTATTCCACGTGCAACGCCTGGTCGGGGTGGACGATGGAATGGGCCGAGTGGGCGGCGCGGGCGGCTTCGGCGAAGGCGGTCAGGATCAATTTCAGTTTGCCGGGATAGGCGCAGATGTCGCCGATGGCGAATACGCCTGCGGTGTCGCTGGCCATAGTGGCGGGATTGACCGTGACGGTCCCGCGTTCCAGGCCCAGGCCCCATTCAGCGATCGGCCCCAGTTCCATCGCTAGGCCAAAGAAGGGCAGCAGAAAGTCGGCCTCCAGCCGGCGGGTTGCGCCGTCGAGGGTGGCGACAATGACGGCGGTCATTTTATGACCGTCGCCCTCGATGCCGTGCAGTTGGTAGGGTACCACCAACTCGATCACGCCCTGCTCGGCCAGCGCTTTCAGGCGGGCCTCGCTGTCGGGGGCGGCGCGGAATTTAGGGCGGCGATGGACCACCATCACTTTGGCGGCGATCTCGGCCAGCGAGATGGCCCAATCCACTGCCGAATCGCCGCCGCCAGCGATCACCACCCGTTTGGCGCGAAAATCCTCGCGGCGGCCGACAAAATAGTGCACGCCACCGCCATCGCCTTCATAGCGTTCGATGCCGGGCAGGGGGGGCCGGTTGGGGCCGAAGGCGCCGCATCCCGCCGCCACGATCACTGCCTTGGCCCGGATTGTCGTGCCGTCGGATAGGCCGCAGCGCCAGACATTGTCCGGGTCCCTGGTCAGCGAGACCATCTGGCGGCCTAAATGGTACACCGGGGCGAAAGGGGCTGCTTGGGCCTCCAGGCGCTCGATCAACTCGCCGGCCAGGAGTTTGGGATGGCCGGGGATGTCGTAGATCGGTTTCTCCGGATAGAGCGCCCGGCATTGGCCACCGATGGCGTCAAGGGCATCGATCACGTGGCATTTCAGCCCGACCATGCCGCATTCGAACACCGCGAACAGCCCGGCCGGGCCGGCACCGACCACCACCACATCGCTCTCGAAAGCCCCCATTGCGGTGCCTCCTACCAGACGAATTCCTCCACCGCGGCGGTGGGGGCGAAGCCGAAGCGCTCGGCCAAGGCGGCCAGGCGGGCTTCATCCAGACCGGCGCCCAGCTCGGTGCCGTGGATGCCCCGGGTTACCAGCACCGAATCCAGGCCGGCGGCGACGGCGCCCTGAATGTCGGTGGGCATGCCGTCGCCGATACACAGGGTGCGGTCGGTCGAGGTGCCGAGCAGCGCCAACGATTCCTGATAGATGGCGATGTCGGGCTTGCCGCGCCAGACCACCCGGCCGCCCATTTCTTCATAGCAATCGGCCAAGGCGCCGGCGCAGGGGAAGGCCCGGCCGGCGCGCACAACCACTCGGTCGGGATTGGCGCAGATCAGCGGCAAGCCGCGTTCGACGCCGTGGCGGAGCGCCGGTAGGAAGTCTTCGACGGTCTCGTCGCCCCAGGGGCCGGTGTCGAGGATGAAATCGGCTTGATCCAACTCCACCGAATCGTAATCGAGGCCGGCGAAGATGTTGTCATCCTGGCGCGGCCCCATGGCGTAAAGGCGCCGCCCCAACTCGGCAAAGACGGGATCGCCCCGCCGCGCCAGGGCGCCATGCACCGCCTCGCCCGAGGTCAGCAGATGATGGTAAAGGTCGCGACCGATGCCCATCGCCGCCATCTGCTCGATCAGCGGCGCCACCCGGCGCGGGGCGTTGGACAGCAGCAGAATGCGCTTGCCGGTGGATTTGAGCGCGGCCAGGGTGGCGATGGCGCCGGGATAGGCGGCGAAGCCATCATGCAACACCCCCCACAGATCGATGATCAGGCCGTCATAGCCGGCGGCAACGGCGCCGATTCCGGACAGGGGCTGGATCACCTCCGCACCGCGCGCTGGTCGGCCCCCACCGCCTCGGCGATGCTGGCGAAGCCGTCGCGGGCCAACAGGCGGATCAGGTCACGGTTGATCCGCTCGACTAGGCCGGTGCCAGCATAGACCAGGGCGGAATAGAGCTGCACCAGCGAGGCGCCGGCGCGAATCTTGACATAGGCGTCCAGCCCCGACGAGATGCCCCCCACCCCGATCAGCGGCAGCCGCCCCTTGGTCAGGCGGAACATCCGCCGCAGCACCTGGGTCGAGGGGTCGAATAGCGGCGCTCCCGACAGGCCGCCGCTTTCACGGGCGTGGACTGACAGCAGCGTTTCCGGCCGCGCCACCGTGGTGTTGGAAACGATCAGACCGTCCAGCGCGCCCCCCAGCGCCACCTGGGCGATGTCAGCCAGGTCACCTTCGACCAGATCGGGGGCGATCTTCAGCAACAGCGGTGGGCGCTTGGACAAGTCGGTCGCTGTATCCAGCGCGCCCCTTGTGCGCCGCACCAGCGTCGCTAATTGGTCGGGGTTCTGTAGCGCTCGCAAGCCCGGCGTGTTGGGCGAGGACACGTTGATCACCAAGTAATCGGCGTAGGGCGCCAGCCGGGCGGCGCCTTTTTCGTAATCGGCGGCGGCGTCCTCGGTGTCCTTGTTTTTGCCCAGGTTGACGCCCAGGATGCCGGCGCGGGAGCGGACGGCCAAGCGGGCGGCCATCGCCTCCATGCCCTGGTTGTTGAAGCCCATGCGGTTGACGATGGCCTGATCCTCGATCAGGCGGAACATGCGCGGCTTGGGATTGCCCGGCTGGGCTCGGGGCGTCACCGAGCCGACTTCGACGAAGCCGAAGCCCTGGCCGAGCAGGGGATCGGGCACCTCGGCATTCTTGTCGAAGCCGGCGGCTAGGCCGACCGGATTGGGGAAACGCAAGCCCCACAGATTGACCTCTAACGAGGGATGCTCGACCGTCGGCGCGGGCGGCACCAAGCCTGACCGCAAGGCCAGGATGGCGGCACGGTGGGCGGCCTCGGGCGGCAGCTTGCGGATCAGCGGGCCGGCCCAGCGGTAATAGTCGGTGGTCACGCGAAATCCCCGATGGGGTGGAGGGAGGGGGGGTAGAATTCGTTGCCGCCGACCTTAGCCGAAGCGTCGCGCGAAGGCCATACCCGGCTACCCAAACAGCTTGTCGATTTCGGTCTGGGCCAGCAATTGATCGACCTGGGATTGATCGACGCCCTGGCCGGGTAATTGCGGGCCGTGCAGGTAGCGCTTGTACTCGTCTTTTTCCTCTTTGATCTCGACCACCACCTGCTCCAACTCGTCGCGGCCCCAGGTCAGGATGATGGCGTTGACCCTTTCTTCGACGAATTTCAGGGAATTGACCACCTTGGAGATGCGCTGGCCAGTGATGTCCTGGAACGAGCAGGCCTCGAACACCGCGTTGACCTTGTCGGTGACGGTGTCGAACAGGGTGTGCAGGGCGGGATCGGCGGTCAGGCTGCGGGCCTCACCCATGGCGCCGTCGATGCCCTCCATGCTTTCCATGATAGTGTTGGTGGCACCCTCGGTGGCGTCGATGATGGCGTCCAACTGCTCCGACATGCTGCCGAAATGGTCGTCGGCGCCGGGGGGGTGCAGCGCGGCCAATTCCTTGCGGATCTTTTGCAGATGGCCGAACAGGCCGACCAGTTCCTTTTTGAGGATGGTGTCGGTCAGAACTTTCGACATGGCATTCCCGTTGGTTTCACCGTCCGCCCGCCGCCATTGTGGCAGGGGCGAGGCCGGGACGGATAGCTATTTTTCAACGATTAACCTCGTGGCGGAAGGCGGCCACCAGTTGACGGGCGGCCGCGCCGGGGGCCAGGTCGCCAGTCGAGACTCGGCGTTCAAGGTCGGGCAGCATGCGGCCAATGATGGGATCGTCGCGGAGTGTGGACAGCAGCGTTTCCGAAACCTCGCTCCACATCCAGGCATTGGCCTGAATGGCGCGGCGGTCGGCGAAGGTGCCGACGGAATCCATGGCGGTCTTGAAGGCGGTGACGGTGTCCCAGACCTCGGCGATTCCGGTGCCGGAGACCGCCGAGCAGGTTTGTACCGGCACCGACCAGGCGGCGCTGGCGGGGGTCAACAGATGCAGTGCGGTCTTGTAGTCGCGGGCGGCGCGGGCGGCGGCATTGGCCAGGTCGCCATCGGCTTTGGTGACGACGATGGCATCGGCCAGTTCGACGATGCCCTTCTTGATGCCCTGCAATTCGTCGCCCCCGCCCGGCACCAGCAACAGCAGGAACATATCGACCATGTCGGCCACCGCCGTCTCACTTTGGCCGACGCCGACCGTCTCGACGATGATCACGTCGTGACCGGCGGCCTCGCAGATCAGCATCGCCTCGCGGGTGCGCCGCGCCACCCCGCCGAGCGTGCAATCGGACGGACTGGGGCGGATGAAGGCGCGCTCAACGCGGGACAATTCCTCCATCCGGGTCTTGTCGCCGAGAATCGAGCCGCCCGAGCGGGGCGAGGACGGATCGACCGCCAGCACCGCCAGTCGGTGGCCGCGCCCCACCACGTCGAGGCCGAAGCTTTCGATGAAGGTGGATTTGCCGACGCCGGGCACTCCGGTGATGCCCAGGCGGATGCTGTTGCCACTATGGGGCAGCAATCGGTGCAGCAGCGCCTCGGCCGCCTCGCGGTGGTCCGAGCGGGTCGATTCGATCAGGGTGATGGCGCGGGCCAGGGCACGGCGCTCGCCCGCCAGCACGCCGCTGGCCAGGGCTTCGATGTCGGTCGTCACGCTATTTCTGGTCCTTGGGGGTCTGAGTGGCTGCCGGTCAGCTTACGCTAGCCGCAGCAAGCTGGCGACGGAGATATCCTCGTCCCCTAGATTTGCGGGCGAGGAAGACGGCTAAGTTTCTGGACAAGGCGGCGACGAGCTTCTTGGGCGCCTGACGACGTCCATCAGGGATTGCGGCGGCGAAGATCAATTGACGCGAGCCGGCCGATCGACGTATCATTATGTAGACACATACGCCACCGCCCATACGGAGCACCTCATGGTTGTTCAATTCGCTCGATGGGGAAATAGCCTGGCCGTCCGCATTCCGGCCGGCGTGGCGAAGGAACTGGGGGTAACCGAGGGGCTTGCCGCCGACATTTCGGTCAGCGACGGGCGCCTGATCTTGACGCCGACCAAACGGCGCAAAGCCTATCGGCTGGAAGACCTGTTGGAGGGCATGACTCCGGCCAATCTGCACCCGGAAACCAGCACCGGGCATGCGGTCGGCGCAGAGGTGATTGAATGAAGGACCCCGACCCATATTGCCCGAATGCAAACGATATAATTTACCTAAATTTCGATTCACAAGCAGGGACTGAACAGGGCGGGCGTCGTCCCGCTCTAGTTCTCTCGCCGCGTAGCTACAATGCCAAAAGCGGTCTCGCGATCGTTTGCCCGATCACGAACCAAGCGAAGGGCTATGCGTTCGAGGTGGCACTCCCCGCCGGTATCAAAGCAACCGGCGTGGTGCTGTCCGACCATACGAAAAGCCTGTCATGGACCGCTCGGAAAGCGAGTTTCCTTTGCGAGGCGCCGGCCGAGGTGGTCGAGGAAGTGAAGGCCAAAATCGCGGCTCTCATCGATCTGTGATACGGCTGCCGCTCAGTCTCCTCCTTTGCGGCCATTCTTGCCCTGATTCAGCATCGCCAGCACCGCCATCGCCACCAGCTTGGCCCGGCTGTCGTCGGACAAATCGTCCAGGATCTTGCGCTTGACGCGGTGGACTTCCATCGCCTCGCGGATCAGCTCGGCCCGCTGCAGGGTTTGCGGCGGCGCCTTCGCCGCTTTCGGTGCCGGCTTGGCCGCCGGCTGGGCCGGCTTGGGGGTGAGCATGTATTTGAGGAAGTCCAGCATGACGGCATTCTACACCGTCTCGGGCCATGCCGGGAGCGGATGTTATCCTCATATCGACATAAAGATATGTTTATGTCGTTGTTGCCTTCCGGGTGCGGCCCTGGTAGAAGGTCGGCAAATCCCGCTTCCCACCTATCCCAAGGAACCAGCATGACCGCCACCGAGTACAAGGTTGCCGATATCGGCCTCGCCGATTGGGGCCGCAAGGAACTGACCATCGCCGAGATCGAGATGCCCGGCCTGATGGCCATCCGCGAGGAATTCGGCCCCAAGCAGATCCTCAAGGGCGCCCGCATCGCCGGTTCGCTGCACATGACCATTCAGACCGGCGTGTTGATCGAGACCCTGAAGGCTCTCGGCGCCGATATCCGTTGGGCCTCGTGCAACATCTATTCGACCCAGGACCACGCCGCCGCCGCCATCGCCGCCGCCGGCACCCCGGTTTTCGCCTTTAAGGGCGAGAGCCTGGTCGAGTACTGGGACTACACCCATCGCATCTTCGACTGGACCGATGGCGGTAACCCCAACATGATCCTCGACGACGGCGGCGACGCCACCCTCTTGATCCACCTGGGCATGAAGGCCGAGAAGGATCTGTCGGTGATTGCCAACCCGACCTGCGAAGAGGAAGAGGTCCTGTTCGCCTCGATCAAGGCCAAGCTGGCCGTCGATCCGACCTGGTACACCCGCAACGGCACCGCCATCCGCGGCGTCACCGAGGAGACCACCACTGGCGTCCACCGTCTCTACGAGATGGAGAAGAAGGGCAGCCTGTTGTGGCCGGCGATCAACGTCAACGATTCGGTCACCAAGTCCAAGTTCGACAACAAGTACGGCTGCCGCGAAAGCCTGGTTGACGGCATCCGCCGCGCCACCGACGTGATGATGGCCGGCAAAGTCGCCGTGGTCGCCGGCTTCGGCGATGTGGGCAAGGGCTCGGCTGAATCGCTGGCGTCCTCCGGCTGCCGTGTGCTCGTCACCGAAATCGATCCGATCTGCGCCTTGCAGGCGGCGATGGAAGGCTACGAGGTCACCACCATGGAAGAGGCCGCTCCGCGCGGCGACATCTTCGTCACCACCACTGGCAACGTTGACGTCATCACCGTCGAGCACATGCGGGCGATGAAGGACCGGGCCATCGTCTCCAACATCGGCCACTTCGACAGCGAGATTCAGGTCGCCGGTCTGAAGAACTTCAAGTGGTTCAACGTCAAGCCGCAGGTGGACGAGATCGAGTTCCCCGACGGCCACCGCATCATCCTGCTGGCCGAGGGCCGGCTGGTCAATCTGGGCTGCGCCACCGGCCATCCCAGCTTCGTGATGAGCGCCTCGTTCACCAACCAGGTGCTGGCCCAGATCGAGATATTCACCAACCCGGGCAAGTACGAGAAGAAGGTCTACGTGCTGCCGAAGTTCCTCGACGAAAAGGTCGCGGCGCTGCATCTGGGCAAGCTCGGCGTCAAGCTGACCAAGCTCAACAAGAAGCAGTCCGACTACATCGGCGTCGCGGTCGAAGGGCCGTTCAAGCCCGATACGTATCGGTACTAAGAGAAAAGCGGGGGGATCTTTTGCGCGGGTGCGTGAAAGATCCCTCGGCTCGGCTTTCTTTTCTTGCGATATTTTTGACACAGACGAACACGGATGAATATCCGCGTCTATCTGTGTTTATCTGTGTCATAATGCCTTTTTACGGTACTCTCCCCCACACTTACCCTTGACCCGCCGCCCGATCATCGCTAGTCGATGAACCGACCCTTGCCGCACGTGGAGACACCATGCCGCCCGCCGACGATGCCCATGATGTTCCCGCCGAATTGCAGCGGCTGCGCGAAAGCATCGACAATTTCGACGCCATCCTGATTCACCTGCTGGCCGAGCGGTTCAAATGCACCAAGCAGGTCGGCGCCTTGAAGGCGCGGCTCGGCTTGCCCAGCGGCGATCCGTCGCGCGAGGCGGAACAGATCAAGCGGCTGCGCAAGCTGGCCGAAAGCGCCCATCTCGACCCCGATTTCGCCGAGACGCTGTTGGCCTTCATCATCAAGGAAGTGATCCGCCACCACGAATCGCTGCGGATGCCTTGAGCCGCCTTGGGGTTCACGGCTAAGATCGGCGCAAGAATTCGGGGGAGATGGGAATGGCCAGCAGGGTAGGCGACTCGCGGATCATCGGTGTCGGCGGCACGGAATTTAGTTTCGAGCGGACCGAGCCGGACAAGGAAGGCCGTAAGATCGGCGATCGCAAGCTGGTGGCGCTGTGGCTCAGTCCACTGCCGGCCAGCGATGGCACCGTCGCCACCGCCACCGTCAACGAATTCGATGACGGCATTCTCTACGGCCCATCCTCGATTCCCGGCTGCTTCAGCGATTTCGCCGGGGCCGCCGCCGCCGAGGTCACGGTGCGCTGGCTGGAACTGGCCAATACCAAGCTGGCCTCGAAGATCAAGCGGCAGCGCGACATGGCGATGGTCATCGCTGGCGCGTTCTGCGCCATCGCTGTGGTCGCCATCTCGTTCAGGTAGTTAATTTGCCTCAGGCGCCGGCGCTCGCGTGCGCTCGCTTAGGCTATCCTCGCTTCGCTGCGGCGCGCTCAATGCGCTAGTCGCTTCGCTCCGTTCAGACTCCGCTTGACACTGGTTTCGCCCTCGCTATAGTTTCGCCCTCTCGCGCCGGGCCATCCTTGGCGCGACATCTTTTCTTTTGCTCAGGTAGAGTTGTCATGTTCGCAGTCATTCAGACCGGCGGGAAGCAGTACAAGGTGGCCAAGGACGACGTCATTCGCGTCGAAAAGCTGGCTGGTGAAGCCGGGTCCGAGATCGTTCTCGACCAGGTGTTGATGGTCGGCGACCAGATTGGCGCTCCCATCGTCGCTGGCGCCTCCGTCACCGCCACCGTCGTCGCCCAGGCGCGCGGCCCGAAGATCATCATCTTCAAGAAGCGCCGCCGGCAGAATTCGCGTCGCAAGAATGGCCACCGCCAGGACCTGACCATCCTGCGCATCACCGACATCGCCGCCGGCTGATTGCCCGCGGATCTGAAGGAGTAAGACCATGGCTCACAAAAAGGCAGGCGGTTCCTCCCGCAACGGCCGCGATTCCGAAGGCCGGCGCCTTGGTGTGAAGAAGTACGGCGGTGAGGTTGTCATCCCCGGCAACATCATCATCCGTCAGCGCGGCACCGTGTATTATCCCGGCACCAATGTCGGCATCGGCAAGGATCACACCCTGTTCGCCGTCGCCACCGGCAAGGTGGTCTTCCGTCACAAGGCTCAGGGCCGCACCTTCGTGTGCGTCGATCCGCTGCCGGAGGCTGCCGAATAGGCCGTTCTCCCGCATGCGAGAGTTTGGAGGGGAACGGTTCGCCGTTCCCCTTTTTCGTTTCCAGTTCCCGTTGCCCCAGGCTGCGCCATGAAGTTCCTCGACCAGGCCAAGATTTTCGTCCAAAGCGGTAATGGCGGCTCGGGTTCGTCCAGCTTCCGGCGCGAGAAGTACATCGAGTTCGGCGGCCCTGATGGCGGCGATGGCGGGCGCGGTGGCGACGTGGTGATCGAATGCGTCGATAACCTCAACACCTTGATCGATTACCGCTACCAGCAGCATTTCAAGGCGGCCAAGGGGCGGCACGGCCAGGGCCGCAACATGACCGGCGGCAAGGGGCCGGATGTCGTGCTGAAGGTGCCGATCGGCACCCAGATTCTCGACGAGGACCGCGAAACCGTGCTGACCGACCTGACCGCCGCCGGGCAAAGGGTGGTGTTGCTCAAGGGCGGCGATGGCGGCTTTGGCAATTCCCATTACAAGACCTCGACCAACCAGGCGCCGCGCCGCGCCGACGAGGGCTGGCCGGGCCAGGAAATGTGGGTGTGGCTGCGCCTCAAACTGATCGCCGATGCCGGTCTGGTCGGTCTGCCCAATGCCGGTAAAAGCACCTTCCTGGCGGCGGTGACCAGGGCTCGGCCCAAGATCGCCGATTATCCCTTCACCACGCTCCATCCCAATCTCGGCGTCGCCACCCTGGACGGTGACGAATACGTCCTGGCCGACATTCCCGGCCTGATCGAGGGCGCCCACGAGGGTGCCGGCATCGGCGACCGCTTCCTCGGCCATGTCGAGCGCTGCCGGGTGCTGCTGCATCTGGTCGATGGCAGCGAGGAAGACGTCGCCGAAGCCTATCGGGTGGTGCGTCACGAGCTGGCCGCCTATGGCGGCGGCCTGGATGCCAAGCCCGAGGTGGTGGCCCTCAACAAGTGCGACGCGCTGACCGCCGAGGACATCAAGGACAAGCTGGAGGCACTGGCGGAAGCCTGCGGTGGTCCGGTGTTGCCGCTGTCCGGTGTGGCCGGTATCGGCCTGAAGCCGGTGCTGGGGGCCTTGGCCGACCACATCAAGGAAGCCCGCAAGGTCGATCCCGAAGTGATCGCCGCCTCGGCCGCCTGCGGCCACGCCAAGCGCGCCACCCCCGGCTTCGCCAGCGGCGCCGCCGCCGAGGAAGAGGACGACGAGGACGATTGGGCGCAAAATCCCGACGGCTCGTGGAGCCCGCTGGATGAGGACGACGAGGATTAATCCAATCTTGTCATCCCGAGCGAAGAGAGGGATCTTTCACGCGAAACCGTCAAACGTCAGTGCGTGAAAGATCCCTCGTCGCTTCGCTCTGTCGGGATGACAGTGGATGGGAGTGAAGACCGACGTGAACCCGATTGCCGCCTCCGAGCGCTTGATCGTCAAGATCGGTTCGTCGCTGCTGGTTGACGAGGCCAGCGGGGCGGTGCATCGGCGCTGGCTGGCCTCCTTGTGCGACGATGTCGCTCGTTGCCGGGCGCGCGGCCAGGAGGTGTTGCTGGTGTCGTCGGGGGCGGTGGCGGTGGGGCGTCGCCATCTCGGACTCCAGCCGCCGCTCCGGCTGGAGGAGAAGCAGGCGGCCGCCGCCTGCGGCCAGATCCGCCTGGCCCATGCCTATCAAGAGGAACTGGCCCGGCACGGCATTACCGTCGCGCAGGTGCTGCTGACGCTGGAGGATTCCGAGGATCGCCGCCGCTATCTCAACGCCCGCACCACGCTCGATACCCTGCTGCGGCTGGGGGCGGTGCCGGTGATCAACGAGAATGACACTGTGGCCACTTCGGAAATCCGCTTCGGCGACAACGACCGCTTGGCGGCACGGGTGGCCCAGATGTGTGCGGCTGACGGGCTGGTGCTGTTTTCCGACATTGACGGGTTGTACACCGCCGATCCCCGCCATAACCCGGACGCCCAGTTCATTCCGGTGGTCGAGGAACTGACCCCGGAGATCGAGGCGATGGCCGGCGACCCCGGTACGGGCTATGGCTCGGGCGGCATGGTCACCAAGCTGGCGGCGGCGCGCATCTGTCTGTCGGCCGGTTGCCGGATGGCCATCGCTCGCGGTAACGCGCTGCATCCGCTATCCGCCATCGAGGCGGGAGGGCGCTGCACCTGGTTCCTGCCCTCGGCCGAACCCTACACCGCCCGCAAGCAATGGATTTTCGGTTCGATGAATCCGGTCGGCGGGGTGACCATCGATGATGGCGCCGCCCGCGCGCTGACTCGTGGCAAGAGCCTGTTGCCGGCCGGCATCATCGCCGTTGAGGGCGCCTTCGAGCGGGGCGATTGCATCCTGGTGCGGGCCGGCGATGGGCGGGTGCTGGCGCGCGGCCTGACCAATTACTCGGCCGAGGACGCCGTTCGCCTGGTTGGTCGCCATTCCCACGAAATCGAATCGGTGTTGGGCTTTCGTGGCCGCGACGAGATGATCCATCGCGACGATTTGGTGATGGAAGGCTGACCGATGCGTTGGCTGCTGGTCGCGCTTTGCCTGCTGGCCGCCTCCCCGGCGGTGGCGGGGTGCCGGGTGGCGCTCGATATCGGCCATTCCCGGTTGGCGCCCGGCGCCACCAGCGCCCGAGGGGTGGTGGAATGGGAGTTCAATCTGGCCTTGGCCCGGCGGGTGGTGATGGCGCTGGACGCCGTCGGCATCGAACGCGTGCCGCTGGATGAGAGCGGCGCCGAGCGCGCCTTGGCCGAGCGGCCGCGTTGGGCAGCGGCGGCGGGGGCCAGTCTGTTGATTTCGCTGCATCACGACGACGTTCAGGACCGTTATAAACGTTCTCTGCATAGCGAGGCCTTTTCCGGCTTCGGCCTGTTCGTCTCCGGCCTCAATCCAGCCTTCGATGAAAGCCGCAGGGTGGCCGAGGCCATCGCCGATGGAATGCTGGCGGCGGGGCTGCGTCCCAGCCTTCACCATGCCGAGGCGATTCCTGGCGAAGGTCGGCCGCTGCTCGATCCATCGCGCGGCCTCTACCGTTTCGATGATCTGGTGGTGCTGAAGACGGCCAGCATGCCGGCGGTGCTGGTCGAGGCCGGGATCATCGTCAACCAGGACGACGAACCTTTGATCGCCTCGGACGGCTACCGCGATCGTGTGGCCCAGGCGATTGCCGTGGCCACCACCTCCCATTGTCGCCGCCTCACTGACGGCGTAGGCTACCGCCCATGACTGATACCGACGACATTCCCGCTTTGATGAAAGCCATCGGCGAGCGCGCTCGCACCGCCTCGCGTGTGTTGGCGTTGGCCCCGTCCGCCACCAAGGCCCACGCCTTGACCGCTGCCGCTGCCGCCTTGCGCGAAGCGGCTCCCGCGATCAAGGCGGCCAATGCCATCGACATGGCTTCCGGCACCGCCAAGGGTTTGGGCAAGGCGCTGCTCGACCGTCTGCTGCTGGACGACAAGCGGATCGAGGCCATGGCCAAGGGGCTGGAAGAGATCGCCGCGCTGCCCGATCCGGTCGGCCGCATTCTGGCCGAGTGGACCCGGCCCAATGGTCTGTTTATCCAGCGCGTCGCGGTGCCGCTGGGGGTGATCGGCATCATCTATGAAAGCCGGCCCAACGTCACCGCCGACGCCGCCGCTTTATGCCTGGCCTCGGGCAATGCCGCCATCCTGCGCGGCGGCTCCGAAGGCTTCCATTCCGCCCAGGCCATCATGGCCCCCTTGCGGGCCGGCATCCTGGCCGCCGGTCTGCCCGAGGATGTGGTGCAGATGGTGCCGACCTCCGACCGGGCCGCGGTGGGGGCGATGCTGACGCTCGACCGCTATATCGACGTCATTGTCCCGCGCGGGGGCAAGTCGCTGATCGAACGGGTGATCGCCGACAGCACCATTCCGCTGTTCCAACATCTTGACGGCAATTGCCACACCTATGTCGATGCCGGCGCAGAGCTGGAAATGGCGCGCCGGGTGGTGCTCAACGCCAAAATGCGCCGCACCGGAATTTGCGGCGCCACCGAGACCCTGCTGGTCGATCGCGCCGTGGCGGCGAGCCATTTACCGGCCCTGATCGAGGAGTTGCTGTGGGCTGGTTGCGAGGTGCGCGGTGACGCAGTGGCGCAGCAAATTGACCCCCGCGTCAAGCCCGCCTCAGAGGAGGATTGGAGCACCGAATATCTCGACGCGATCATCGCCGTCAAAGTGGTGGACGGGGTTGCCGAGGCGGTGCGCCACATCAATACCCATGGCAGCTCCCACACCGAGGCGATCATCACCGAGGACGCTACCGCCGCCGAAACCTTCCTCAATGGTTGCGATTCGGCCATCGTGCTGTGGAACGCCTCGACCCAATTCGCCGATGGCGGCGAGTTCGGCATGGGCGCCGAAATCGGCATCTCCACCGGCAAGCTGCATGCTCGCGGGCCGGTGGGCGTCGAGCAATTGACCACCTTCAAATATGTGGTGCGCGGCAATGGTCAGGTGCGGCCGGGCTAGGCCTCCGCTCAATCCCTGGGGCGACCGGCGACGATTGAGCGTCGGCCTGCTGGGCGGGTCGTTCAACCCGGCCCATGCCGGCCATCGCCACGTCGCCGAGCTGGCATTGACGCTGCTTGGACTCGACGAGGTGTGGCTGCTGGTCAGCCCGCAGAATCCGCTCAAGCCAGTTGTCGGCATGGCCCCCTTCGTCGATCGTCTGGCCAGCGCCGAGCGGGCAGCGGGCGGCCATCCGCGCATCCGCGCCGCAGGAATCGAGGCCCAGCTTGGCACAAGCTACACCGCCGACACGGTGGCGGCGCTGGCGCGGCGCTTCCCCCGAACGCGGCTGGTCTGGCTGATGGGCGCCGATAATCTGGTGCAGATTTCACGCTGGAGCCGGTGGATGCGGATTTTCCGTGCCCTTCCGGTTGCGATTCTGGCCCGTGGCCCCTATTGTGAAAAGGCATTGGCCGCCAAAGCGGCTCGGCGGCTCGCCCGCTTTCGGCTGCGTCCGGAACGAGCCCGCGAGTTGGCCGGGCGCGCGGCGCTGCCGGCCTGGGTGTTTCTCCACATCAGATTGCATCCGGCCTCGGCGACGGCCATTCGCGCCGAAACAACGTGAAGAGAAGAAGAGGATTATTCCCATCGCGACCCAACACAAGCCCGCCTCGACTCGGGCGGCGGAAATGGTCGAACTGGTCGTCGGCCTGCTCGACGACGACAAGGCCGAGGATGTCACGGTTATCGACCTGCGTGGCCGGACCAGTATCGCCGATACCATGGTGATCGCTACCGGGCGCTCGGCCCGCCAGGTCGGCGCCATGGCCGACCACTTGACTGAAAAGCTCAAGGCGGCCGGTATCGGCACCTCGGTCGAGGGAATGCCGCAATGCGACTGGGTGCTGATCGACGGCGCCGACATTATCGTCCATCTGTTCCGGCCCGAGGTCCGCGCCTTCTACAATCTGGAAAAGATGTGGGGCGTCGAGACGGTCGAGCGGGTGGCGCCGGTGGCCGCCGCCGAGACCGTTCCCGCGTAAAGCCGATGCGCTGCTGGCTGCTGGCGGTGGGCCGGGCCAAGCCTGGGCCGGAACTGGAGCTGACCCGGTCCTATGGCGGCCGATTGCAGCCGCCCTTGCAAGTGCGCGAGGTCGAGGAGAAGCGCAAGCTGCCGGTTCCCGAGCGAAAAGTGCGCGAGGCGGAGCTTCTGCTGGCGGCTTTGCCGCCTGGCGCGGTGGTGGTGGCGCTCGACGAACGCGGCCAATCCCTGTCGTCCCAGGTTTTTTCCGAACAAATTGGCCGTTGGCGGGATGACGGTCGGGGCGATCTCGCTTTGGTGATCGGCGGTGCCGACGGTCATGGCGAGGCTTTGCGCGCCCGCGCCGATTTGCTGCTGTCCTTTGGCGCCATGACCTGGCCCCACATGCTGGTGCGCGTGTTGGCCGCCGAGCAATTGTGGCGCGCTTTTTCCATCTTGAATGGCCACCCTTACCACCGCGACTGAGACTTCTCTTGCAAGTGGGGCGCCGGCTTGCAAAAATCATGACCCAGGGTTTTGGGGGAGACAGAGGCGTTGGAAGGCATCCTTCCTGAAGAGCAGGCCGGTTACGATGAGTTCCGGGCCAAGGTCGCTGGGACCAATATCAGCGAACAGACTCTGCTCGCCACGGATTACCTCAACCATTTCAATGAGATCGTCATGCTGCTCGACATGCTGCCGGACATGCCGGAGATGATCGAGGAATGCAAGGCGTGGCAACCCAAATCCTATGTCGAGCATTTCGCCGATTCGACCTTCTCCGACCGTCAATTGGCGGTGGATGCCTACGGCCATGTTCCCTCGCGCTATCGCCGGCCGTTCGAGGAAACCATTTCCCAGATCAACACCCTGATCCTGGGGTCGATCGCGCGGCTTGATGCCGATATTGCCGCCGGCGCCAGCGACGAGGCGCTGCGGCATACCTGCCAAACCCTGTCCCGCGCCGCCCAGGCCCTGATGGACTGCGCCTCGGCGATCATCCACGGCTCGGACCGCGCCATGGCCCAGGCGGAAATCGACGGTTTGATCGGCTAGCCGCCCGCGGGGATTTTGCCCCGGAAATATATGATTGGGGGCGGGGCAGGGTTGCGCACAATAGGCCCTGGAGACCGACGCCGTTGGTTGGCCGGCCGGCGATTGCAACACTCCGGTCATTATTGTTGATCAATGCCGCCCTTGTTTGCGGGCGACTTAATTTGTCGCCAAGACGACTTGCCGCCGACGCGGGTCTGGATTGGCGATTTGGGGGCTGGATTCATTGGGGCGAGTGTGCAATATGGTTGCCCATCATTCGGCAGGCATTTTCAGCCCAATACCGCCTTCGTGTCCCCCTCTGGGACATGCTCGTCGATGGTAAGCGGCCTGCTCGCTCGAGTCGTTCCAAATGGAGGTTCCTATGGCAATCCGCGTCGGCATCAACGGCTTCGGCCGCATCGGTCGCATGGTCTTTCGCGCCATCGCGAAGGAGTTTCCGGGCATCGAAGTCGTCGGCATCAACGACCTGCTGGATCCCGATTACCTGGCCTACATGCTGAAGTTCGACTCGGTTCACGGCCGCTTCGCCGGTGACGTCTCCGTCGATGGCAACACCCTGATCGTCAACGGCAAGAAGATCCGCCTGACCGCCGTCAAGGACCCGGCCGAGTTGAAGTGGGGCGAAGTCGGTGCCGATCTGGTGATCGAATCGACCGGCCTGTTCCTGACCACCGAAACCTGCCAGAAGCACATTGCCGCCGGCGCCAAGAAGGTGGTTCAGTCGGCGCCGTCCAAGGACGACACGCCGATGTTCGTGTTCGGCGTCAACCACGCCAAATATGCCGGCGAAGCGATCGTCTCGGCTGCCTCCTGCACCACCAATTGCCTGGCCCCGGTGGCCAAGGTGTTGAACGACAATTGGGGCATCAAGCGCGGCCTGATGAGCACCGTCCATGCCGCCACCGCCACCCAGAAGACCGTCGATGGCCCGTCCTCGAAGGATTGGCGCGGCGGCCGCGGCATCCTCGAGAACATCATCCCGTCCTCGACCGGCGCGGCCAAGGCGGTGGGCAAGGTGATCCCCGAGCTGAACAAGAAACTGACCGGCATGGCCTTCCGGGTGCCGACCTCCGACGTTTCGGTGGTCGATCTCACCGTCGAGCTGACCAAGGAAGCCTCCTACGAGGATATCTGCAAGGCGATGAAGGCGGCCTCGTCCGAAGGCCCGCTCAAGGGCGTGTTGGGTTACACCGAGGAAAAGGTGGTCTCCACCGATTTCCGCGGCTGCAATCTGCCGTCGATCTTCGACGCCGATGCCGGCATCGCGCTGGACAGCACCTTCGTCAAGGTAGTGACCTGGTACGACAACGAGTACGGCTACACCTGCAACATGCTGCGCTTCGTCGAATACGTCGGCACTCACTGAGAACTGGGGAACCCCATGTTTCGCACCATCGACACCCTTGACGTCAAGGGCAAGCGGGTCCTGCTTCGTTCCGACCTGAACGTCCCGGCCAAGGACGGCAAGGTCACCGATTCGACCCGCATCGATCGCTCGGCGGCCACCATCAAGGATCTCTCGGCCAAGGGGGGCAGGGTGATCATCCTGACCCATTTCGGCCGGCCCAAGGGAGTGGATCCACAATTCTCCCAAAAGCTGTTGATCGAGCCGCTGGAAAAGGCGCTGGGTCGCAAGGTGGCCTGGGCCGATGATTGCATCGGCCCCAAGGCCGAGGCGGCCATCGCGGCGCTGAAAGACGGTGACGTCGTGCTGCTGGAAAACGTTCGCTTCCACCCCGAGGAGGAAAAGAACGATCCGGCCTTCGCCAAGGCGCTGGCCGCCAATGGCGACGTCTACGTCAATGACGCCTTCTCGACCGCGCACCGCGCCCACGCCTCCACCGAAGCCCTCGCTTATCTGCTGCCGGCCGCTGCCGGCCGCTTGATGCAGGCTGAATTGGACGCACTGGGCAAGGCATTGCAGCACCCTGAAAAGCCGGTGGCCGCCATCGTTGGCGGCGCTAAGGTTTCGACCAAGCTGGAATTGCTGGGCAATCTGGTGGCCAAGGTCGATTACCTGATCATCGGCGGCGGCATGGCCAATACCTTCCTGTTCGCTCAGGGTAAGGCGGTGGGCAAGTCGCTGTGCGAGAAGGATATGGCCGATACCGCACGGGAAATCCTGGTCAAGGCCAAGGCCGCCAATTGCCACATCGTCCTGCCGGTCGATGCGGTGGTGGCCGGCGCCTTCGCCGAGAACGCCCCTTCGAAAGTGGTCTCGGTCGATGCCGTGCCCGAGGATATGATGATCCTCGACGCCGGCCCGGCCTCGGCCGAGGCGATCATCGACCGCCTGGGCGGCTGCAAGACCCTGGTGTGGAACGGCCCCCTCGGCGCCTTCGAGATCAAGCCGTTCGACGCCGCCACCAACGCGGTGGCCCAATGGGCGGCCAGCCGCACCAAGCAGGGCAAGCTGCTGACCGTGGCCGGCGGCGGCGATACCGTCTCGGCCCTGGACAAGGCGGGGGCGGGGGATCAGTTCTCCTACGTCTCCACCGCTGGCGGCGCCTTCCTCGAATGGCTGGAAGGCAAGACGCTCCCCGGCGTTGCGGCCCTCGAAGTCAAGCCCAACCACCCCGGCTGCGGGTGTGGCGGCGGTAAGCACTAAACGTTCCTGTCGTCCTGACAGAGCGAAGCGACGAGGGATCTTTCACGCGGAGGCGTGGAAGATCCCTTTTTCGTTTGGGATGATAGATTCGTGCCCCGATAGAAAAAACCGTCACACCCGCCTTCGCGGGGGTGACGACTGGTGGGCGCGATATATTTTCAGCCCCGCACCCGTTACTTCCAAATCTTCGTGCCGCTCCCCGGCAGGCCATATTCGCTCCAGCGGCGGGTGACCGTTTCGATGGTCTCGTCGTTCATGCGCAGCTTCTGGCCCCATTCGCGATGGGTTTCGGGCGGCCATTTGTTGGTGGCGTCCATGGCCAGCTTGCCGCCCAGTCCGGATTCGGGGCTGGCGAAGTCCAGGTAATCGATGGGGGTGCCCTCGACCACGGTGATGTCGCGGGCCGGGTCCATACGGGTCGAAATGGCCCACATCACGTCTTTCCAGTTCCGGGCATCGATGTCGTCATCGACCACGATCACCAGCTTGGTGTACATGAACTGCTTCAGGAACGACCAGATGCCGAACATCACCCGCTTGGCGTGACCGGGATAGGCCTTCTTGATCGACACCACGGCGATGCGATAGCTGCAGCCCTCGGGCGGCAGCCAGAAATCGACGATCTCGGGGAATTGCTGGGTCAAGAGCGGGATAAACACTTCGTTCAGGGCCTCGCCCAGCACCGAGGGCTCGTCCGGCGGCCGTCCGGTGAAGGTCGATAGATAGATCGGGTCCTTGCGCATGGTGATGGCCGAGACCCGGAAGACGGGGAAGTCCTCGACCGAATTGTAATAGCCGGTATGATCGCCATAGGGGCCTTCCGGCCCGGTCTCGTCGAGCATGACGTGGCCTTCCAGCACGATCTCGGCAGTGGCTGGGACCTTGAGCGGCACCGTTTTGCACTCGACCAGTTCGACCTTGCGGCCACGCAAGAGGCCGGCGAATTGGTATTCCGATAGGGTTTCCGGCACCGGGGTCACCGCTGCGATGATGGTGCCGGGGTCGGCGCCGATCACCACCGCCGCCGGCAGCGGTTCCCGCTTTTCCGCCGCCCAGCGCTGGAAGTGCTGGGCACCGCCGCGATGCTTCAGCCAGCGCATCAGGGTGGTGTTGCGCCCGGTCACTTGCATGCGGTAGATGCCAAGATTGAAATGATCGCGGCGGTCCGAGGCGGCGTTGGGTCCCTGGGTCACCACCAGCGGCCAAGTGATCAAGGGCGCCGGCTCGCCTGGCCAGCAGCCCTGGATCGGCAGCGCCGACAGATCGACGTCGTCGCCCTTCAGCACCACCTGCTGGCACGGTGCGCTGCCCACCGTCTTTGGCTTCATGGCCATCACCGTCTTCAGCAAGGGCAGCATGTCGAGCGCCTCGCGCCAGCCGCCGGGCGGTTCGGGCTGCTTGAGGAAGGCCAGCGTCTCGCCGACTTCGCGAAGCTGGTGCGGCTCGCGATCCATCCCCCAGGCCACCCGCTCCACCGTGCCGAACAGATTGACAAGCACCGGCATCGGGTATTTCGAGCCGTCGGGGCGCACCACGTTCTCGAACAGCACCGCCGGCCCTTGCTCGGCCAGCAGGCGGGTCTGGATTTCGGTCATCTCCAGTGATGGCGACACCGGGGCGGATACCCGCACCAATTTGCCGGCCTTTTCCAGGCGCTGGATGAAGTCGCGAAGAGAATCGTAGGGCATGGGGCCTCCGGAGGTCGATCACCCCAGGGAACCCTCTCCTCGGCCGCGCGTCAAGGCAGCCATGCAGGCCGCCGTCAAACATAAGTCATGCCTGGACTTGAGCACAGGCTGGGTTTGCCTGTACTGTTGGGGCGGGAGATCAATGGGGGCAGGACACGGCCATGGTCGCGACCACCAAAGAACAGCGTTATCGCACTCTGATCGATCTTGGCATCGCGTTGTCGGCCGAGCGCAATCATGACCGGCTGATGGAGATGATCCTCGGCGGCGCTAAGTCCATGAGCAACGCCGATGGCGGCACCCTCTATCTGATGACCGAGACGCAGGATTCACTGCGCTTCGAAATCATGCTCAACGATACCCTGAAAATCGCCATGGGCGGCACCACCGGCAAGCCGATCCCGTTCCCGCCGGTGCGGCTGGTGGACGACCAGGGCCAGGGCAACCACAAGAACGTCGCCAGCCATTGCGCCCTGTCGGCCTCGACCATCAACATCGCCGACGCCTACGATGCCGACAAGTTCGACTTCACCGGCACCAAGGCTTTCGATTCCAAGACCGGCTACCGCTCCAAATCCTTCCTCACCGTGCCCCTTAAGAATCACGAGGGCGAGGTGATCGGCGTGCTGCAGCTGATCAACGCCCGCGATTCCCGCAATCGGGTGGTCGCCTTCAGCAAAGAGGTCACGCCCCTGATCGAGGCGCTGGCCAGTCAGGCTGCGGTGGCGCTCGACAATTCCCACCTGATCGAAGCGCAGAAAGTCCTGTTCAAAAGCTTCATCCAGGTGATTGCCGGATCGATCGATGCCAAGAGTCCCTATACCGGCGGCCACTGCAATCGGGTGCCGGCGCTCAGCGCCTTGATCGCCAAGGCGGCCTGCGAGGCGACCGAGGGACCTTTCGCCGACTTCTCGCTGACCGAGGAGGAATGGTACGAGATGGAGGTGGCCGGCGGCCTGCACGATTGCGGCAAGGTCACCACCCCGGAATACATCGTCGATAAGGCTACCAAGCTTGAGACCATCTACAACCGCATCCACGAAATTCGCACCCGCTTCGAGGTGCTGAAGCGGGACGCGGAGATAGAATACCTGGAGGGCATCATCGCCGGGGAGGTCGAGGCCGATGCCTTGAAGACCGCGATGGACGAACGCCTGGCCAAGCTTGACGCCGATTTCGGGTTCGTCGCCGAATGCAATGTCGGTGGCGAGTTCATGGCCCCGGAACGGATCGAGCGGTTGAAGGCCATCGCCGAGACCAAATGGACCCGCACCATCGACGATACCCTGGGCCTGTCGATCGACGAATTGCGCCGTCGCCAGCCCGATGCTGCCAAGCCGCCGGTTGAGGAAAGCGTGTTGGCCGACAAGGACTGGCACGTCATCCCGCACGAGGGTACGCTGGACCTGTCCCGCTTCGACGCCGAGGGCATCACCACCCGTCCCTGCACCAACAGGTACAATCTGGGCGAGATCTACAATCTGTGCATCGGTCGCGGCACCCTGACCGCCGAGGATCGCTACAAGATCCAGGAACACATCATCCAGACCATCTTCATGTTGAAGGCGCTGCCTTTCCCCAAGAACTTGAAGCGGGTGCCGGAATGGGCCGGCGGCCACCACGAGATGATGAACGGCAAGGGCTATCCCAAGGGCCTTGCCCGCGAGCAGATGTCGCCCCCGGCCCGGATGATGGCCATTGCCGACATTTTCGAGGCGCTGACCGCCTGCGACCGCCCCTACAAGAAGCCGAAGACCCTGTCGGAAGCGCTGAAGATCATGTCCTTCATGGTCAAGGACCAGCATATCGATCCCGAATTGTGGGAGCTGTTCCTGACCTCGGGGGTGTGGAAGCAATACGCCGACGAGTACCTCAAGCCCGAACAGATCGACAGCGTCGATATCAGCCAGTATCTCAAGAAGCCGGTGCCGGCGGCTTAATAGTGGCCGTCTCTGTCACGCCCCGCGAAGGCGGGCATCCATGCGCCCAACGGCGTGATCTTGGCCGACCATGGCCCCCCGCCGTCGCTGAGGGTCACACATGTTTTATTGTTGTGTATCAACAAGTTCCGTCATGGCCGGGCTTGACCCGGCCCTCCACGTGGAGGGGCAAATTAAACGA
>Ga0316222_1002095_pt1 | contig 22220 bp, 16 predicted proteins | sample TBH18011metaG_FD_206008 | JGI IMG/M metagenome (GOLD analysis project Ga0316222, IMG submission 206008) | Freshwater microbial communities from Trout Bog Lake, Wisconsin, USA - TBH18011 | ecosystem: Environmental > Aquatic > Freshwater > Lake > Hypolimnion/Profundal zone | place: USA: Wisconsin... | reverse complement strand
TGGCTTCGCCAACGCTTTTCATCTGCGTGGTGAGCGTGGGGTCGGCTTGCGGGAATTTCTCGAAGGCAAAGCGCGGAATCTTGGTGACGACGTAATCAATGCTCGGCTCGAAGCTCGCGGGGGTTTCGCGCGTGATGTCGTTCTTGAGTTCGTCAACAACTGCTTAACGCGGAAAACTCACTTGATAATCTGAACCCACGATGAATCAAATTCCAAAGCTTTCAAAACGGTCTCTTTGTCCAACTGCGGCGGCTTTTTAATTTTAATTGCAAGTCGGCTCGGTGGAATTTCCTCAATGATGGTGAATTGCGAACCGTGCGGCTGCCATGTGAATTTGTGAATCTCGGTTTTGTCAGAACGAACTTCAAAACCTTCCAAGTTGTCATCCTCGTTCCATGACCACTTGTAGTTTTCAGGCCGATCCAATTCAAAAGCAGCCACTTCTAAAAGATCATCTGATTTGATTAGAACAACGGTGCGGACGTGCAAAAACTTTTTCCGAACATCGCCGACTCTGCTGTTCCAAATGCTCAAAACCTTTTCACCTTGCTCGTCCGGGTCAACGTCTTTGACCTTTTTGTCGTCAAAGGAATACGAGGTGGAATTTCTGCCGGAAATCAAACGCACGCGTTTCGCTTTTGCAGGATGAGCGTTTTTGACCGTCTTGCAGCCCCAGGCACACTGCTGATAAACCACATCATCCAAGCCAACATTGGATGGAGTCCATTTCGCACCAACCAAGCGCGCAAAGATTTCTTCCCAATCCTCGCCCATCAAACGTGGCGTGCCGCGCGCCGCCAAATGATAAACAATTTCCCGCCCAAGATTCAGCGGGAAATCTTTCGGAAAATCATTTAGCCGATACGGCGGCTGATACTTTTCGACGTTTCGGAGTTTTGGTGTTTGCATTTGATTTGTATTTTTCCAAAAGCTGCATTTGCCCGTTCACAGTTGAAAGCCGCTGATTGTAAATTCCATTGCCCTCTTTCCAAATGCTGGCTTCAAAAACTTTTCTCAAAACCGCTTCGACGACAGGAACTGGAACACTGTTGCCTGCTTGCTTCCGTGTTTGTGATTCGTTGCACACGATTTCATACGAGTCTGGGAAACCTTGGAGACGGAGCATTTCCCGTGGAGTCAAACGCCGCTCGCCATTCACGAGCAAATAATTGTAGGAAGCACCCGCTCGCAAGGCGCACGAAAAAGGATGAGCACTTATATTTCCACCTTTGTTCTCATGCCAGATTGTTGGCTCTTTTCTTGGCTTGAGAACATTCCAGCGACGTTCACGAATGTAATCAGAAGCAAAGAATCTTTCGGGGACTCGCTTTTCAAGAACTTCAGACAATGGTTTCATCGGAGTTTCACCGACCGGCCAATCGAACAAAGTAGGCTGACGAAATCCAACGATGAAAACTCGTTCGCGCTTTTGTGGAAGCCCAAATTTCAAAGCATTGAAAACTCGGTAGTCGGCCTGATAGCCAATCTCCCGCAAAGTCTCCATGATTCTGGCAAGCGTTCTACCACCGTTATGCCCAACAAGTAGTTTTACGTTTTCGAGAACGAATGCTTTGGGGCGTTTTTCTTTTAGGATTCTTGCGATGTCAAAAAAAAGTGTGCCGCGCGTGTCCTCAAAACCTTTCATGTGGCCGATGATGCTGAACGGCTGGCAGGGAAAACCACCAAGCAACAAATCATGGTCAGGAACAGATTTTTCACTCACAGCTTTTATGTCGCCGAGTGGCCGCTCGCCAAAATTAGCTTCGTAAGCCGTCTGGCAATCTTCGTCAATGTCTGATGAAAGCACGCAAACCGGATCAAAACCATTTGCAGGTGCGGCTTGGTTAATCGCCACACGAAATCCGCCAATCCCGCAAAACAAATCAATGTAGCGGATGGCTTTTGGTTGGTGAGTTCCGTTGCCGTTGCGTGCGTTCATTTTCTGTTTCGCATCATATTCCAACATTACCAGAGCGCAAATTACAAACGCGGGAATTAGCTCGTCGCCAGTTCTTCCTCGAAATCCACAATCTCTTTGATTTGAACCAAGAACCAGCGGTCAATCTTGGTCAGTTGGAAAATTTCCTCAATCGTGAATCCGGCCCGCAGCGCGTGGCGGATGAAAAAGATTCGCTCGGCGTTCGGGACGGATAGTTTGCGGGAAATCACGTCGCGCGGGAGGATGTCGCGGTCGCCATAGACTTCCGTGCCGATGCGCCACGGCTTGCCGTCGCCGCCGAGTCCGCTGCGCCCGATTTCGAGGGAGCGGAGACATTTCTGGAGGGATTCTTTGAAGGTTCGCCCAATTGCCATTGCCTCGCCGACGGATTTCATCTGGGTCGTCAGGGTCGGATCGGCCTGGGGAAATTTTTCAAACGCGAACCGGGGGATTTTGGTCACGACGTAATCAATGCTCGGCTCGAAGCTCGCGGGGGTTTCGCGCGTGATGTCGTTCTTGAGCTCGTCGAGCAGGTAGCCGACGGCGAGTTTGGCGGCGATCTTCGCGATGGGAAAGCCGGTGGCCTTGGACGCGAGCGCGGAGCTGCGGCTGACGCGCGGGTTCATCTCGATGATGACCATGCGGCCATTCTCCGGGCTGACGCCGAACTGGATGTTCGAGCCGCCGGTCTCCACGCCGACGGCGCGGATGACGGCGAAGCTCTGGTCGCGCATGATCTGAAATTCCTTGTCGGTCAGCGTCTGGATAGGCGCGACGGTGATGCTGTCGCCGGTGTGGACACCCATGGGGTCGAAGTTCTCGATGGAGCAGATGATGACGCAGTTATCGGCCTTGTCGCGCATGACTTCCATCTCGTATTCCTTCCAGCCGAGGAGGGATTCTTCGATGAGGATTTCGTTTACGGGCGAAAGCTCGATGCCGTTCTTGGCGATGGCTTCAAACTCTTCCTGGTTGTAACCGATGCCGCCGCCCGTGCCGCCGAGCGTGAACGCCGGGCGGATGATGAGCGGGAAACGGCCGATCTTCTTCGCGACTGCGCGGGCTTCGTCGAGATTGTGCGCGACGCCGGAAATCGGCACGTCGAGGCCGATTTTCAGCATCAATTCCTTGAACGCAAAACGATCTTCGCCGCGATGGATGGCGTCGGGTTTCGCGCCGATCATTTCCACGTCGTGACGTTCGAGTGCGCCGTTTTTGTGCAGCGACATCGCGGTGTTGAGCGCGGTCTGGCCGCCAAGCGTGGGGAGCAAAACGAGTTTGCCGGTCGCGCCGAGGCGTTTCATTTCCTCTTTTTCGCGCACGATGATTTTCTCCACGCATTCGGGCGTGATGGGTTCGATGTAGGTGCGGTCGGCGAACTCCGGGTCGGTCATGATGGTGGCCGGGTTAGAGTTGATGAGGACGACGCGGTAGCCTTCCTCGCGGAGGGCTTTGCACGCCTGCGTGCCGGAGTAATCGAACTCGCACGCCTGGCCGATGATGATCGGGCCGGCGCCGATGATAAGGACGGAATGGATGTCGGTGCGCTTGGGCATAAATCGAAACGGGAAGATGAAACACGAATTAACGGCGGAATAAAAGACAAAAGCCGGCGCCTCAATATATTTGTTACCGGCGGACATTTCTGTTTGTCTTATCAGGTTCACAATTCCGAAAACTGCATGAAAAAATGGCCCCTGTTTCTATTGGCGCTGGCGCTGGGTTCGCTGGCGAACGCCAGCGTCCTCAACCAGCCCGCGCGCCAGCAAACGCTCCTGTCCGGCGCGGACTGGCAGTTCACCGGTGCCGGTGCCGCCGCCACTTTGCCGGAGATCGGCGCAAATGATTTTGCCGCTGCGCCGTGGCAGCCGGTGAGCGTGCCGCACGTTTTTCAGACGCGCGACCATTTCGCGGATCTCACGCAGGGCTGGTATCGCCGCGACTTCACCATGCCGCCGGAATTATCCGGCAAACGGATTTACCTCGTGTTTGAAGGCGCGGCGACGATTGCGGATGTTTATGTGAACGGCAAACATCTCGGCCAGCATCGCGGCGCCTACACGCGGTTTGTTTTTGACGCGACGGAGGCGGTGAAGCCCGGCGGCAACAACGAACTCGCCATCCGCGTGGACAACAATCCGCAAAACACCACGGACTGCCTGCCCAGCGGCAACCGGCTTTACACCGTCTGGGGCGGGCTTTATCGGAAAGTCTGGCTGGTCGCCACCGATCCGCTGCACGTTGACCTGGAAGATTACGCCTCGCCCGGCGTTTACCTCACGCCGCAAAAAATTTCCGCCGACCGCGCGGATTTGTCGGTGAAAACGCTGGTGAAAAATTCTTCCGCCGCGCCGCAAACCGCCGAAGTCCGCGCAACGCTGCTTGATCCTGACGGCGCGGCGGTGAAAGTTTTCCACGGCCGCCAGAAAATTCCCGCCGGCGAAAGCGTGGCCATCGAACTCACCGGCGTCATCCCACAACCGAAACTGTGGTCGCCCGCCGCGCCGAATTTGTATCACGTGAAAGTGGAAGTGCTGCGCGACGGCAACGTGGTGGACGAAGTCACGCAGCCGACCGGTTTTCGCAATCTGGTTTTTGAGACCGCCTCCGGCCGAGTGAAACTCAATGGCCAGCCGATCATTCTCGCGGGCGCGGATTTGCACCAGGAAATCGAAGCCAAGGCCTCGGCGATGGCGGACGATGATTTCCGCACGAACTACGCGTTCATGCAGGACCTCGGTTTCAACTGGCTCCGCCTGCCGCATTATCCGCACGCGCAGTTGGAATATGATTTGTGCGACCGGCTTGGCATTTTCTGCTGGGCGGAAAACGGCCACAGCAACAAGGACAAGCCCGGCCCGACCGCCGACCGCATCACCACCGAAATGGTGAAACAGAATTACAACCATCCGGCCATCGCCGTCTGGTCCGTCGGCAACGAGGCCGGCCAGGAAGTGGCCGACCGCGAAGCGCCCGTCGTCAAGGCGCTCGACCCGACGCGGATTGTCGTTGTCGCCAATATGAAATCCACCAACGCGGCGTTTCACGGCATCAACAGCTATCCCGGCTGGTATGGCAAGGGTGATGCGTGGAGTTTTGCCAAGAAGGGCTACGTCAGCGAGACCGGCGCGGGCGGCGTGACGACAATTCATTGTGATTACGCGGATGCGAGTGTGCGCATTGATAAATATGAACCGGAAGAATACCAGCAGTTGCTCGGCGAAGCGCGGTTTCAGGAACAGATTAAGGAGAATGACGGTTCCATCGGCATGTTCACTTGGTGGACGCTGCGGGATTTCACGGATGTGAAATACAAGAAGCCGATCGGCTGGAACACGAAAGGACTGCTCACCTATGCCGGCGACAAAAAAGACGTTTATTATCTCTACCGCTGTTTTCTCCGGCCCAAGGAACCGACGGTGCATCTCGCGTCGCAGCGCTATTTCATCCGCAACGGCGCGGTGGACAACGGCATCAAGGCCTACAGCAGCGCGGCGCAACTGACGCTGACGCTCAACGGCGAAACAATTTCCACGCTCGCCAACGGCAGCTACACGCAGACGAATGGCCGCCGCGTGGACAATGTTTTTTTCTGGAAGACGCCGCTGCACACCGGCAAAAACACAGTGACGGTTTCCGATGGCGCCGGCCACGGCGATTCTGCCGTGATTTATTTTTATGGCACGAACGGGTTGCCGGAGCTGCCGGCGAATCCGCTGATGACGGATTTACAAACCTCGAATCCGAACAACCGCGCTTACTTCATGGACATGCCGGTGCAGGCGCAGTGGCCGATTTATTACGACCTCGATTCGACGGCGGACAATTCCTTTGACGCGCTGCCCGCTGAAATCGCCGGCGCAAAATGGATTGCCCTGCGCCGCGTGACGAAGCCGGGGCAGGAAACGGATTTGACTTTCAAGCTGACGCGGCCGGCGACGATTTTTGTCATGGCGACGCGGCAAGCTTCGGCGCCGGCATTTTTGACTAATGCCGGTTTCAAGGAAGCTTCTGTTCCCGGCCTGGTTTGGCGCGACAACCGCCTGATGCTCGTTCCGGCTCAGCTCTTTTCTCGCCAGGCCCAAGCCGGTGAGGCCATCCAGCTCGCGCCGCCGGACCGCGATGAAATCGTCCTCGTAAAAGAACAGGCCGGCGGGCGGACGGAATGATCCGCGTCCCGGCGATTGCCCCCATCATTCCGGCTTGAACCGCACGACATACCACGGCTGGCTGCCTTCGGAAGCTTTCAGCACGGCGTTGGTGGCTCCTACGAGTCCGGCGCCGGCGGCCCGCAGCCAGGCGTCGAGGTTCGTGCCTTGAGCCTGCAAATTGAATCCGCCCAGCACGACGTATTGCACGCGCCGGCGGATGGTGGCCGGCGGGTCATTCAGAAAAAATTGCTCCACGCGGCGCGCGCCCAGCGGCCGCCACAGCGAGATGTCGCAATCGTCCTCGTCGCCGATGAAGCCGACCACCGGCAAATCCGGCGGCAAAAATTCGCGCACGCCGGCGAGCGCGTCGTTGCGTTGCGAATAGACAGTATAAACTTCCAGAGCACGCGCGCTGGCGGTCTGGTGCGGATATTGCGCCGCCAGCTTGGATAAAATGGTCTTGGCCGGCCATAGCGGCCGGTCCGGCGACAGCACGAGAACGGTGAAGGCCAAAACCAAGGCTGCGCCGGCGAGCGTGCGCCACCAGCGGCGGCGGACGACCTGCGACTGCCCCGCGCCGAGCAGCAGCGCCGGCAGGAGCAGCGGATAGTAGGGCGCGATGATGCGATGCGGCGTGACCATCCCGGATTTCATGCAAAAAACCAACAGCGCCAGCCATGGCGCGGCCAGCACGCAGCGGCGCAGATTTGTGGGAACCGCCGGCGCCGGAATTTTGCCGGTGGCACCGCGCATTAAAAAAGCTGCGGGAACGGAGACCAGCAGCAGCGCGCACAGGCCGAACCCAAAACCGGCCCAGTCTTCCGTGGGCAGTTCGGGCAGCGACTGGAAGCCCTGCTCGAAATTGGCCGTCATGGGCGCCGTCAGGAAATGCGGCAGGATGGAGAGAATGTGCGCGTTCCACCAGCCGGCCAGCGGGAAGAGCGGCGGCAGAAAATTGTTCAGCAGCAGCAGCAGCGCATTGCCCCAGACGCCGACGAGGGGATTTTTCATGTTCATGCCCGCGCGCTCGATGGACAGGCCGGACCAGTCGTGGAGGTAATAAAAATTCAACGCCGCCGTCGGCAAAAACGAGACCGCCGCGCCCAGCAGCAGCACCAGCGTGGTCAATTTCCAATGGCGCAATAAAATGGGCAGCAGCGGAAAAATCAAGAGCGCGCCGGCGAGCAGCAGCGGGATGTTGCCGGCCTTCGCGCCGGTCAGCAGCGCGGCGGCCAGAACCGAATACCATAAATCCGCCGGCTGCCGCGACACCCACGCACGCGCGCCGAACGCCAGCATCGCCAGCGCGTAGGCGGCGGGAAAAGTGTCGTTGGCGTTACCGCCGGCTTGCAGCAGAAAATCGTAGCCGGTCGGCGCCAGCCACATCCATTGCCACGCTACGCGCGCGCGGACGCCCAGTCGCGTGAAGACCGTGAACACCAGCCCCGGCAACAGCAGGAACGGAAGGAAGTTCAGCAGGAACAGCAGGCGGTCGGATCGGGTGAAGAGCAGCAGTGGTGCGGACAGCCATTCAATGCCGCAGGCGCGGTCGTTCATCCGGAAAACCGGCGTGTGGATCCAGAACCAGCCGTCATGCGCCAGCCATTGCAGCGTGCGCGACAGGCGGTAGTTCAGGCCGCTGTAATTGCTCGGCGGATAAATGACGCCGCCGATAAACACCAGCAGCGCCAGCCCCGCAAATGCGCCCGGCAGCGGCCGGCGGAAACGGCGGAAGACTTTTTTCCAAACCGGAAAACTCCTGGCGGTTGGCAGCGCAAATTTTCTCCGGCAAAGAAATAAAATGGCGACGGCGACGGCAAAAAAAATCGCATAGCCGGCACGGTTCAACCCGCCAACCGCCGACAGGCTCCAGCCCGCCAGACTCGCCAGCGCGGACACCCAGATCCAAAGCTTGGCGAACTTCATCGCGTCAAAATAGTTTGGACTGGTTGCCCGCCGCCGGTTTCAGGCCGAGCTTTTTGTAGCTCAATTCCGTCGCGACGCGGCCTTGCGAGGTGCGGTTGAGGTAGCCTTCCATGATGAGATACGGCTCGTAAACTTCCTCGATGGTGTCCGGCTCCTCGCCGACGGCGACGGCGAGCGAATTCACGCCGACCGGCCCGCCGCCGAATTTCACGATGACGGCTTCGAGGATTCTTTTGTCCATCTCGTCCAAGCCATTCTCATCAATCTCCAGCATCGCCAACGCCTTGTCGGCGACTTCCTTCGTGATGCGTCCGTCGTGCCGCACCTGCGCGTAATCGCGCACGCGGCGCAGCAGATTATTCACGATGCGCGGCGTGCCACGGCTGCGCCGGGCGATTTCATGCGCGCCGGCCGGGTCAATTTCCACATTCAATAAATTTGCCGAGCGGAGAACAATTTTGTCCAAGTCGGCGGCGCAATAATAATCCAGCCGTTCGCGCATCCCGAAGCGCGTGAGCAGCGGCGCGGTGAGCAGGCCGCTGCGCGTCGTCGCGCCGATGAGCGTGAAGCGCGGGAGATTCAAGCGCACGCTGCGAGCGTTCGGCCCCTGGTCAATGATGATGTCCAGCTTGAAATCCTCCATCGCCGGATAGAGGTATTCCTCGATGGTTTTTTGTAGGCGATGGATTTCGTCAATGAACAGCACATCGCCTTCTTCAAGGTTGGTGAGCAGGCCCGCGAGGTCGGAAGCTTTTTCAATCGTCGGCCCGCTCGTGGCTTTTACATTTGCGCCCATCGCCTTCGCCAAAATATTTGCGATGGTCGTTTTTCCCAAACCCGGCGGGCCGCTCAATAAAATATGATCGAGCGCCTCGCCGCGCTGCTTGGCGGCTTCGACGGCGATTTCCAATCGCTCCTTCACCTTGGGCTGGCCGGTGAAATCGGAGAAGAGCGAAGGCCGCAGCGTCATTTCGAGCGCCACGTCGGGTTTGTTCAAATTGGAGACCGGTCGTTCGGACATCGCAACCAGCTTGCGGAAAGCGCGCCGCAGCGGCAAGCGGATTGCACGGGAAAAACGGCTGGATTATCAGATTATTCCCGCTAGGCTTTGCGCCCTATGCCAAAGCGAAATCTTTGTATCGGCCTGTTGCTGCTCGCCGCCAGCGGGGCTTTTGCCGGCGATGCGGACATCCAGCTGCCCGCGCTCGACCAGGTGAGTTTTGTCCATGGCGCGGTCACGAGCCACGCGATCCTGTTTTTCGGCCTGTTCGTCTGCGCCGTCGGCGCGGCGTTCGGCCTCTGGGAATACACCCGCACCCGCGCGCTGCCCGTCCACAAATCCATGCGTGAGGTTTCCCACATCATTTGGGAGACGTGCAAAACCTACCTGTGGCAGCAGGGGAAATTTCTTGCCGCCATCTGGGCGCTCATCGCGGTCTGCATGATCTATTATTTTTCCGGCCTCCAGCACAAGCCGTTCACCGAGGTGCTGGTCATCCTCGCGTGTTCCGTGTTCGGCATCCTCGGCAGCTACGGCGTCGCGTGGTTTGGCATCCGCATCAACACCACCGCCAACTCGCGCGCGTCGTTCGCGGCGCTGCGCGGCGACCCGCTGAAAACTTTGTTCATCCCGCTGCAGGCCGGCATGAGCATCGGCCTGCTGCTCATCTGCGTGGAGCTGGCGTGCATGATCGGCATCCTTATTTTCATCCCGACCGAGCTCGCCGGGCCGTGCTTCATCGGTTTCGCCATCGGTGAATCGCTTGGCGCCAGCGCGCTGCGCATCGGCGGCGGCATCTTTACCAAGATTGCCGACATCGGCAGCGACCTGATGAAAATTGTCTTCAACCTGCCGGAAGATGATCCGAAAAATCCCGGCGTCATCGCCGACTGCACCGGCGACAACGCCGGTGATTCCGTCGGCCCGACGGCGGACGGCTTTGAAACTTACGGTGTCGTCGGCGTCGCGCTCATCGCGTTCCTCGCGCTGGCGCTGGCGTTGTCGCCGCTGCTGTGCGCCAAGCTGATTATTTGGATGTTTGCGATTCAAGTGTTGATGGTGCTAACGTCGCTCGGCTCGTTTTATTTCAACATGGCCGTCGCCAATTTCCGTTATGGCGGCAAAAAAGATTTCGACTGGGAGGCGCCGCTCACCGATCTGGTGTGGATCACGAGCATCGTTTCCATCCTCGTCTGTTTCGGCGCGAGCAAGCTGCTGCTCGGCGATTTCACCATCACACAAGATGGCGCAACTGTCCCGCTGCCAAACCTCTGGTGGGTGATCTCGGCCATCGTCGGCTGCGGCACGCTCGCCGGCGCGCTGATCATGGAGTTCACGAAAATTTTCGTCAGCACCAAGTCGCGGCACGTCCAGGAAATCACCACCGCGTCCGACCAGGGCGGCGCGTCGCTGAACGTCCTGTCCGGTTTTGTCGCCGGCAATTTCTCCGCGTTCTGGATGGGCATGGTCATCCTTGCGCTGATGTTCACCTCGTTTCTGTTCTCGCAAAATGCCGATTTCACCGCGCTCATCCCGGCGAAATTTGTCTTCGGCGCGCCCATCTTCGCCTTCGGCCTCGTTGCGTTTGGTTTTCTCGCGATGGCGCCGGTGACGATTGCCGTGGACAGCTTCGGCCCCGTCACGGACAACGCGCAGTCTGTTTATGAATTAAGCCGCATCGAAAAGCTGCCCGGCATCAGCGCGGAAATTGAAACAGATTTCGGCTTCAAACCGAATTTCGGAAGCGCCAAACTGGAACTGGAAAAAGGCGACGGTGCCGGCAACACCTTTAAGGCGACCGCCAAACCGGTTTTGATCGGCACCGCCGTCGTCGGCTCCACCACCATGATTTTTGGCATCATCATGCTGCTCGAACACGTCTTCGGCGACGCCGTCGGTCGTTTGAGCCTCGTCATGCCGCAAATTATTTTTGGCCTGCTCATGGGCGGCGCGGTGATCTACTGGTTCACCGGCGCCTCGTGTCAGGCTGTTGTCGCCGGCGCCTACAGCGCGGTCGTCTTCATCAAGAAAAACATCAAGCTGGACAAGGAAGCCGCGTCCATCGAGGACAGCAAACGCGTCGTCGAAATCTGCACGCGCTACGCGCAAAAAGGGTTGATCAACATCTTCGTCGTCGTGTTTTGTTTCGCGCTCGGACTGCCGTTCATCAACCCGTATTTCTTCATCGGCTACCTCATCGCCATCGCGTTCTTCGGATTGTTCCAGGCCATTTTCATGGCCAATGCCGGCGGCGCGTGGGACAACGCCAAGAAAATCGTCGAGGTGGATTTGAAGATGAAAGGCACGCCGCTCCACGCCGCCACCGTCGTCGGCGACACCGTCGGCGATCCGTTCAAGGACACCAGCTCGGTCGCGATGAATCCCATCATCAAATTCACGACGCTCTTTGGCCTGCTCGCCGTCGAGATCGCCGTGGAACTGAAGCAAAAAAATCCGGACTCGCCGCTTTCCTATTTCATCGGCGCGGGCTGTTTTCTCATCGCGCTCGTGTTTGTCTATCGCTCATTTTACTGCATGCGGATTCCGGTGGAGTCCACGGGGAATAACTGACCGCCGATTGTTCTCGAAAAAGTCCGGCGCACGTTTCAGATTAGGCGTGTGTCCGTGATTCAACGTTCTATCCAGGTCGGCTGGCAACAGCGCGTTTTCTTTACCGAAAATGTTTTCGCGCCGGATAACCCAGTGCTGCGAGACGCGCTCGCGGACACCGGCCCGCGCAAGGCGCTGGTCGTCCTCGAGGATTCGCTTGCTCAGGCGCTGCCCGGACTGAATCAGCAGATTGAAAATTATTTTTCCATCCACGCGGAAAAGGTCCGGCTCGTCCATCCGCCGCTCTTTGCCGTCGGTGGCGAACGCGCCAAAAATTCCGACACTCTTGCCAACGAAATCCATTCGCAAATCCACCGACACCACATTGACCGCCACTCATATCTCATCGCCGTCGGTGGCGGCGCGCTGCTCGACGTCGCCGGGTTTGCCGCCGCCACCGCGCATCGCGGCGTGCGGCACGTCCGCATCCCGACGACGACGTTGAGCCAGGCCGATTCCGGCGTGGGCGTAAAAAATGGCCTGAATGCCTTCGGCCAGAAAAATTTCATCGGCACCTTTGCGCCGCCGTTCGCCGTCATCAACGATTTCAATTTTCTCGCCCCGCTCGCCCCGGGCGACAAGCGCGCCGGCTACGTTGAGGCCGTCAAGATTGCCTGCATCCGCGACGCAAAATTCTTTGACGAACTGGAGCGCAACGCGGAAAAGCTCGCCGCGTTCGAGCCGGACGCGATGAAGCGGCTCATCCGCCGCTGTGCCGAACTGCACCTCGACCACATCGCCACCGGCGGCGATCCGTTTGAAACCGGCTCCGCGCGCCCGCTGGATTTCGGCCATTGGTCGGCGCACAAGCTGGAGCAGCTTTCGCACTTTGACCTTTCCCACGGCGAGGCCGTCGCCATTGGCATCGCGCTCGACGTGATTTACTCGCGCGAAATGCGATTGCTCAATTCCGCTGCTGCCGCGCGCATTTTGAACTTGTTGGAAAAACTCGGCTTCAAGCTTTTCGCCGATGAACTGCTCAACGCCGACAACGCCAACTTGCCGGCGATGTTGTCCGGCCTCGAGGAATTTCGCGAGCACCTCGGCGGCGAACTTTCCATCACGTTGCTTTCGGAAATTGGCCGTGGCGTCGAGGTTCACGAAATGGCTCCGCGCGTCATCGCCACCGCCGTGGCCGAACTGCGCCGCCGCGCCGGCAAATGAGCCGGCTTGCCGTCATTAACGTCGTGGGCCTCTCCGAGGCGCTCATCTGCGAGCACATGCCGCGGATCGCCGAGTTTCGCCAACGTGGCGCGCTCGCGCACATTGCGCCCGCGTTTCCCGCCGTCACCTGCACCGCGCAATCCAATTATCTCACCGGGAAAATGCCTTCCGAACACGGCATCGTCGGCAACGGCTGGTTTAATCGTGAATTCTCCGAAACACAATTTTGGAAACAATCAAACCACATCGTCCAATCGCCAAAAATTTGGGACACACTTCGCGAGCAATCTGAAATCGCAAATCGCAAATCGCAAATCACAAATTGCTTCTGGTGGTTCAATATGTATTCGAGCGTGGATTATGCCATCACGCCGCGCCCGATTTACCAAGCCGACGGCGGAAAAATCTTCGATGTATATTCCTGGCCATATTCCATCCGCGAAGAAATCAAAAAGGACTTGGGCGAATTTCCGTTCTTCAGTTTTTGGGGGCCGGCGGCGGGAATTGATTCGCCGCAAGGCAAGGCCGATGCCGCCTCGCGCTGGATTGTGGAATCTGCGAAGTGGATTGAAAATAAATACTCGCCGACGCTGAACCTAGTTTACCTGCCGCACCTCGATTACAACTTACAAAGACATGGAACCTACGCAGCAAAAGTTGGAGTTCAACCTTTAGGTTGCTCCCCGCAACCCCCCGAGAGCCTAAAGGCTGAACTCCAACTGAATCCCGCCATCCACCGCGACTTGCGCGAGATTGATGCCATCGCCGGTGACTTGATTGATTTTTTTGGCAAGCGCGACGTGCAAGTCGTTTTGCTTTCCGAATATGGCATCACGAATGTGGACACGCCCATTCATCTCAACCGGATTTTTCGCGAACGCGGCTGGCTAACGGTGAAAGATGAGCTTGGCTTGGAAATCCTCGACGCGGGTGCGAGCAAGGTTTTCGCCGTGGCTGATCATCAGGTCGCGCACATTTATTTGAATGATGCGACGCTGGAGAAATCCGTGCGCGAGGTTCTGGAAAAAACTTCCGGCGTGGAAAAAATTCTCAGCAAAGCGGAGAAAATCGCGGCGGGCATTGACCATCCGCGCGCGGGCGATTTGATTGCGGTGGCGCTGGAAAATGCGTGGTTCACTTATTATTACTGGCTCGACGACGCGCGCGCGCCGGATTTTGCGCGGACGGTGGACATCCATCGCAAGCCGGGCTACGACCCGGTGGAATTATTTCTTGATCCAAAAATTCCGGCGGTGAAATTGAAAATTGCGTGGCGGCTGCTGAAAAAAAAACTCGGTCTGCGGATGCTGATGGACGTGATCCCGCTCGACGCGACGCTGGTGAAAGGTTCCCACGGCCGACGACCGATAGACAAAAAAGACTGGCCGGTCTTCATCACCAGCCAGCCGGAATTTTTGAACGCGAAGGAAATTGAATCAACTGATATTTTTCAAATCCTGCTTCGGCACACGAAAGGTTGATCTTTTCGTGAAACCATTCCTGCGTTTTCAGCCGCCCATCTGACCGCGTGTGACTCCGAGTTGGTTGAAGAGCTTCAATTCGCGCCAGAGCTGCGTGCCGGAAATTTCGCCGCGCAGTAGCTGCCGATATTTCGTGATGGTGCGGACGACTTCCTCGGGATTTTCAATCAGAAATTCCACGCGGAAATTGCGGACGCCGAGCGCGAGCAGCCGTTCCACAAATTCCGCGCCGGTCTGCGCCTGCGAATTGAAGACGGTGTTGCGGCAGCCGGCGTCGGCCTTAAGCGGATGCTCCGCGCCGATGCGGTCGCGCAGGCGAACGTCATGCGTGTCGCACGGGCGACCGCAGTCGTGATAATCTTTCCCCTTCGACAAAAATGCGCAGAAGACGCAATGCTCCATGTGAAACATCGGCATGTGCTGATGAATGGTGACCTCGAACCATTCCGGCGGCGCGGCGGACAACAATGCGTCGAGCTGCGCGACATTCAAATCGTAGCTCGCCGTAACGCGTTCGAGGCCAAAATAATTTTTAAAATAATCCGCCGTGATACGGTTGGCGACGTTCAGCGAAAAATCGCCGACGCGGCGTGTGTCCGCAAAAAATTTCAGGTGGTCGTAGTTGCGGACGAGGTAGCCGTCGGCGTTGCAGGAGCGAACCTGCTTGAGAATCCAGTCGTCGCCCATTTTGAAAATGCGCGGCGGGGCGACGAAAATGCTTGGCCGCGCAGAACCCGGCGCGCCAACCGCACAACCGTAAGCCGTGTGAAATGTCATCACGGCTTCGCGATATTTTTTGGGATCTTCAAACTCGCAATAAACCGTCTGCACGCCGCATTTCAGCGCGGCTTCCAGTTGGGCGTGGTTGCGGACGAGAACGATCAGGGTAGCACCCGCGTCTCGCGGATGAAATTCGGTGTCCCGCCGAATTTGCTCCGGCAGCGGCGCATCGGTTGGAACTAACAAACCTTCAAGTAAATCATGTCTCCCTCCGGTTTCCGACGTGACGCCGGAAACGACAGGCCGGAGGCCTGTGCTACGATCATTCATCGTCCAGCGTTTCGGCAGCGCGCGAAGTTTTTCCAGTCCGCTGACCAACTCGCGGCGAAGGCGATTTAATTCGCTGACGGCCACCATCACTTCGCCGGACAAAATATTTTTCAGTTCGCCAAGTTTGAACGGCGTGCCGCCGAGCCGACCGAGTTGTTCCCGCAATTTTTCTTCAGTGAGCGGAAGTTTTTCCGCCTTCGCGAGCGGCATCGTAGATTCCACTTTGGCGACGTGTCCTTCTTCGTCGCGCGCAATGAGCGTGAGCGGTTTACCGACGAGCCCGTGAACTTCAATTTGAATCGGCCGCTGAAATTTTGGCGCGTCGCCGGCGAAACTTTGGCGCAGCCGCTTGTCGAGTTCGGGATCGTTTGTTTTCCAGATTTTGTCACCGACGTGGACCCGCAGAAAATCCACGTCACCATAGCCGAAGCGCAGCTCGGTTAATTTCTCGCCGGGAATTTTGAAGCGGGGTTCCTGAATTTCGTAAATGCGTCCACCTTCTTCTTTTTCATCGGGTTTGCCCGCGTCGAAAACAATGCCGTCGCCGAGTTTGACGGGCGCGGCGAGATTGAGGATGACACCGTCGCGCACAATTTTTTTCACTTCGCCGAGAAACACGCCGCGCTTTTTGCCAAACCGCGCGTGGACAAGTTTTTGATTGTCGTTACCACCGAACCAGCCAGTAAACAGGCCACGCGAGAAGGACATTTCCAAATCATAGCGATCGCTCGCAGGAACCGCAGCGGCTTGGCCTTCGGCGATTTTGTTCAATGCCGCGCGATAGACGCGCGTGATGCTGGCGACGTATTCGGGCGACTTTAGTCGCCCTTCGATTTTCAGCGACGCAACACCGACGCGGACGAGTTCCGGCAAAACCTCCAGCCCGGACAAATCCTGCGGACTCAACAAATACCGTTTGTCGCCTAGCGGAACTTGCGCGCCGTCGGAAATTAAATCATACGGCATCCGGCAGGCTTGGGCGCATTCGCCACGATTCGCGCTGCGGCCGCCGAGCGATTCGCTTGTCAAACATTGGCCGGAATACGCCACGCACAGCGCGCCGTGGACGAAAACTTCCAAAGGTAGTGACGAGGTGCGAGTGACGAGTGACGAGGCTGTTTCATCTGCGGCGCGGATTTTTTCAATTTCTGCGATGGAACATTCACGCGCCAGCACGGCGAGATTGCAGCCGAGGTTGCGGGCAAATTCAATTCCCGCCGCGCTGGTGATGGTCATTTGCGTCGAGGCATGAATCGGAAAATCCGGCGAGAGCGAGCGGATTAATTTGCAGATGCCCACGTCCTGCACAATCGCCGCGTCCACACCAGCAGCGATAATCGTGCGCAGATACTTTTCTGCATCGGCGAGTTCGTTCTGAAAAACGAGCGTGTTGAACGTGATGTAGCCTTTGACGCCGCGGCGGTGAAGAAATTCCATCAGCTTCGGCAAATCGGCCTCGGTGAAATTGTTCGCGCGCATTCGCGCGTTGAACTTGTCGAGGCCGAAATAAATCGCGTCCGCGCCGTTTTCGACGGCGGCCTTGGCGCAGTCCCAATCGCCGGCGGGCGCGAGCAGCTCCGGCAATGGCGGATTGCGCCCGTCTTCGCTGCGCTTCGACGCGGCAAGGATGGCGGATTGCGGATTGGTTTCAGTTGCAGTTGTGCCGGTCATGGCGGATTAATTTTAACCGTGAAACCCGAGGAACACACGAAAAAGCGGCGGCGGCCGGCGGATTGGCGAAACCGGCGGCAAAGAAAAATCGTCTTTCATCCGTGTGCATCTGTGTTTATCTGTTGGGAAAGTGATTCATCCCACGGCCATCATCCATCCGGCAGCGAAGCTCGGCGCGAACGCCCGCGTCGGCGCATTTGCCGTGATTGATTCGGATGTGGAGCTTGGCACGGACTGCGTGGTCGGCCCGCATGTATATCTGACCGGCGTGACAAGAATTGGTAACGGAAACAAATTTCACGCCGGCTGTGTCATCGGTGACGCGCCGCAAGACCTGAAATACCAGAATGAGCCAACCCGCGTGAACATTGGCGATAACAATGTTTTCCGCGAACACGTCACGGTGCATCGCTCGAATAAATTGGTGGAGGCGACGGTGATTGGCTCGAATAATTTGCTCATGGCGAGCGCGCACGTCGCGCACAATTGCGTGGTCGGCAGCCACGTCATTCTTGCCAACGGGGCACTGCTCGGCGGCCACGCGACGGTGCAGGATCGTGCGTTTATTTCCGGCAACTGTCTGGTGCACCAGTTCACCCGTATCGGCACGCTGGCCATCATGCAGGGCGGCTCGGCGGTCAGCAAGGATGTGCCGCCGTTCACCATCGCGCGCGGCGACAACGGGATATGCGGCCTGAACACCATCGGCCTGCGGCGCGCGGGATTTTCGGCGGCGGAACGGCTGGAGTTAAAAAAACTTTACCATGTGCTGTTTCGCGGGGGAAAATTATTTCGTTCCGCCGTGGCCGATGCGGAAACGAATTTCACTGGCGCTGGCGCGAAAGCCATGTTGGAATTTATTGCCGTCGCCAAACGCGGCGTGTGCGCCGACACCGGCACTGGCGGACACAGCCCCGACGAAACATGATCACACCGCTTGATTATCATGTGATGGGCGAGGACGGCCAAGAATATGGGCCGGTCTCCGCCGAAAGAATCCGCGCTTGGGTCACAGAACAGCGGCTGGAGCGGAAGTCGCCGGTAAAGCCGCCCGGCTCGCGGGACTGGGTGTTCCTCGAATCGTTGCCGGAATTTGCCGACCTGTTTGCGCCTCATGCGCCGCCGCCGCCGAAACGGCAGTCGCAAAAATGGCCGGTCGCCATTTTAATTATTTTGGCGGTAGGATTGATTTTGCTGGTGCTCAAAGAAATCAAATATCATTGACCATGTATAAGATTATCGGGAACGACGGTCGAACCTACGCTGCCGCAGCGGAACAAATCCGCGAGTGGATCGCACAATTCCGCGTTGACAATCGCACGGCGGTGTTGCCCGCCGGCACGACGGAGTGGACGTTTATCGGCCTGCTGCCAGAATTCGCGCCGCATTTCTCCGGCTCGCCGCCGGTGATTGCGCCGCCAAAGCCGGTCGCTGTTTCAGCCAATGGCACCAATGGTTTTGCGACGGCCGGCTTGGTCTGCGGCATCCTTTCCTTTGTGTGCTGCTGCGGTTGCCCGTTTAACGTGCTTGGCTTGGTTTTTTCCATCATCGCTCTGGTGCAGATCAATCGGCAGGTGCAAAAGCAGGCCGGTTGGGGACTGGCACTGGCGGGGCTGATTTGCTCGGCCGTCAGCCTGCTGTTCAATTTAGGCCTAGGGATATTTCAACTCGCGCTGACTCCGGCCAATGTGAGTTGGCATTACAGCGCCGTTTGAATGAACGCGGCTCCGCCCAAAATCGTCCCAGCCAATACGCGGTTTGCGGGAATGCTTCTCGTCGCCACAGGGCTGGGAATCATCGGCGTCGTTTTCTTTTTTGACCCGGCAACCCATGTTTTTTATCCTGTCTGTCAGTTTCACCGGCTCACCGGGTTGAATTGTCCGGGCTGCGGCATGACCCGTGCGCTTTATGCGCTGTTGCATGGACATTTTTCCGCCGCACTGCGCGACAACGCGCTGTTTGTCCTGACCCTTGGCACGCTTGTCTTGCGCGGCGTGTGGTATTTGTGGAATAAATTTTACGAAAAGTCAACCGGCGAAATTTTCCCGGCAAAATTTCTCTGGCCGCTGCTGGCCGTCGCGCTGGTGTTCGCCATACTGCGGAATCTGCCAGGATTTACTTTTCTATCGCCGTGACGCAAGGCCATTCGTGACTAAATTTTGCAATTGGTTTTACTTGCGCTTCTTAAGCCGAAATCATTAAATCAATATTGGCTGGTAAGTATTATTTTAATCTTTCGAAAATATGCAGAATATGCGTCTTTTAAATTGGGAGATTGTTTTCGCATTTTTAGAGTGCAGAGAACTTTGAATTTCCAGCTTTTTACATTATCATTAACCTTAATATATTTAAACAATAAAATTGAAATAATGTTCGTTTATCCAAAAAAATATGATGTGATTGTGGTCGGTGCAGGTCACGCCGGAGTAGAAGCTGCACTTGCTGCTGCCAGAATGGGTTGTGAAACTTTGCTGCTAACCATCAATGCCGACAGCATTGGCCAAATGTCTTGCAATCCGGCGATCGGTGGTCTGGCAAAAGGACATCTGGCACGAGAAATTGATGCGCTCGGCGGCGAAATGGGTAAGGCTACCGACATGTCCGGACTTCAATTCCGGATGTTGAACACCAAAAAAGGCCCGGCGGTTTGGGCGCCAAGGGCGCAATGCGATAAAAAGGCATATCAATTTCGTTTGAAGTGGATTTGTGAATCCGAACAGAATTTGGATGTAAAACAGGGACAATCGTCAAAAATAATCCACCAAGACGGAGTTGCTTCTGGGGTCGAAACTTTGTTGGGTGTCCAGTATTTTGGAAAGACCGTGGTGATTACGACTGGGACTTTTTTAAGAGGCTTGATGCACATCGGATCAAATCAACAATCAGGTGGGCGGGCTGGAGATGCTGCGGCCATGAACCTTTCCGCCTCGTTGAAAGACCTGGGGCTTGAATTGGGTCGCCTTAAGACAGGAACACCACCAAGGTTATTGCGAAAATCAATTAACTTTTCCAGAACCGAAATTCAAACTGGTGACCATCCGGTCCCATTTTTTACATTTTGGAAAGATGATTTGTTCCACATGGAACATTCCAGGCAGAACCGAATCAAATCAATTAATTCGGATGGAAAATACCCGCCGTATTCAATTTTAAGTCAAATCAACGGCCAGTTGCCATGCCATATCACATTCACCACCGACAAAACGGCTGATATCATTCGAAAAAATCTTCACAAATCTCCGATGTATTCCGGCATAATTGAAGGCGTAGGTCCACGATATTGCCCGTCAATCGAGGATAAAATTGTCAAGTTTGCTGAAAAAGAGCGGCATCAAATTTTTCTTGAGCCGGAGGGGATTGAAACCGATGAGATTTACGTCAACGGTTTTTCCACCAGTCTACCGTTTGAGGTTCAGATTGACATGGTTCATTCCATCATTGGCTGCGAGAACGCAGAAATTATGCGGCCAGCCTACGCGGTCGAATATGATTTTGCCTTTCCAACCCAGCTTCTGGCATCACTTGAAACAAAGGTTTGCCAAAACCTGTTTTTGGCCGGACAAATCAATGGGACATCAGGTTATGAGGAGGCGGGTGCACAGGGATTGATGGCGGGGATTAACGCCGCGCGCCGAGTTCAAAACCGGGAGCCAGTAATCTTGCGCCGTAATCAGGCTTACATCGGGGTTTTGATTGACGATCTTATTACCAAGGGAACCTCCGAGCCTTACCGGATGTTTACCTCTCGCGCCGAATACCGGTTGTTGTTGCGTCAGGACAATGCCGATTTGCGGCTGTCGCGCCTCGGTTATGAAATTGGATTATTACCGACCCGGAATTTTCAAATATTTTCCGCCAAAGAGGCGGCGATTGAGAGCGAAACATCCCGTTTATACACAACTTACTCACAAAGAGATTCGCTGGCAAAAATTTTGTGTCGAACCGGAATATATTATCAGGATTTGCCCGGTAAAAATGCGGAACTGGATGCGGAAGTAATACAGCAGGTTGAAATTTCCATCAAATACGCCGGCTACGTTGACCGGCAAGAAATCGAAGTTGCTCGCACGAAAAATCTTGAAGACAAGATTATTCCTGATGCGTTTGATTTTGGTATCGTTCCCAGCCTGCGGCTAGAAGCGCGTCAAAAGCTGTCTAAAATCCGGCCGCACACCATTGGCCAGGCTGGGCGAATTTCAGGCGTTTCACCAGCGGACATTAGCATATTGTTAATATGGCTAAAACGTGCCGCCAACGAAATTGAAAATAAATCAGCCGTTTCCGAAAGCATATGTCAATTGAATCATGCCGAAGGCAATGACTTGTCATAAAGCACATAAATAATTAAAAACAAATGTTTTAACATATATTTCGAGTTTACAGCAGTTAGAATCATGAATATTTCATCCGCTATCTTTGATTGCAGTGCGCCGGATTTGGCCTCATGCCCGGACGAGTCGCTGCCGGAGTTCGCCTTCATCGGCCGTTCGAACGTCGGCAAGTCGTCGTTGCTGAACACGCTGGCGGGCGTTGAGCGGCTGGCGCGCGTTTCGCCCTCGCCGGGTTTTACCAAGCTCATCAATTTTTTCTCGATGGGCAAGACGTGGCGGCTTGTGGACTTGCCGGGCTACGGCTACGCCGAGGGTTCGCGAAAACACGTCTCGCAGTTCAACCGCGCGGCGGCAAACTACATCAGGCATCGGCCAAATCTCTGCTGCACGTTTCTGTTAATTGATTCCGGCTTGGAACCGCAGCCGATTGATTTGGAGTTCGTGCAATGGCTCGCGAGTCACGCGCTGCCGTTCGTCATCGTGTTCACGAAAACGGACCGGGGCACGCCCGAAGCCGTGGCGGCGAACATCGCGGCGTTCCAGGCGCGCATCGCGGGCTGGTTCGAGCAGTTGCCGGAAATTTTCCAGTGCTCCTCCGCGACCGGTCATGGCCGCACTGAGCTGCTCGCCGTCATCGGCAAGATTGTGGACGCCGGCCCGGCGACGCCAAAATTCGTGCCACCGCCCGCGCCGCTGCCGCCGGAAATCGAGCCGCCGTTCCGCATGGAAGTGCGCGCCGGCAATGCGCGGGAAAAAGATCCGCTCGCCAAAAAGAAACTCAAGGGCGCGCGACCCTGGTAATACCTCTTTGAGCATGTAATTGCACTATTCTCGGCTGCGGTAGCGTTTGCTTGTTCGACCAGCCAAGGGTGAGAAACCAACCTTCGCACCGATTCG
>Ga0316222_1002088_pt1 | contig 22288 bp, 20 predicted proteins | sample TBH18011metaG_FD_206008 | JGI IMG/M metagenome (GOLD analysis project Ga0316222, IMG submission 206008) | Freshwater microbial communities from Trout Bog Lake, Wisconsin, USA - TBH18011 | ecosystem: Environmental > Aquatic > Freshwater > Lake > Hypolimnion/Profundal zone | place: USA: Wisconsin... | reverse complement strand
GGGCGCGGCCCCCGAACCGCGCCCAGCCAAGCATCAGGGTCACATCCCCGGTTCGGTCAACCTGCCATTCACCGATCTGATCGACGAACGGACCCGCTGCATGCTGCCGGCGGAGCAGTTGAAGGCCCGGTTCGCCGCCATCGGCGTCGACCCCGGCCGCCCCATCACCGTCACCTGCGGCTCGGGCATCACCGCCTGTACCGTCGCCCTGGCGCTGAACCTGCTGGGTCACGAGGATGTCTCGGTGTTCGACGGCTCGTGGGCGGAATGGGGCAATCGCGACGACACCCCCATCGAAAAGGGCTGATCCCGTTTTTCGCTCCTCCCCCGCCAACGGGAGAGGGGCGAAAAACGCCCTCACGGCGCGGATTCCCCCCGAATCCACCGGGCGATCCCGGTGACCACGTCCCGCTCGATCCCGAAATATCCATGGGCGGCGAAAGGCTCGCACTCCCCCGATTCGGAAGGCTTGCCGCCGCTGAAACTCATGATCTCGCGTTTCGGAGCGTTCGCCGCTTCCCTGATGATGCGGGGGGCCTCTTCCGGCGGCGAAGCCTCGCAATCGTCATCGCGGTGATTGACCACCAGCAGCGGCACCCGGATCTGATCCAGATCGATGGTCAGGACCGATTCGGTGCTCTTGCGGGACGTCTCGGTCACGCTGGAGGTCAGAACCACCCCGTCGGGTCCGCCCTCCTTCAGACGGGCAGCGGCATTGGCGGCGGACAAGGTGCCCATGCTGGTGCCGATCAGCCAGACCGGAACCGCCGCCTCGCGACGCATTTCGGCGATGACCGCCGCCACATCCCTGGCATGCTTCTCGGTGGTGCGGAAATTCCATAGCTGGGAGGAGTCCGACGGTACGTCGAGGACAGCAACCAGAAAGCCGGCCTCGGCGAACAGATCGGCGGTGCGGAACAGGAAATTACCGCCGCGCTTTCCCTTGGGCAGATCCGGCCTGATCCCGGCGGCGCCACCGCCACCGACGAACAGCACGACGCTGGCGACGGGAGGAACGGCCGGATGGATCAACAGGACGGCCTCGGTCACGCCGGGACGGCTGTCGATGACCAGCACTTCCTCCTCCGCCCGTGCCGGCAGGGCGGCCATCACGGCAAGCAGGACAAGGATCGCACGTCGCATCGTCATAGCGATCCTTATACCAGAACCGGTTAAGGAGAGACTCCGGTTAATTCGCTTGGCCTTGCCCCGGCGGCGAGGCACCATGCCCTCCCCTCTTCATTCCGAAATCCGGGCGCCATGAAAAAAGACACCACGATCCTCCACGCCGGCCGCCACCCCGAGAATTTCCACGGCGCGGTCAATCCGCCGGTCTATCACGTCTCCACCATCCTGCACGCCTCGGTGGCCGCCATGGAAAAGAGCGGCAAGACCCCGTTCGAAGGCGTGCGCTATGGCCGGTTCGGCACCCCGACCACCTTCGCCCTGGAGGAAGCGGTCGCCGCGCTGGAAGGGGGCCACCGCACGGTGGCGACCTCGTCGGGCCTGGCCGCCATCACCGGGGCGCTGATGGCCTTCCTCAAGAGCGGCGACCACCTGCTGATGGTCGACACCGCCTATTTCCCCACCCGCAAATTCTGCGACGAGGTGCTGAGCGGCCTCGGCATCGAGACCACCTATTACGACCCGCTGATCGGGGCCGGGCTCAAGGCGCTGATGCGGCCCAACACCAAGGTGGTCTTCACCGAAAGCCCCGGCTCGCTGACCTTCGAGGTCCAGGACATCCCGGCCATCGCCGCCGTCGCCCATGCGGGCGGCGCCATCGTCATGCTGGACAACACCTGGGGCGTGCTGACCTTCCAGCCCTTCACCAAGGGAGTCGATATTTCCCTCCAGGCCGCCACCAAATACATCGTCGGCCATGCCGACGCCATGCTGGGGGCCATCACCGCCGCCACCCCGGAACTATGGCTGAGGGTGAAGACGTCGGTCGCCGCCTTCGGCCACAGCCCCGGAGCCGAGGAAATGTATCTCGGCCTGCGCGGCCTGCGCACCCTGGCGGTGCGGCTGCGCCACCACGCCGAGACCGCGCTGGCCCTGACCACCTGGCTGGAGCGGCGGCCCGAGGTGGATCGGGTTCTCTATCCGCCGTTGCCGTCGGATCACGGCCACGCCTTGTGGAAGCGGGATTTCTCCGGTGGCTGCGGCCTGTTCGGGGTCATCCTCAAACCTGCCGCCAAACCCGCCATCGACGCCATGCTGGATGGCTACGAGCACTTCAAGCTGGGCTTTTCCTGGGGTGGCTTCGAGAGCCTGGTGATCCCCACCTCCGGCCATTCCATCATCCGCACGGCGTCCGACTGGGCGCCGGCCGGGCCATCCTTACGCTTCCATGCCGGCCTGGAGAACGTCGAGGACCTGCGGGACGATCTGAAAAAAGGCTTCGAGCGCCTCGGACACGGCGCTTGACTCATCCTTTCGGATAGGGTCCGGCACGAAGGGGCTAATGAGTCCGACTGATTGTTCCCGCGCCATATCCGGGGTATCGTCCGATCATCGGATGGGGATTCGGGATTGGTGGAAGACTCGCATGTCACCCTTGGATTGTTTAGGCCCTGCATCCGTGACCAACGCCCTGAAGCGGATCATTTACCGGTTTTTCGCCTCGACGGACAGGCCGCTGGAGGTTGATCTGGCGTTCGACGCCAAGACCTTCCGCCTCGTCGTCCCGGAGGATTCCCCACGACCGGAATGGTCGCGGCTGGGCAATGGCCGCTGCTCCAACTGCACCTTGTCCACCGATTGCGAGTATTGCCCGACCGCACTGGGCATCGCCATGTTCCTGCCGCTGTTCCAGGGCCGGGTCTCCCACGAAAAAGCCGTGGTCGAGGTCGATACCCCCCAACGCACCATCGTGTCCAAATCCACCTTCCAGAACGGCATGGCCTCGCTGATCGGCCTGGTCTGCGCCACCTCCGGCTGCCCGCTGACCAAATTCCTGCGGCCCATGGCCCGCTTCCACATTCCCTTCTCCGACGAGCAAGAGACCCTGTACCGCTCGTTCTCCAGCTGGCTGCTGGTATCGTTCGTGCGGCAGAAGCTGGGCGGCGCCACCGGCCAGGACACGGGAGGGGCGATCTCGCTGGACGGCCTGAAGCACAAATACCAGGAACTGTCGGTGATGAATTCCTGCCTGGCCGAGCGGCTGCGCAAGGGCGTCACCCGCGATGCCGCCCTCAACGCCGTCATCATCCTCGACCTGTTCGCCCAGATCGCCCCCGACAATATCGATGGCGGGTTCGAGGACATCCTCGACGCCTTCGCCATCGAGGACTAGAGCCGGATGCTTCGAGGTCGAATCGCACTCGCGATTCGCCCGAGAAGCTGAATCCGTCTCTCATCGCGCTCTAACACCTCCAATCCCCCCCATCCGGTTGATTCCGTATCGCTTTGGCGCCAGCCGAAGCGATCGATCCCCCATGTCCAGGGCACATGCACCGAACGCCCCGCTGAGTTATTACGCAATTTTTTTGACTTTATAGAATTTTTTGCAGTATATCTAAGCCCGAACGCGGTTGCGCATCCACGCGTGGGGAGGAGATAACGCCATGTCCGCCAAGGCTCTAGCCGCGAAGCATTCCGTTCCCACATACTGCTACAACTGCGTCGCCGGCCCCGAACTGATGTGCGTCACCGTCGAAAACGGCATCGCCACCGGGGTGACGCCGAACCATGCGGGCAAGGGGATCCACCCCGCCGACGGCCGGCCCTGCGTCAAGGCCTATGGGCTGGTGCAGAAGACCTACAACCCCAACCGAGTCCTCGCCCCCATGAAGCGGACCAACCCGAAGAAGGGCCGCCACGAGGACCCCGGCTTCGTGACCATCACCTGGGACGAGGCGCTGGACCTGGTCGCAGACCGCCTGCGCGGTCTGCGGCAACAGGGGCTGCTGAATGGGCAGGGCATGCCGCGCCTCGCCGCCACCTTCGGCCATGGCGGCACCCCGGCCAATTATATGGGCACCTTCCCGGCCTTCCTGGCGGCCTGGGGTCCCATCGATTTCAGCTTCGGCTCGGGCCAGGGCGTCAAATGCGTCCATTCGGAACATCTCTACGGCGAGTACTGGCATCGCGCCTTCACCGTCTGCGCCGACACCGTGCACACCAACTTCATCATCTCGTTCGGCACCAATGTGGAGGTCTCGGGCGGCCCCTGCGCGGTGCGCCGCCATGCCGACGCCCGGCTGCGCGGCATCAAGCGGATTCAGGTCGAGCCGCACCTGTCGCCCACCGGGGCCTGTTCGGCGGAATGGGTGCCGATCCGGCCCAAGACCGATCCGGCCTTCATGTTCGCCATGCTGCATGTGATGCTGCACGAGGCGCCGCGTTCGGCCCTGGACCTGGACTTCCTGCGCGACCGTACCGCCGCCCCCTATCTGGTCGGTCCCGACGGCTATTACCTGCGCGATCCCCAGAGCGGCAAGCCGCTGATGTGGGACACGGTCGCAGGCGCGCCGGTACCGTTCGACACCGCCGGCGCCGTCCCGGCGCTGGAGGGCAGCGTCACCGTCGCCGTGGCGGTCAGCCATCGGGCCGACGGCGAGGTCGCCCGGCATGAGAACGTCTCCGCCGCCCCCTCCTTCGTCGCCATGGTGGAGGCCATGCGGCCCTATACCCCGGACTGGGCGGCGGGTATCTGCGACGTTCCGGCCGCGACCATGCGGCGGGTGGCGCTGGAATATCTCGACAACGCCTGCGTCGGCCAGACCATCGAGGTGGACGGCAAGACCCTGCCGTTCCGCCCGGTGGCGGTCACCCTGGGCAAGACCGTCAACAATGGCTGGGGCGCCTATGAGTGCTGCTGGGCGCGCACCGTTCTCGCCACCCTGGTCGGGGCGCTGGAGGTGCCGGGCGGAACCCTGGGAACCACGGTCCGCCTCAATCGCCCCCATGACAACCGCCTGAAAAGCGTCAAGCCGGGCGAGGACGGCTTCATGAACGCCCAGATGAACGCCACCGGCAAGGACAAGTGGGCGGACAAGCCCAAGGGCCGCAACGCCCATACCACCCTCATTCCCATCGTCGGCGATTCCTCCTGGGCACAGGCGCTGGGACCGACCCATCTGGCCTGGATGTTCCTGCGGGAAGCGCCCGGCGATTGGGAGGCGCCGGAGCCGCCCGATGTGTGGATCGCCTTTCGCACCAATCCCGCCATCTCGTTCTGGGACACCACCCAGCTGACCGAGAATATGGCCAAGATGCCGTTCGTGGTGGCCTTCGCCTATACCATGGACGAAACCAACCACATGGCCGACGTGCTGCTGCCCGAGGCCACCGATCTGGAAAGCACCCAGCTCATCCGCGCCGGCGGCAGCAAATTCGTCGAGCAGCACTGGGCCCATAACGGATTCGTGCTGCGGCAGCCGGCGGTGGCCCCCCAAGGCGACACCCGCGATTTCACCTGGATCACCACCGAGCTGGCACAGCGCACCGGCCTGCTGGAGCCCTATAACAAAGCCATGAATCGCGGTGCCGCCCTGCTGCCGCTCAAGGGCGAGGGCTTCGACTTCTCGCTGAAGGAAGACGAGGTCCACGGCGTCGACACCATCTGGGACGCGGTATGCAAGGCCGCCACCGCCTCCATCACCCAGGGGGCCGAGGTCAAGGACCTGGCCTGGATGAAGGAGAACGGCTTTTTCGTGGTGCCCTTCGCCCGCGACGACTGGTACCTCCACTCCACCATGGTGGCGCTGGGCCTGCGCTACGAACTGCCCTACCAGGAACGGCTGATGCGGGTGGGGGTGGAATTGGGCCGCCGCCTGCACGAGAACCAGATCTATTGGTGGGACGAGCAATTGGGGGAATACCAGGGCATTCCCCATTGGCACGACGTGCCCGGCCGCTGGATCAAGGCGGTGGAGAAGGCCGGGGCCACGGCCGAGGACTTTCCCTTCTGGGGCATCACCACCAAGACCATGCCCTATACCACCGGCAACAATGCCGGGATTCCGCTGATGAACGAAGTGGCGGGCAATCTGCGCGGCCACGGCTCGGTGGTGATCAACACCGCCGCCGCCGGCAAGCTGGGCATCAAGCAGGGCGACTGGGTGGAGGTCAGCTCCGTCGTCGGCGCCACCCGGGGCCGCGCCGCCCTGGTCCAGGGCTGCCGCCCCGACACCGTCATCATTCCCGGCCAGTTCGAGCACTGGAAGACTCCCTTCGCCAAGGAGCTGAACTATCCCTCCCTCAACTCCATCACGCAGATGTCACTGGACCTGACCGACGCCACCGGCTCGGGCGCCGATGTGGTCCGGGTGGCGTTGCGCCGTGTCCAGGGTCCCTTCGGGGCGGGAGAGGCGGCATGACCGCCATGGCCCGCAATCCCGGCGGCACGGTTCAGCCCCGGCCCATGGCCGCCCCCGGCATGGTGACGGATGCGATCGTGGTCGAGCGCTGGAGCGACGGCATCACCGAGACCGCCTCGGACATGGTTGCCGCCGAGCGGCCGGTCAGCCTGGACTACAACGGCATCTCCCACGCGGTGATGCTGGCCTCGCCCGCCGACCTGGAGGACTTCGCCACCGGCTTCAGCCTGACCGAGGGGATCGTCGATCACCGACGCCAGATCCTCGACCTGGAGGTCGTCGAACGCCATGAGGGGCTGCAGTTGCGGATCACCATCGCCGCCGCGTGCTTCCACCGCCTCAAACTGCACCGCCGCAGCATGGCGGGACGTACCGGCTGCGGCCTGTGCGGGACCGAAAGCCTGTCGCAGGTGTTCCGCCCCCTCGCCCCGGTCACGGCGCCGGCGGTGCTGGCCCCCCTGGCGCTGCAACGGGCCTTGGAGGCCTTGGTGGCGGCACAGCCGCTCCAGCACCTGACCGGCGCCACCCATGCCGCCGGCTGGCTGGACGGCAGCGGGCATCTGACCGCCATCCGCGAGGATGTGGGCCGCCACAACGCCCTGGACAAGCTGATCGGCAGCCTCGCCCTGGCCGAAGCCGATTTTTCCACCGGCACGGTGGTGATCACCAGCCGAGCCAGTTCCGAGATGATTCAAAAGGCGGCATCCATGGGAATCGGCGTGGTGGCCGCCATGGGCGCCCCCACCAGTCTGGCCATCCGGATGGCCGAGCACCTGAACCTGACCCTGCTCGGCTTCGCCCGGCATAACCGTCACGTCCTTTACACCGGAGCGCACCGCGTCGCCGGCCACGCCATCCAGCCGGGAGATGCCCCATGACCCGCTATGTCATGATCGCCGATCTGCGCCGCTGTGTCGGCTGTCAGACCTGCACGGCAGCCTGCAAGGAAACCAACGGGACACCGCCCGGCGTCCAGTGGCGCCGCGTCCTCGACCTGGAGGCCGGCACCTATCCCGAGGTCAGCCGGGTGTTCGTTCCCACCGGCTGTCAGCACTGCGACGAGCCGCCCTGCCGGGATGTCTGCCCCTCCACCGCCACTGCCAAGCGGACCGACGGCATCGTCACCATCGATTACGATATCTGCATCGGTTGCGGCTATTGCGCCATGTCGTGTCCCTACGAGGCGCGCTACAAGGTCGATCATGCCAGCTTCGCCTATGGCGACACTCCGACCGCCGCCGAACGCGCCCGGTTCGACCCGGCCAAGATCGGGGTCGTCACCAAATGCACCTTCTGCGTCGACCGCATCGATGCCGGGGTGAAGGCCGGCAAGCGGCCGGGAACCGATCCCGAAGCATCGCCGGCCTGCGTCAATTCCTGCCTCTCCGGCGCCTTGCGCTTCGGCGATCTCGACGATGGCGACAGCGAGGTCTCGCGGCTGATCGCCGGCAACCAGTGGTTTCGCATGCATGAGGACGAGGGCACCGGCCCCGGCTTCTATTATCTGTGGGACAAGGGGGCATTATGAAACAGATGGCGACGGCCAAGCGGCAGGGCTTCTGGGATCTACGCGCGGCGGGCAATTTCATCGGCGGCGGCACCGGAACCGGCCTCGTCCTGGTCTCGACCGCCATGGCGGCGGCCGGCATCGAGGCGCGACTGCCGCTGGCCGCCGGCCTTTGCTGCGTCATGCTGGGCCTGTCGCTGGTCTGGCTGGAGATCGGCAAGCCCTGGCGGGCGCTCAACGTCTTCTTCCATCCCCAAACCTCGTGGATGACCCGCGAAGGCATCGTGGCCGCGCCGCTGACGGCGGCGGGAGCCGGCTATATCCTGCTCGGCCATTGGATGCTGCTGCCCGCCGTCGCCGGACTGGCGGCCGGCTTCCTCTATTGCCAGGCCCGCATCCTCAAGGCGTCGCGCGGCATCCCCGCCTGGAAGCAGCCGGAGATCGTCGCCCTGATCATCGCCACCGGACTGGCTGAGGGCAGCGGTGCCGCCCTGGTGTTCGGGACGTCCGCCACCATCCTGGCGGGCGTCGCCCTGGCCGCCGGCCTGGGGCGCGAACTGGCCTGGGCGCGGTACCGGCGCGGCCTGGCGCGGGATCAGGCGCCGCAGGGAACCATGGATTGTCTGGCCTCGCCACCGGCGCGGGCGCTGCGGACGGCACAGCTGGCGGCGCTGGCGCTGCTGGCCCTGGCGGTGGCGGGATATGCTCCGGCGGGGGTGGCCGGCGGAGTGCTGGCGGCCCTGTCCGGCTGGGGCATCAAGGCCCTACTGGTGACGCGGGCCGCCTTTACCCGCGGCCCCCGCATCACCCATACGCCGGTGCGGGGGCGCGGCCTCAGCCGGCCGGTGGAGGTGGGCTAAGGCCTGTTGACATTTACCGCATGAAACGTGCTGAATGTCCACAGGCCCTAATACACGCCCTTGGAATTGAGGTAGCTCGCCGCCCGGCAATCGTCGGATAGGGTGTGACCGACGATCCCTTCCTGGAGGTAGGTCATCACCTCGATATCCTTGTCGCCGGTGCCTTCGGCGATGGCGGCCTGAAGCTCGGTCAGTTGCTCCAGCAGTTGGGCGTGGCGGGCCTTGTGGCTGTTGAATTCGGGATATTTGTAGCGAATCATCAGCGCTTCCTCCTCGCCGAAATGGAAGCGGGTGTATTCGCGCAGCAATCCCATGGTCTCGGCCACATCCGCGTCGGGGCAACGGCGCTCCATCTGATCGAGCGCCGAATTGGCGATTTCGAACAGGCGGCGGTGGTGGCTGTCCATGCGCTGGACCCCGACCGAATATTCGTCGTGCCATTTGATCAGGATGCGGGCATGTTCGCCGGCCTCCATCATGGCCCGTGTCCGCTTGGTGCTGGCCTCGAACAGCTTCCAGCGGACCGAGGGAATGTCGCGGAGAGTATGGGCGGGCACCAGGAACACCTCGCACGCCCCCAGCGCCCGGACCCGCAGCAGGCTGGGCGTGGCGAAGATCGCCACATCCTCGCCGAAGAAATCACCGATCTTCAGGGTCTCGAACATATACTCGCCCAGGAAGCGGCCGGCATTGCCCGACTTGACCATGCCGACCATGTCGTGACCGACCTCGATCAGGCTGTCCGCCGCGATGATCCGGCTGGACATGCCCATGGCGATGCGGTTGAGCGACCGCGACGACACCACCTCGCCGAACAGGCTGGTGCGCAGCAGGAATTCCCGATGCTCCAGCAGCCGCGACACCCCCGAGAACACGTCGTTACGCCGGACGAATTCGGAATAGAGCGAACACGGGATCGCCAGCGCCTGGACGAAGCTGGCGGCGCGATAGGTCTCGGACGCGGCGGCGCCGAACAGTCCCGACAACTCGCCGACCAGGGCACCCGCCGACAAGACCGAGCGCGTCTCGATCTCGATGGGAATCATCTCGACGCTGCCCGACAGCAGCAGATAGATCTCGTCGTTGACCACCCGCTCCTTGACCAGGATGGTGCCGGGATTGAAGGTCACCACCGGATTGTTGAGCAGGATCCGGATCTGATGGCGCGGAATGCCGGGAAAATAGGCGTCCAGCGCCTCGTAGGCATAGGGCCAGATGAAGTCATGATTGGACGGGATCAGGACATCGACGGTTCCGAACGAGGCCGATGAGCCGATCGCCTTCTGGGCGCGGGTATTGCGCTGGGAGGTGTGGGCCAGGATGATCTTGGTGGAGGTATCGTCGCGGAAGTCGTAGGCATCGCCGTGGATCATGCCGCCGCCCACATCGATCTTCTTGACCTGGGCCGGAATCAGATATTCGGCGGCGACCTCGTCATACATGGCCTGACTGATGCCCGGCGCCTGCGGGTCGTCGGTGATGAAGCTTTGCAGCACTGACAGCCGGGCGATATCGGCCAGATGGGAATAGGTGCGGTTGCCGCCCTTCCACATGGCGCGGAAATGCATGATGGTGGTCTCGACCGGATGGGGGGAGAACACCGGCCGCACCTCCAACCCGTCGATCAGGTTCCACTCGCCCTCCACCAGGGGACAGATGTCGAAATAATCGGCGAAGGAAGCCTCCTCGATGGAGAGCAGGGCGGCGACCTTCTTGGCCACCGACGCCCGGACCAGCGGCGTCGCATAGTATTTCAGCTTGTGATCGGAGCGGATCAGGGTGGTCAGGCCGGCAAAGTGGTCGTCATGGGAATGGGTATGGAAGATGCCCTCGATCTCGTTGACGCCGATTCCCAGCGCGTTCAGCGAGAACAGGACATTGGGGCCGGCATCGACCAGATAGACCTTGCCCTGGAACATGACGATGGAGGCCATGCTGGGCCGGTTGATGTCCCAGCCGTCGCCCTCGCCGCAATGGATCACCGCGAAATATTCCCGGCGCAACTGGTAGAAGCCCAAGGGATACGGCGCTTCATAGCTCTCGAAGGACGGCAGGTTGAGATCGACCACCGTGGTCTCGCCCCGATAGGAGAACTCGAACACGTTGAACAGCAAGCGGCGGATGAAAACGCCGTTGCGGATCTCCACCGGGTCGGTGTCCACCGCCAGGGTGTCCAGCAACTCAGCAGGGTGACGGATCTCGCCGAACGCGAATTTCAGCTTCATCCGCATCAGCTCGCGGGCGCGGGCGGGATCGACCCCGGCCTCGATGATCTCTTCTTCCGTCACCAGGCCGTAATTGCCGCGATAGATGTACTGCATCTGCGCCTGAACCTGATCGGCGCTGCCGATCAGCAACGGCTTGACCCCGGTATTGCCGGGATGACCGGGCAGGATCATGCCCTGACGGTAGAGCATCTGAAGGACGGGAAACTCGGCCAGATTGGAAAAATTGCCGTTCTGGACCATGGCGTCCGACAGCAGGATGGCGTTGGGACCGGTCTCGAACGGAATGCCGTTGCTTTCGATGGAAACGATCAGGCCGCGCTTCATCAGATGCTTGACCGAATCGGCCGGACAACCGCACAGAACGGACAATCCGGCTTGCGGCGCCTCGATCCACCACACTCCGGTCGTTACTTCGATTTTGCGAAGCAGCGGCATTCACCCCTCCCTATGCAGCGGCGATCCCCAGTGCGCGACCCCAGGGGTTCCCGCCCGCTTGGTCCACATTGATCGAGTATATAGCATGGGAGAGTCCGCAAACCATCCCCGCCGGCCCCAAAGAGTGGTGATTATCGCTGCTTAAGCATAGGATCGGGTCGAGTTCTTTAAAACTCGGCCGCCGCGAGGTGCGTGGGCGTATGCTGCGGATGCCACAGCCCCATGGCGGGAGAGAAGAGCACGGCCACGGCCACGGCGCCCAGATAGACCAGACACAGCATGGCGCGGCGCAGACCTTCGCCCGGCGGAGCTTCAAGAGTGTCCTGGGGAAGCGTGGTCATGATCAATCTAACCCTAAAGTTTAATGACTCTATGCGCCGGCTCTAATTCGCACATTCGCCCCAGGTGATCCAGCGCTTTCTTATATGCCCTACGCATAGCTGTCATGCTTCGACGCGCAAGCGGATAAAGCGATACAAGATTTGACCTTTGACTTTCTAATTTGAATTAGGTATCTTGATGCCGAATTACGCCGCCACGCTAATGATGGCGGCCAGAGGGAGGATGAGAAGGCATGCATGAAGTGCGCCTTCACGGCCGGGGCGGCCAAGGGGCTGTCCTGGCATCGGCTATTCTTGCCGCCGCCTTGGTGGAAGAGGGCCGCCATGTCATGGCCATTCCGGCTTTCGGCTTTGAACGCCGAGGGGCGCCGGTGGTGGCGTTCCTGCGCATGTCCGATCAGGTCATCCGGCGTATCACCAATATCTATCACCCCGATATCGTGGTGGTGATCGATCCCACCGTGGTCCGCGCGGTGGATGTCTATGCCGGCATGCCACCCGGCGGAACCTTGATTCTCTCCACCAGCAAGCCGCCGTCCGAGTTGGACCTGCCCGGCCATCTCGGCCGTGTCGCGGTCTGCGACGCGGTTCGCATCGCCATGGAGATCTTCAAGCGTCAGATCACCAACACCATCATGCTGGGGGCCTTCGCCAAGGCCACCGGACTGGTGTCGGTGGAGTCGCTGGAGAGTGCGCTGGAGCATACCGACTTCCGCGATGCCGGCCTGCGGCAGAATATGGAGGCGGTGCGGCGCGGCTATGCCGAGACCACTGTCATCGAGCTTGGCAAGGAAAAAGCGGCATGAGCAGCCACGGCCGGAACGTTCCCGACAATTTGTGCCCCATCGCCACCGAATACACCACCATGCTGACCGGCGACTGGCGGGCGCTCAAGCCCGTGGTCGACCGCGACCGCTGCGTCAAATGCGCCACCTGCTGGCTGTATTGCCCGGTGCAGTGCGTGGAGGAGCGGCCGGCTTGGTTCGACGTCAACTATGACACCTGCAAGGGCTGCGGCATCTGTGCCGAGGAATGTCCTCACCGCGCCATCACCATGGTTGAAGAGGCGGAGGGCTGAGCATGAGCAAGGCAATAGCCGAGCGCCCGGCGTTTGAGGGATCGACCGAAGGGAGTTGCGGGCAAGGCCCGGCGCGCCTCGTGGCGCGAAAGCCAAGCGAACCAAGTTCGCGCCCGGCGTTTGAGGGACAAAAACAATGAGCAAGGTTATCGTCTGCGACGGCAACGAAGCCGCCGCCTGGGGCGCCTGCCTGTCGCGTCCCGACGTGGTGGCGGTCTATCCCATCACGCCGCAATCCTCGCTGGTCGAGTATCTGGCCAAGTTCATCGCCGAAGGCAAGATGACCGCCGACCTGATGGATGTGGAGGGCGAGCATTCGGTGCTGTCGGTGCTGCACGGCGCCTGCCTGGCCGGGGCGCGGACCTATTCCGCCACCTCGGCCCAGGGGCTGGCCTATATGTTCGAGCCTTATTTCCGCACCCCCAGCCTGCGCCTGCCCATGGTGGTGTCGCTGGTCACCCGCGACGCGGTGTCGCCCACCTGCGTGTGGGGCGGCCAGCAGGACGCCATGACCGTCAAGGAAGTCGGCTGGATCCACATGTATTGCGAGACCCAGCAGGAGATCCTCGACACCATTCCCATCGCCTACAAGGTCGCCGAGCATCCCGATGTGATGCTGCCGGTCAACGTCAACCATGACGGCAATTACCTGTCCTATGGCGTGGCGCGGGTCGAACTGCCCGATGCGGCGGTGGTGGATTCGTTCCTGGGCGAGAAGAACGTCAACTGGCACGCCTGCCTCGACCCCGAGCGGCCCATGGCGGTGGACCCGCTGACCGGCGGCGCCGGCGGCATCGGGCCGGCCACCTTCGTCCGTTACCGCAAGGGCCAATGTTCCGGCATGCAGACGGCGCTCTCGGTGATCGAGGAAGCCCATGCCGACTGGGGCAAGCGCACCGGCCGTTACTGGTCGCCGCTGATCGAGGAATACCGCATGGAGGACGCCGAACTGGCGCTGGTCACCATCGGCTCCATGACCGGCGCCGCCAAGGATGCTGTGGACGAGGCCCGCCTGGACGGCCGCAAGGTCGGCATCGTCAAGATCAAGACCTTCCGCCCCTTCCCCATCCAGCGCATCGCCAAGGCCCTGTCCAAGGTCCGCGCCATCGGGGTGGTGGATCGCGCCGTCAATTTCGGCTGGAACAGCGGCCCGGTATTCCAGGAGGTGCTGGGGGCGCTCTATCACCTGCCGGTGCGCATTCCGGCCATGAGCTTCATCGGCGGCCTGGCCGGCGCCGACATCACCGTCGAGCACTTCGCCGCCGCCATCGACCGCACCACCCGGCTGGCGGCGGGTGAAATGGCAACCCAGCCGGTCTGGCTGAACGAGAACGATTGAGGTTGAACATGCCCGAGGCAAAATACCTTCTCATCGGCTCGTCCCATGCGGCGCTGGAGGCACTGCGGTCCATCCGCCATTTCGACCCCGACGGGTCCATGGCCATGATCACCCGCGACGCCCAGATGCCCTATTCGCCCACCATCCTGCCCTATGTGGTGTCGGGACGGTCCAGGCCCGAGGCGGTGCTGCTGCGCGACGAAGCCTTCTTCACCGCCAATGCCTGCGCCTTCGTGGCCAATGCCACGGCGACAGGACTGGACGCCAAGGCCAAATCCGTCACCCTGGCCGGGGGCGACTCGTGGCGCTACCAGCATCTGCTGATCGCCACCGGCGCCGCCCCGGCGATCCCGCCGGTCAAGGGGATCGGCGAGGTGCGCTTCCACGTGCTGCGCTCGCTGGCCGATGCCCAGGGCTTGCGGACCGCCATGGCCGGCGCCCGGAGCGCGGTGGTGCTGGGAGGCGGGCTGGTGGGGCTGCATGCCGCCGAGAACATGGCCGAAGCCGGCCTGTCGGTGGCGGTGGTGGAAATGCAGGACCATGTGCTGCCCGGCTATTTCGACGCCAAGGCCTCGGAACGCATCGAAACCGCCTTCACCACCCATGGCGTCAAGCTCCACCTCGGCTGCAAGGTGGTAGCGGTGGAGGCCGGTGACGGCGGCGCCTGTGCCGTGCATCTGGAGGATGGCGGCGTGCTGCAGGCCGACCTGTTGCTGGTGGCCACCGGCGTCAAACCGGCCACCGACTGGCTGGCCGGCTCGGGGGTCGCGCTCGATCGCGGCGTGCTGGTGGACGAAACCATGCGCACCAGCGTCCCCGATATCTGGGCGGCGGGCGACGTGGCCCAGGCCACCGATTTCCACACCGGCAAACCGGCGCTGATCGGCATCATCCCCACCGCCGTCGAGCAAGGCCGCATCGCAGGAGGGGGCATGGCGGGCGATCCCTATCCCCGGGCCTATCCCGGCGGCCTGCCGGTCAACACCTACCGCTTCTTCGGACGGGTGGCGCTGTCCATCGGTCAGGCGGCGGCCAGCGCCGGCGTCGAGGTCGCGGAGAACGAGGAGAGCGGCTATCGCCGCGTGGTGATCCAGGACAACCGGCTGATCGGCTATGCCAGCGTCGACCAGCCCTTCGATGTCGGCATCATGGGGGAGTTGATCCGCCGCAGAGTGGATCTGTCCACCGTCAAGGATTCGTTCATCGCCCGCCCGGTGGAAACCGGCCGCCGGTTGATGAGCGAGCAGTGGAGGTAAGCCCCATGGGTGCGGCATTCGATACCATCGCCTTCAAGGCATCGCTGTGCGACGGCTGCGGCGACTGCATGACCACCTGCGCCTCCGTTAAAAACGGCGCCCGAGTGATTTCCGATTCGGGAACCACTCAAAACTCAATGATATCTGGCACGGATTCACGCTGCGAGGCGGGGAGCCTCTCCACGATCCGGGCCCGAGTGGTTCCCGATTCGGGAACCACTCAAAACTCAATGATATCTGGCACGGATTCACGCTGCGAGGCGGGGAGCCTCTCCGCGATCCGGGCCAGCCGGATTTCCATCGTCCCCGGCGCGACCGAGACCGCCTTCGAACTGGCGATCTGCCGCCAATGCGGCGATCCCAAATGCGCCATGGTCTGCCCCTCGGGCGCCCTGGCCAAGAATGCCGGATCGGGGGTGATCGGCTGGGATGCGGACAAATGCATCGATTGCCTGCTGTGCACCGCCGGCTGCGCCTATGGCGGCATCGCCGTCGATCCCTCGGTCGCCCGCGTCGCCAAATGCGACCAATGCGGCGGCGACCCGGCCTGCGTCAAGTCCTGCCCCACCGGCGCGCTGGAATTCCGCAAGGCCGGCAGCATCTTCAACGAATACGGCGCGCAAGAAGATCTGTTCGTGCCCGGCCTGTCCGGTTGTCAGGGCTGTAATTCCGAGCTGATCATGCGCCACGCCATGCGCAAGATCGGCCGCAATTCGGTGCTGGCGACGCCGCCCGGCTGCATCCCCGGCATGGGATCGGTCGGCTATAACGGCAAGACCGGAACCAAGGTGCCGGTGTTCCATCCCCTGCTGACCAACACCGCCTCCATGCTGGCGGGGATCCGGCGCTATTACGACAAGATCGGCCGCAAGGATATCGTCGTCATGGCCCTGGCCGGCGATGGCGGCACCGCCGATTGCGGCTTCCACGCCGTTTCGGGCGCCGCCGAACGCGGCGAGAAGATCCTTTATATCTGCGTCGATAACGAAGGCTACATGAACACCGGCATGCAGCGTTCGGGCACCACGCCCTACGGCTCGTGGACCTCCACCACCCCGGTCGGCGAGCATATGAAGGGCAAGACCCAGGACGCCAAGAACCTGCCCATGATCATGGCGGCCCATAAGTGCCGCTATGTCGCCACCGCATCCACCGGCTATATGGAAGACCTCTACGCCAAGCTGGACAAGGCAGTCGAAGCCTCGTTCGAGGGCTTCGCCTACCTGCACATCTACTCCCCCTGCCCCACCGGCTGGCGCATCCCGTCGTCCAAGGTGATCGACGCCTGCCGCATGAGCGTCGAATCCAACTTCGTCACCCTGTGGGAATACACTCCGCCGACCGGGCTGCGTTTCACCCGCTCGCCCGACAATGCCTTGCCGGTCAGCGCCTATGTCAAGATGATCGGCAAGTACCGCCACCTGTCCCAGGACCAGCTCGACCACATCCAGGCCAAGGTGGACGAGCAGGTGGCGCTGCTGAAGCTGATGGCGGCCAATTCACCGCCACCGCCGCCGGCGTACCGCCCGCCGGCCAGTCCCGCCGCCCCGACCGGCACCGACACCTCGCAACCGTCGCTCCGGCGGGAAATCTCGCGGAACTGATTTGAATCAGGGGCGGTTCCGGCTTGGCTCCCCCCATAACCGGATCGCCCGTGACAGAAAGCAACAGAGACAGAATCATGCCTAACACGTCCGCTTCGGGCCGCTTCGGCGCGGCCATAGTCCTGTTATCGTCCATAGTGGTTGGAATAGAGCCGGCGTTCGCATCAGGAACCGATCTCGGCCAGACCGTCAAGCAGGCCACCAACTGGAATGCCATCGGCATGTTTGTCGCTTTCGTCATCCTGACCTTGGGGATCACGTGGTGGGCCTCCAAACGCACCAAGTCGGCTGCGGATTTCTACACCGCTGGCGGGTCTATTACGGGCTTTCAGAACGGCTTGGCTATCGCCGGTGACTTCATGTCGGCGGCATCGTTCCTTGGGGTAACGGCGCTGCTTTACGGTACCGGACTGGATGGAATGGTCTACGCCGTCGGCGTAGTGGTGGGCTGGCCGCTGATGCTGTTCCTGATCGCCGAGCCACTGCGCAATTTGGGCCGGTATACCTTCGCCGATGTGGTGACCTATCGTTTATCCAAGGTGCCCGTGCGCATCTATGCCGCGCTCAGTTCGCTGACGGTGGTGATCTTTTACCTGATCGCACAGATGGTCGGCGCCGGCCAGTTGGTCAAGCTGCTGTTCGGCATCGACTATCTCTATGCCTTGTTCATGGTCGGCGGACTGATGCTGGTTTATGTGACCTTCGGCGGCATGGCAGCCACCACCTGGGTTCAGATCATCAAGGCCGGCCTGCTGCTTTCAGGCGCCACCTTCATGGCCGGGGCCGTGCTGGCCAAGTTCGGTTTCTCGGTGGAAGCCATGTTCGCCAAGGCGGTGGAGGTCAAGGGATCGACTGCCATAATGTCTCCGGGCCTGCTGTTCAAGGACCCGATCGACACCATCTCGCTGGCGGTGGCCTTGGCCTTCGGCACCGCCGGCCTCCCCCACATCCTCATGCGCTTCTTTACCGTTCCCGATGCCAAGGAAGCCCGCAAATCTGTTTTCTATGCCACCAGCTTCATCGGATTTTTTTACGTTCTCTCGGTGGTGATCGGCATCGGCGCCATCGCCTTGGTGGCCAACAACCCGGAATATCTGGACGGCAACAAGGGGTTGAAGGGGGGCGGCAACATGGCCGCGGTATGGCTGGCCCACGCGGTGGGCGGCGACATGTTCCTGGGCTTCATCTCGGCAGTGGCTTTCGCCACCATTCTGGCCGTTGTGGCGGGCCTGACCCTGGCGGGAGCGTCGGCCATCTCCCATGATCTCTACGCCAGCGTCTTCGCCCGGGGCCGAGTCGATGAAGATACGGAATTTCGAGTGTCGCGGCTGTCCTGTCTGGCCTTGGGAATCATTGCCATCGTGTTGGGAGTACTGTTCGAGAAACAGAACATCGCCTACCTTGCCGGCTTGACCCTGGCCATCGCAGCTTCGGCCAATTTCCCCATCCTGCTGCTTTCCATGCTGTGGTCGGGCCTAACCTCGCGCGGCGCGATCCTGGGAGGCTGCGTCGGTTTGGCCTCGGCGGTGCTCTTGACCATCCTGGGACCGGCGGTGTGGAAAGCAGTGCTGGGCTATCCCCAGGCCATCTTCCCGTGGGGCAATCCGGCGCTGTTTTCCGTCACGGCGGGCTTTGCCGCCACATGGCTGCTCTCGATCACGGATCACAGCGAGCAGGCAACCCGCGAACGTGCGGAATTCGAGGCCCAGTTCATCCGCTCCCAGACCGGATTGGGGGCCGATGGGGCAAACGTCCACCCGTAAAGACACGCAACACCGACCGTCTCGGACAAACGCCGCCACCCCTCGGGGGGCGGCGTTTATTCATATTGCCGAAAGATGTGGCGAACGGCGTCAGAGCCGCTCCACATCCACATCGTGGTGACGATGGCCATAGTGATCGCACCAGCCGGGATCGCCCAGACAAACAGGATCGGTCTTGCCGGCCTGTTCGGCGACGTGGCGGCGCACATCACTGACATCACGGGGCGCAAGGACCTGAAGAACATCCCTGGCCAGATGGCTGCCGAGCGCGAGAACTGCGACTGTTGGGTTCTCAAACATACCGTCCTCCTCTCCCAGTGGGAGTTGAACGATTGTATGACAACAAAGCGTTAACCACACCCCATTCTCACCGCATGGCTGCATCCCGGGAAGCACTGCGGTGCTTGGCTGGGAATCAGTCCCCCGCCGCCGCCCCGGTTCGATTGCCGCTTATGCCCCGGCGGGCGCTGTCGGCCGCCGCCAGGGCGGTTTCCGCATCCTCGCCCGTCACCAGGATGTGATAGCCGGAGAACATGGCGAAGCAGAAGGGTTGGCCCTGCCACTGGAACGGCTGGTCATTGATGCGCTCCATCACCCGGCGCACGTTATCGCGCGCCGCGCCCAATCCGGTGCCGGGCAGCAGGATTCCGAAATCGCTATTGCCCAGCAATCCCACCAGATCGGTGGTGCGCAAGCCTTCCACCAGATGAGCATGGATCGAGCGCAAAGAGTCGTCCCCGGCGGCGAGGCCGTGGACCTGGCGGATATGCTCGATGCCGTTGATGTGGAGAACCACCAGGACGCCGCCGCCGCCGCCGGTGGTCAACAGCGCCTCCAGCTTGCGCATGAAGCCGCGGCGGTTCACGCCCGCCACCACGGGATCATGGTCCGCCAGCCCCTCCAGATAGGTTTGGCGCCGGCGGTGCCGCTGGTCGAGCCAGCGCAAGCGGTCGAGTTCGGCCAGCAAACCGGTCACCCGCCGCAGCACCTCCGGCGTGACGATCTCCTCGGGCAGTCCGAGAATGGAGGTCACATCCGAGACGCTATGCTCGACCTGGGGCGGCTGGTTCTGGGGATAGGACGACGGCGCGTGTCCACCGTGGTGGGAATCCTGGTCGCGCACGTACTCGTTGACGTGTCCGACCGAGTAGACCGGATCAGCACGGAACTCGTTGACCATATTCTCACCCCGGAATATGTCGGTGATCCTATCACGAACCGCCGGGCATGTCCGACATTTCAGCAATCCGTCCTTGCTTCGCCCGGATCGATCCCTATAATTCCGCCCTTTCTTCAACCACTTCGGCGAGGTAGCCGCATGGTCAAGGCTTTGGCGCCCCAGATCGGCGTCATCATGGGCAGCCAGTCCGATTGGGAGACCATGCGTCACGCGGCCGCCACCCTGGCCGAGTTGGGCATCGCCTACGAGACCCGGGTGGTCTCCGCCCATCGCACCCCCAAGCGGCTGTGCGACTATGCCGGATCGGCCAAGGGCCGTGGCCTCAAGGTGATCATCGCCGGTGCCGGCGGCGCCGCCCATCTGCCGGGCATGACCGCCGCCATGACCTCCCTGCCGGTGTTCGGCGTCCCGGTGGAAAGCAAGGCCCTCAAGGGTCTGGACTCGCTGCTGTCCATCGTCCAGATGCCGGGCGGCATTCCGGTGGGCACCCTGGCCATCGGCAAGGCCGGCGCCATCAACGCCGCATTGCTGGCCGGCGCCGTGCTGGCCCTGCTCGACCCCAAAATCGATGCCGCCCTCGCCGCCTGGCGCGTCCGCCAGACCGAGGCGGTGGCCGAAGCCCCGGTCGACCCCGACAATCCCGATCTCATCCGCCCATGAACAGCTGCTCCGGGGACGTCCCCTCCACCCTTGGACCTCTGCCGCCGGGCAGCACCATCGGGATCATCGGCGGCGGCCAGCTCGGGCGCATGGCGGCGCTGGCGGCGGCGAAGCTGGGCTATCTCGTCCATATCTTCTCGCCGGAGAAGAACGGCCCCGCCGCCCAGGTCTCGGCCGCCGTGACGGTGGCGGACTATTCCGACCAGACCGCCATCGAGGACTTCGCCGGCAAGGTCGATGTGGTCACCTTCGAGTTCGAGAACATTCCGGCGGAAAGCGTCCGCCGGATGGCGGCGCGGGTACCGGTTCGCCCGTGCTGGAGCGTGCTGGAAGTCGCCCAGGACCGCATCAACGAGAAGCGCTTTTTCGCCTCCATGGGCATCGCCACCGCCCCGTGGCGCGAGGTGGGGAGCCTGGCCGAACTGACCGCCGCGATCGGCGAGATCGGCTTCCCGGCGGTGTTGAAGACGGCACGGCTGGGTTATGACGGCAAGGGCCAGGTCAAGATCGTCCCCGACACCGATCTGGCGGAAGCCTGGGCGGCGCTGGGGGCGGGCCTGGAATCGGCCGGCGCCGGGGTGCTGGAGGGCTTCATCCCGTTCGAGGGCGAAATCTCGGTGATCGTCGCCCGCGGCATCAATGGCGATTGGGCCGCCTTCGATCCGGTCTGGAACATTCATCGCGACCACATCCTCCACACCACCATCGCCCCCGCCCCCATTGCGCCGGACATGGCCAAGGCCGCCGTGGACATCGCCCACCGGGCCGCCGAGGCGCTGGGGGTGGTCGGCCTGCTGGCGGTGGAGATGTTCGTCACCAAGGACGGGCTGCTGGCCAATGAAATGGCGCCCCGGCCGCACAATTCCGGCCACTGGACCATGGATGCCTGCGTCACCGATCAGTTCGAGCAGTTCATCCGCGCCGTCTGCGGCCTGCCGCTGGGCGCGCCCGAGCGCCACTCCAACGCCGAGATGAAGAACCTGATCGGCGGCGAGGTCGAGCAGTGGTTGAGCATCCTCAGCGATCCCCACGCCAAGCTTCACCTCTACGGCAAGGCCGAGGCCCGGCCGGGACGCAAGATGGGCCACGTCAACCGCATCCAGCCGCGTTCGGACCACGATTAGCAACAGGGGGAGAGCCATGAAACCCTTGGCAGCAGTGTTCCTGGCTTTGGCATTGGCCGCCTGTGCCGAAGTCACCAAGTTCGAAAAGGCCGACGGTACCGCCTTTTACTACGTGGACTGCGAAAACGGCCTGCGCGTGCTCGAGACCTGCGGGTTCGCCGCCCGCCGTACCTGTCCGAACGGCTATTACCCGGTCAAGGCCGAGTCGTTGTCGTCGGCCATCGATGATCGCCCATACGCCCGCTGCCTCGAAGAAAACCGGGACCGCAAAGAGGCCGGCGAGCCTCTCGCCACCTGCATCCCCCAGCGCCATAACGAAGGCTTCTTCGCCTGCAAGTAATACCGGTGAGCCATCGAACTGATCTTTTTCAGCTCGATGGCGAGACGGCAAGGCCGCCGCAGCCCGAAGGGCAAGGGACGCCGAAGGCGGTCCGCCGAGAGGCGGATGGGCGTAGCCCACAAGCCCACAGCGCCCGGCGTCTGAGACAAAAAACGAGTCACGTCAGTGGCTCGTCGATTCTCTAATACCGGTGAGCCAATAAATCGGCTCACCCATGCCCCCCCTGGCGGCAGGCGCGAATCACATC
>Ga0316222_1002086_pt1 | contig 22299 bp, 20 predicted proteins | sample TBH18011metaG_FD_206008 | JGI IMG/M metagenome (GOLD analysis project Ga0316222, IMG submission 206008) | Freshwater microbial communities from Trout Bog Lake, Wisconsin, USA - TBH18011 | ecosystem: Environmental > Aquatic > Freshwater > Lake > Hypolimnion/Profundal zone | place: USA: Wisconsin... | reverse complement strand
AACCTCAACAGCCGACCCCTGCGGTGGGGTCTGGCAACAGCAGGGGGAGGGTCACAGCATGTCCAATTACAGTTCCCAGAAGACCGATGGCATCCAGCAGGTGGTTCTTCGCAGCCAGGCAGGCGTTTTCAAGCGCATCGACGAGAACCGCGAGCTGCTGGAGCTTCTACAAAGCGAGGCGAAGGACCCCCTGAAGAAGTCCCCCTGGGTCATCGGCTGGCTGAAAAGTCAGGACAAGTTCCTGACCGATTTGGCTGAAAAGGTCGATGCCCAGAATGCCGATACGTGGCCCTGTCCGCAGGGGCACTTTCCTCGCCCGTGGCCTGGCGAGGGCCGTAACTAAGCTCGCCAGTAGCTGATCAACACCAGGGGGCTGCCATCTGCGTCGGAGCAACTGATTGCGGGGCGGCGTGGTGTGATGGACAGCTTGCCTGAGCCGCCGACGGCAGATGGCGCCCCAGTGTATTGACAACGGATCGTGCCGCGCGCATCTTCAGCGCTGGATTTTACCGCCGAACGGGGTCTGCTCGTTGCTGACGGCAATCCGGAATGCAGGTGCGCAATGCCAGAGAGGTTTGATAGCCCACGCGATTTCATGCATGGCTCGCGGTCGTTCGACACCAAAAGCGTCTATTGCTGCGAACTGATTGGCGGTGAGGCGATCACCAGCCGAAGCCTGTCGCCAGTCCAACTGCTGGTGACCGCCAATCTGGCCGCCATGCTTGACGGCCTGCGAGGAAAGCCGCCGTGGGTCAGCGGTCATCTTGATTTCGTCATCGCCGGCGACAAGGATGTCCTGCGACCAGCCACCGCCATTGGGTTGAGGGCATTCAACCATGTTGTTGGCATCGGCCTGCTGTCGCCGCTCGCGGTGTTCGATGTCGCTCCAGTTCGAGACGATCGCCTGCGCGCGTTCCTCGCTTGCCCCTCCGTCCAGCTGATCGCGGTTTTCTCGGCAACCGACCGCCATGCCGACGCCTGGATCCGCTGCGACGACGGCTGGATTGAGCGCCGCCTGGAAGTGGGCGCTGAGTTCGCCCTGCCGGAAGAACTTGGCGCACCCTTGCACGTCGCCGACGCCTACCGCCGCATCAAGTTCGGCGACGGCGAGCCTGCCATCGCCAGCGTCGTCGAAGGCTTGCCCGACCTGCTCGACCTGGAGGCCACCGAAGAGCAAGCCGCCGCCTACGCCAAGCAGCTGGCCGACGCGTGTTACGACATCGAGGCCGATGGCATGGAGCACGGCCTTAAACCGCTGGATATCCCCCACATTTGGCTGTCGGACCTGCGGCATGGCGATATCGTCGATCTCCCCGCCGCCGCCAGGGCCATCACCCTGTGGGAGCGCGTCAAGGCATGGAAAAAAGCCGAAAGGGCGCGGAACCCGCGCTACGCCTTGCGCGAGCTGATGTCCGACATTTCCGAACGGGCCTACTGCGCCAGCTGGCATTTTGACACCGAGTACACCGTTTGGCAGTTGCTCCAGGGATTGAGGACGGAGTGGGCGCGGTTCGATGTCTCCGACCCGGTGGACGCCGCCCTGCTTGATGCTGTCCGCAAGGCGTCGGCGTCGTCGGATGGATGGTGGTGGTGGCCAGATGGCGCCGACGGCGCTGTATTTGTCCCGCTCAACCAGTGGCTCCAGATTTACGTTCGTACCCTGGATGACCCTGACCGCGGGCTGGTCGCCGTCGTCGTTCGTGAAAACGGGACGAAGCAGACCTACCTCGGCAGGAAAGGGGTCGCTCGATATATCGTGGAGCACGGCCACATCATTGAGCCCGACGGTGATGAACCTGAATGAGGAGGGCCCCGTGACCGAACCCGAACCCACCTGCGGCTTCTGTGGAAAGTCGGGCAACGTGGTCGCTGTGCTGATCACCGCCCCCTCAGTTCACATTTGCGATGAGTGCGTCGCCTTGTGCATGGAGATTGTCGCCGAGAAGCAGGCCGCCGTCGATATCGGTGGGGCGGTCGCCACCATCACCGAATTTGTCGCCTCGGCGGACTGCGGCGATTCGGAGGTGCGCCACGCCGCAATGCGCGCCGTACTTCTGGCCAATGTGAGAATGACCGAGGAAGTCACGAAGCTCAGGCGGGCCAACCGTCGCCCGGCTCACGCTCGAATCGTTCTCGACCTCGCTCGAAACCCCGGCTGCGCCGCAGGAAGCCCCGGCGGTGGTTGCGCCGACCAAGGGCTGACGGCGCCACGGCATCGGAAGGGCGACCCTGGCGACGGGGCCGCCCTTTATGCTGGGCCGCCACCACCGCAGCTCACTCAACATTCTCAATCGGCAGCCAGATCGCCGCGTCATCATCGCCATGCGGCCGTGCCTCTCCGCGCAGAATCTGGATGCCGACCCAGGCGCAGACGACGGCATCAGTCATGTCCTCGAGCGGCTTCAGCTTGCTCAGCGGCACCCGCTCGGTCGGCCAGGCGATGTGCAAACCAACGTCGTCGATGTCGCTTCCCAACTCGCTGACGATTGCCTGGAATACCCTGACGAACGTCGCCCACCGGGTGGCGACCGGGACGTCCTGGTGGGTGCGTCCGACCTTGTAGGCCACCCGCCGCTCCGACCGCATCAGCATCATCAGCGCCGGGTGCGGGTAGGTCTCGACCAGGGCCGCCGTCGATACATGCCTGGTGGCCAGCGGGAATCCGGCGGCGGCGAAGCCGTCACGTAACGCGACGCCGATGGGGCCGGGGCGTGTGGTCGACGGCGAATGTGTGCTGCACCCCCGCGCGCCGTAGAGCTTGGACACCACGTCATCTGCCGCGCGGCGCCCGGTGATCGGCGACCTGGCAAGCGGGATGTCGGCGGCCACCAGGGCCAAGTCACCGCCGCCGGTCAGGGTGCGGGCGGCTTGCACCAGGGCGGCGGGCACCTGGGCGAAGTCGGCTGGCATGGCCAAGCCAGCCATCGCCAGGAAGTCGCGGTAGGAGGAGGCGACGGCGGCGGCGCGCCATCGGCCAGACGGCTGTTCAACGACCAGGGAGACGCCACTGTTGTTGTGTGGCGTCCAGGCCGCGTCGATGCCGAGAACGCACCGCATTACGGGAACAGCTCGTCGGCTTCGATAAGCGTGTCCGGCAGCCCCTGCGTCTGGGCGACCAGCAGCAACTCAACGCCCTCCTCGGCCATGGCGGTGCGCAGCTCGCCCAGCGCCGCTTCAATGGCGGCGGCCTGCTCGGCGCCACGGGCAGCCAGGCGGGCGGCGATGGCGACGATGCGCTGGTTCCAAGCCTCCAAGTCGCGGGTGTGGTCATCGACCTGCTGGCGCTCCTCGGGCGGTTCGTCCTTGGTGGTGGTCATGCGGTCTCTCCAGGGGGTGCCGCCATCCTACCACATCGCTGTACGCGCCAGCGATTGCCTCCGAACTTCCCGCTGACGTGGCGCTAGGCTTCCTTGGCGGTGGTCTTTTGCGGCCCTACGGGCCTGGTCGGCGGGGCCTACGCGGCAGTCGCCATCGCATCATCGCCGACAGGCCCAGCTTCCCGCTCGCACAGCCACACCACCGCCGCCACCGGCACCCAGAGCGGCGCCGTGACCACCGCCGCGGCCGCCGCCAGGGCAACCTTGGGCGCCAGGACGGATGCTCGGCAGGCGGCGCCCAGCAGCGCGGCCGTCAGCGATGGGTTGGACGCCACCAGCTTCGGATTGGCGCCGCGCCGGGTCAGGGTGAATTGCTGGCGCCAGTTGAACGCGACGCGGGGCAAGCGGTCGCGGTCGGAGCGGTACGCCAGCAGTTCGCCGTCCTTGCGATAGGCCAGGAACAGCGCCTCCAGGTCACTGCACCCGTCCGGCAATGCGAACGACCCTTTGAGGGCGGCTACGATGCGCAGGGCTTCCGGGGCAGGCGCCGCCCGCCACAAGCGCACGACGTTGGGGAACTCGGCGGCGATCTTCGCCTGAAGCTCGGCGCCGACGAAGATGTTCCATGGCATGTCGCCCCGCCGGCGGCGGGCAGCCTTGATGGCTTCGCGAACCACGCCCTCGTCGCTCAGCCATTCCCAGGGGGTGTGCTGTGGGGCGAGGCGGGCGACCATCAGCGCCGTCGAGCGAGCGACACCCTTGGCGTGCTGCCACCAGCTGCTCCCAGCAGTGGCGCCGGCGAGACGGGCCTGGTGGAGCGGCGACAGTTTGGGGGCGACCCAAATCATCTTCGACCCGCCATCTTTGGTCGCGGCGAGCCTGGCCAGGAACCGCCAGCCGCGCCGCTCGATGCCTTCCGCATGATACGGCTTGCCCTCGTTCAGTACCTGGATGAACAGGTCGTCCGACACCAGTGGCGACGACACGAGCATATCGCTGGACACCGCCTTGGCCAGGACAGCGGCGGCGTCCTCCCGCTTCACGATGTCGGGCAGCATCACCATCGCCCAGTCGCTCGGCAGGTGTTCTGGCGCCAGGCGGAGAACCACGGCGGCGGCGCGGTGGCAGACGCCCAGCTGATCGCGCATGGCGGCGGGGCAGGCCAGGGCGAGCTTCACCTGGGCCTGCGGCGGGAACTGGGAGACGATGCCACAAGACAGCGACCTGGACGGATTGCATTCAGCCAGCCGGGCCAGGAACCGCCACCCACCCAGCTTTCGGTCGCTCATGGCGAGCTGCTCGACCTTCCAGAACGCATCCGGGAACATTCCGACCGCCTTGAGCAAGGTGTCCGCCGGCCAGATGCCTTCGGGAAGCCCCCAGTTGTAATAGGGGCCATCGGCGAGGCATCGGGCAAACTCGCTGGCCCGCAGCGCCACCCGGACGTCGGACGGCGAGTTGCGGCGCCGAACCGCATCGCGCAACGGATCGCGATGCACGTTCCAAGCCCATACGTTGTTGTCGCCCCAATTGGCATTCCGGGCGGCGGCAATCAGCGCCTCGTCGGCAACCCCTTCCTGGCGCGTCAGAACGATGTAGGGGCAGGCGATGGCGAACCGCACCTGCTGATCGACCGGCAGGGCGGCGACGGCGTCCTTGGGCAGGATGCGATTGGAGGTGTCGGCGTGGGCGATGTCGGCCATCAACCGCCAGCCCAGCCGCGCCAGCACCCCGGCTCCGGACATCAGCGCGATGACAGTGGGTTCGACTTCTCCGCCAGCAGCTTGCGTTGCCGCTCCGATTAGCGCTGCCGTCTCGATGGTCTCTTTGAGCTGCTCGTCCGACCACAGCCCGCGCTGGAGCCAATCCTTAGCATCCCAACAGGTCCCCCACGCGCTGGAGAACAGCGCAGACAGGGCACCAGTCGTCAGGTCACCGAGACCACGCGGGCTGCCGACGGCAAACAGCTCCTGGTGCGCAGCAGCCCACTCCGAGAACAGGGCAGAGGCGAACGGATCGCTGAACGAATGTGGGCCGTCGGCGTATGGCTCCAAAATTTTCATGGCGCAGCCCAGGTCGACCAACATAAGTCCGGCAGCGCGGATCCACGGTAGCCCTTCATCAGGGAACCGCGCCCTCGCCTGATCCAGCAGCCATTCCTGCTCAACAACCTCCGACGCCACCCTCTCGAAATAACGGCAGAACTCGGCATCCAGAAACCAATGCGGGGCCAGGCGCATGATGATTTGCAGGCCATGGTGACGTCTCAGTAGGTCGGTCGCCCGCGCCAGGTCGCTCTGGATGCCCGGGTCATCACCGCACACCGCACAGTATTCGTCGGCCGTGTCGAATGCGGAGACCATCCGAGTCCAGCGCTCCCACCGCTCCATGGACGGCGCCGCAGCCCGCAGTTCGTCCATTGATGTTTCTCTATCCAGCTCGTCCATGAGCTGCGCGTCGCTCCAGCCACCGCCCCAGAAAAACTGAAAGCGGCGGGCTTTACCGCGGCACTGGACAACGTGCAGCGGGCCGTCACTGTAGTGGCCGAAGCAATTATGGTTCTCAGCCGCCGTGCACCACCGCGTCCCGCGCCCAAACCACTTGGCTGCCTCCTCGGTCTCCAGGCGCACCACCTTGCAGTCGTCGGCATCCCACACGACCACGGCGGCGCCGGACGCCAGCAACTCTGCCTCGTGCCTCCTGTCCTTCTCGGATTCCGACAGGTACGGGTTCTCGCGGAATTGCTCCAGCACCGCGTCCAGCTCCGGCAGGCTGCGGTAGGCGCTGATGTCGCGCTGGGCGGCGGGCAGGGCGGGGCGGCTGGCCAGGAACAGCTCCAGGGTCTCCTTGGCCTTGGGCAGATCGTCCTCTCGGAGGGTGTTCACCTCGTCGACCCAGCGGGCAACGAGCCAGCCCAGCATCTTGTATTTCGGGGCAGTCGGGTCGAGGTTCGCCGTGTACCCAACCCAGTTGACGACATCATGGTCTTCGACCGGGCCATCCATCATCTGCTCCAGGCGCCTTTTGACGCCATCGCCGTGCATCTTGACCGCCCACGCCACCCGCTTGTCCAACTGCGATGCCATGCCGTCCTCCCCTGTAGCCCCTAGGGAGGAAGTAGCCTTGGATCATCAGCAGGCCAGGTGACGCGGCCCGCGACTGTCCGTTGTCAGCACCGCATTGCTCGCATCGTCCGCCCTGGCTATCTGAGCTTCAAAGGCTGCTGGCTAAAGGAGACAAGGAAATGGCTGACATCGAGCGAATTGCACTGTGGCCCGGACCCCTGCACCTGTTGCCCCTCTATAGCGATGGATGGGACGCGTACAGCGCGTTTTACCTGGGCTGGCAGAACGAGAACCGTGCTCAATTCGGCGATCCTGAAGAGCATGCCCCCTCCGATCTGGACGAGGGGGAACGGTCAGTGTGGTGCATGGGCTGGCTCGAAGCTATGACCGCCAACAACGCCATCAATTCAGCCAGAGTGGCGGGCGTCGCCGATGACGTTGCCCTGTGGAGGATCGCCAACTCCGAGGTGTCAGCAATCCGCGCCACGTACCTGTCGGGCTGGAAAGACGACCGGGTGCACTGATGGGGGAGGAATCATCGTGCCTGAGGTGAAACTGGATTGGGTGGGGCAGCCGAGCAAGTCGGGCGCCGCCGTGCAAGTCAAGTTCGCAGGGCACCGCCGCCCGGTCTGGCTGCCGCTGAAGTCGGTGAAGCTGGATCGCAAAGCCGGTTGCGTGGCCATGCCCGACTGGATGGCCGCGGAGAAGCTGGCCGCCGCCGACGAGCCTCTGGAGCCAGGGTCGAAGGATTGGCTGTGGGAGCGCGTCATGCTGCGGACGGAGACCGAGAAGCGGCCCCACCGCGTGTCGGCCTCGGGCAAGGCGATCGGCATCAGCTGCTACCTGATGTCCGCCGGCGACGTCGAAGACCAGAAGGGCCAGCGGATCCAGGCCTGGCTACCGAAGGCGCAGGTTCGCGACGGGCACGCACCCCGCACCATCATCTACAGTGCCGTCCTCCGGGTGCTGGGCGACCGCCACCCCGACGTTCTGGCCGCGATCCTGGGGGGCAACGGCGCCGATTACCTGGTGCGCCGCCTGCTCGCCAAGTGGCCGCTGAGCTTCGACCAGACGGAGGCGCTGCGTGGCCTGGCGCCAAAGGATGCTCCCGTCAGCGCTCCAGCCAGCGCCAGCGACTGGCTTTCGTAGGAGGTGGGCATTTTGCCTCCAGCATCTCCTGCCAGCCGGTCCCATTCAGAGACGGCTGGCCCATCTGGCTGGCGTTGCGCTTGGCCTCCTTGGCGGTGAATCTCCTGCGGCCCGTTGGGCCTGGCCGACAAGGACGCGCAGCGTCCGCCACATCCCAACGCCCCAGGGGGCCGAGCTCCTCAGCCACCCGCTACTCGTCGGTCAGCGGCTCATACAGGCTGCACGACTTGGCATCGACGCACCGAAACGCTGAATGGCCCTCCGCTTGCCGCATGTCGTTTTGCGTGTACCCTTGCAGAAGCAGTCGTTTAATGGCAAGTTCGCCGAATCCGCCGAATCCGCGATTGGGTCACAGCATGCCAAGACACGCCGCCTCGATAACGCTGATGCTCGTTGCCCTGATGCTCGCCGCATGCAGCACCAGCTATACGTCGGCAGGCGCGGACGGCGCTCAAAGCCGCATAATTGTTGGCGATGAGGACGTCGTCTTCAGGATTCTCCGCACCTCCGTGAAGGAGGAGTTCCCCGGCGATGCGGTCGCCGGAGACCAGTTCGAGCATGAGATATCCTGGTCGCATCAGCCGCTGGCCGACCGCACGACGTTCGTGCTCAAATTGTCCAAGGTGACCGGCACCAATAGCGCAGGCGTCCCCGTTTCCGGGTATTCCTACAGAATCGACGCGCATGGCACTCAGTTCGCCGTCGCCAGCCGATACGTCGATCCCCTGACGGAGCGGATCTCGCGCAATTTGCAGGCGGCCAACGTCAATGTCGCGGTGGTGACGTCGATGAAGGCAGTCAGCACCGACGTCGATATCACCGCGCTTCGGGCCGAGGCCAGGAAGTGCTTCGACAGCCTGCCCAGCAACCCAGCGATTACTCACATCGCCACCAAGGTCGCGACCATCGGCCAGGGCGAGCCGAGCTTCCTGGTGCTGACCGACAGCACCAAGCCAACGCAGGTGGAAAAGGACGAAATCAGGACATTTGGCGCGCTGCGAGACGAATGCTATCGCAACGAGAAGAAGGTCTTCGCCACCCAGCCCGCCGTCATCCGCGACCTCTTGGCCTCGTCGGCGGCAGCCCAGCAAAACGTCGTCGCGGATCTGTATGACGGCGCGCTCACTTACGGCGAATATGCGAGGAAGGCGGTGGCGCTCAACGTCGAGGCGGACAAGGCGATTGACAACGTTCAGGCCGAACTGAAGAGGCAGTCTGCCGATTCGTTCGCGCGCGCGGAGCAGATTTCGTCGCAGGCGCGTCAGGCCCTGGACGCGCGGCGGGCGACGTTCATGCAGAACATGCAGCCGAATACACCCGTCAACTGCTACAAGATGGGCAACATGGTGTCATGCTATTAGCGCCGACCGAGGACTGAGAATGCTGGGTTTCAACCATCTCCTTGAAGACGCCGGGCTACCTCTGGCCACGGTCAAGCTGGTGCGTCATCAGGACAACCGCAGCAAGCGCGACCGGACGCCCTACCGCCTGTGGCGGACTCGGCGCGACGAATTCGAACTCTATCAGCGCCTCCAGAGCAAGCCGCGTTTCACCGGCGCCAGCCACCTCGCGTCCTTCGCCGCCACGCCGACCGGGGAGACCCTGTTCATCGGGCTGTACGACGTCGGCGAGGTCGGCGTCGCGGCGCCTGGGACCATCGACCCTGTGCTCGGCATCGACGTCGGCGGGCATCAACTCTACGAGCTGACGCGAAACGCCGCGCTCGACCGCTATGAGGGGAGGGTGGTCATCGACTGGGGGCTGGGCTTCCGCACGTGGGTGCAGAACGCCAAGAGCAATGACAAGGCGATCCTGGAGATCCGCCGCGAGGTCGAGGAGGAGCGCTTCCCCGGCCTGCTCGCATTCCGCCGCCCCATCGACGAGATGGACACCATGCCGACCAGCTGGCGGACGGTGCTGTCCGAGGCCCGCGGCGTCTACCTGCTGGTCTGCCGTCAGACCGGGAAGCCCTACGTCGGCGCGGCCTACGGCGGCGACGGCTTCCTCGGCCGGTGGGAGGAGTACGCCGCCTCGGGCCACGGCGGCAACCTCGGCATGAAAGCGCACGTGCACAAGGACTACGCGGTCTCCATCCTCGAGGTGGCGTCATCGTCGGCGACCGAGGCCGACATCTGCGCGCTGGAGGCGGCGTGGAAGGACAAGCTCCTGAGCATGCAGTTCGGCCTCAATCAGAACTGATCGGCGGCGGCCCAATCTGGCTGACGTGACGCTCGGCCTTGCCGGGCGGTGGTGTTCCGCGGCCCTCCGGGCCTGGTCGACAAGGACGCGCAGCGGCCGCCAAGCCTCAACGCCACGGAGGCCGAGCTCCAAGCCACCCACTATTCGTCGGTGAGCGGCTCATCCATCGGCTCGTCCAGCTCCTCGTCGGCCGCCTCAACCGCCGCCAGCGATTTCACGATGCCGTGGCGAGCCAGTAGTGCGCTCGACCGCCGCATCGCCGCGTCGACGCCGTCGAGCAATTCGTCCAGGTGCTGGCCGCTGAACTGCTCCTCGACCTGGCGCGGGTGCAGCAGGCTGTTTCCGGCCCGCTCCCGCAACGGGCCATTCTTCCGCACCGTCCGCTCGACGCCCAGGTCGACGGCCAGGAACAGGCGGTGGCTGCCGCGGCGATCGGTGCCCTCGGTCAGAATGCCCAGGTCCAGCAGCTCGCCCAACAGCTTGCTGGCGCCGGGGAGCGTGATTTCCGGCTTGCGCTTGCCATCGACCACCTTCCAGCCGAACAGCCGCTGCACGCCGGCGGGGGTCAGATGCGGGTGGCACAAGGCGGCGACCACCACTGTCAGTTCTGATTGGCGACTGCATACGCCTATATGCCGCAGTGTTCTGCGCATTATACACTATCCAGAGACGCCATTTAGGTGTACCGAATGCACTTCTGGGTAAGGAGCGCACACCAAGCGATGGACATTGATCGAAAGAGCGATGCATGGCTTCAGGCCAAACGCTACGCGCGAGAGCTCGAGCGCGTGCTGGAGGCACCGGGCCGCCGCGGCGAGGCGGTCGATTTGGCGGCATCCGCTCTTGGGCTGAAGCGCCGCCAAGTCTACAACCTGTTGAGCCGCTATCTGCCGTCGCGCCAGATTAGCGCTCTGCTGCCAAGGACCGGCAATCCTCGCAAGAAGCGGATCGATTCCGCCGTTGAGCAGATCATCGAGCAGACGTTGAAGGAAAAGTGGATGGTGCTGGAGGCGCCGGATCTGGCCCCGGTCGTCGCTGAAATCCGCGCCCGCGCCGAGGAGCAGGGCCTCCCGCCGCCAGCCTATGACACGGTGGAGCGCCGAATCCCCCAATTGTTCACGGCAACCGAGATCGCCAAGGCGCGCTCCGCCAATGAGGAACACGTTCGGCGGCTCAAGCCCCGGCCAGGGTATATTCGGGCGCCGCGCCCGCTGGCCATCTGCCAGATGGACCACACCCCCACCGACATCCAGTTCGTCGACATCATCGACAAACTGGGGGTCTTCGTCGGCCGTGCCTACCTGACGCTGCTGGTCGATCTGTTCACCCGATGCATCCTTGGCTGCTGCGTAACCCTGGAAAAGCCCAAGGTGCTGTCGGTGGCGATTTGCCTCGCCCACGCAATCTGCCCCAAGGACGAATGGATGAAGGCCCACGGCCTCGGCGACTATCCCTGGCCAACCTTCGGCCGGCCGGGAAAGATCCTGACCGACCGTGGCAAGGATTTCCGCAGCGACGCCTTCGCACGGGGGTGCGACAATTTCGGCATCGAGCTTGGCTTCCGCAATCGCGGCCGGGTCCACGAGGGTGGCGTGGTGGAGCGGCTCCTCGGCAAGGTCAACCGGATCATTGGTAGTGAATACGGCGCTACCGGCCGCACGATCGCCGACCGTGACGGCTATCCATCCGAGAAGAGGGCGTGCCTCACCTTCGAGGATCTGGAGCGCTGCATCGCCCTGGCCATCGTCGAGCACAACACTCAGGAAAATAAGCGGACGCTGCAGGTGCCGAACAAGGTCTGGGAGGCGAATATCGATCAAGTGCCCCGCCACAACGATGATCCATGGCAGGTCTTCTTTAATTTCCTGCCCGGTGAAGGGCGGCGGCTACACCAACAGGGCATCAGCATGTTCGCGATCGATTATTATGCCGAGTGGCTTGGTCCCCTGGTGCCTGAGCGCGACCGCCTTGGCGATCTGATGGTCAAGTTCGATCCGCGCGACATCAGCCGGGTCTATGTCTGCCACCCGCACACCCGCGAATTCCTGCCGGTCGGGCGCCGCGACAAGGTCACCGAGCCGCTGACCCTATGGCAGCACGAGCGGGATCGCCGGGCGTTACGCGCGGCCAACCATCGGCCGGCCGCCGACAAGGTCAAGTCAAGGCGCCATATCTCGGCGATCGCCGCCACCGCAAAGCAGCGCCACAAGGCCGAGCTGCGCGATGCCGCCCGGGCGAAAAGGGCTGCAATCGCGGAGAAACCCTACCAGACCATGGCGCCGGCACAGGTTGGTCAAGCCGACGCGGGAGAAAGTCCGCCGTCGCCGCGACCGAAGCTGACGGTGGAGGACTGGTGATGCCCGATCATCTGCTGCCGCATGTCCGTCCGTACCTCACGGTGCCGGCGGCCGAGCGGATCTTCTACATCAAGTCGGCGCGGTGGGTCGGCTATCAGGCGGCGACGGACGCCCTGGCCAAGATGGAGGAACTGCTGACCCGACCGCCCAGCCTGCGGATGACCGGCCTTATGCTCTGCGGTCCCTACCACAACGGCAAGACGGTGATCGCCGAGAGGTTCGCCCTCCAGCATATGAAGGCCATCGAGAGGACCAAGAACGAGCAGCGGGTCTGGGTGGTGCAGACCACCGAGGGCGCCGGCCTGGGCAACTTCTACGCGTCGATCATCCGGGCCATGCGGCGGGTTCCGACCACCCGCCGGGACCTCATGGCCAAGGAGGAACAATTGCACCATCTGCTGGCGCAGATGAAGCCCAGCGTGCTGATGTTCGACGAGTTCCACAACATCTTCCGGGGACGCAAACGCGACATCGAAGCGGTGTTCGCCTGCCTGCGGCGGTTGGGCCGCGAGCACAATATCGCCTCCGTGCTGGTGGGGGAGGTGGCCATCGACGACCACATCAACGCCACCGATGAAATGGGTAGCCGCGTTGACCTCTGTCCGATACCGCGCTGGCAGCTGGACGACGAGTACCTGTCGCTGCTGGACGCCCTGGAATCGGCCATCCCCCTGGCCAACCCGTCGGGCCTGGCGCAGCCGGAAACGGCGAGCACCATCTTCGCCTTGTCCGAGGGATTGATCGGAGAGATCGTGGGCATCGTCACCGCCGCCGCCGTGCTGGCGGTCCAGGATGGCGGCGAGCGGATCACCGTGGAGACGGTCCGTCGGTTGAACTATGTCCCGCTGTCGAAGCGGCGCGCCAATCGCGCCTTGCGGGACCGCTTGACGTGACGGATCCGGGGCCGATCCACATCGAGGTGCAGCCGCGATACCGCGATGTCCTCGCCGGCCGCCCCAGGACCGCCACGGTGCCGCTGCCGGACGAGTTGCTGTCCAGTTGGATCGCCCGTCTTGCCGACCACAACGGTCTGGTCCCACGCGAATTGGCGAGCAAGCTGGGCCTCGGGACCGGCATGGCCTGGGCACAGGTCGATGTCGCCCCAGCCCCACATGTGGTGGCGGCCCTGGCCGAGTTATCCGGGCTCCCCGAGCGGCGGATCGCGGACATGGCCCTGCCCGAGGAATACCGCTCCACCCTGGTCCTGGCGGCCCGCGACGGCCCATCGGGCAGCCAAGCCGCATGGGTTCAGTTCTGCCCGGACTGCTGGGGCCAGGAGGCGGTGCCTTACCTCCGCCGGGATTGGCGCCTCGCCTCGACCGCCCACTGCCATGACCATCGGCGGACCCTCCACGACCGGTGTTCGAAATGCCATGCGGCGATCGCCGGTCTGGACCAGCGCTGGTTGGCGCCGCTCCACAGTTGTGGCCAGTGCGGCCGCGACCTGAAAAACCGTGGGTTGTCCGGCATCGACAGCGGGCGCGGCCCGCGCGTGGCCGACCAAGTCATCGCCGCCTTCCTCCGTGAAGAGCGGGTGCGCGGCCTTCTGACGCAAAGCGGGCTGTTGCGGGTCCTTCACCGACTGCCGCGGAGCGTCCTCGACAAGGGCCGGGCGGCGGCGCCGTTGCGGTCCCTATCCACCCGCCGCCGGGTCGAGGTCTTGTCCCTCGCGGCGAGCAGATTCTCCGCCATCTTTGCGGCCACCGATTGCGGGGAGGCGCTTGAGCGGCGCACCCGCATTGTCCGCGATCTCCGCCCGATTGAGGCCGACAGCCTGAGGTTGGAGGGGGATGCCTTCGGCCCCTTCCGCCATCCGATGCGCGGCGCCCGTCGCGATCACCTCCCGGCCTTGCTCCGCGCCGGCGCGGACATGCTGGGAGGCCGCCCGCGCCTCGGGCGGGAGGTCTTTGTCCGGGGCGCTCCAGAGGATTTTCCAGACCCCCGCAAGTCCGTTCCGGTTGTGTCGCTGATGGACCTGCTGACCAGTTATGCTGGCGTGGCCCGCAAGCGGGAAGCGCCGCGTTAGCCGCCCACCGGCCTTGCCGACCCGCGATGCATGAAACGGGGCGGCTTGGCGCCCATTGAGGGCGCGGCCAAGAGAGCGGAGCGAGCGCCCGGCGAGGGTTATTTCTTTCTCGCGCCGCACGGCGGCGGGCACGGAGGAATAGCCGGTCACACCGCGGGGGGAGGCGGGTGGCGATGGCCCACTCGCGGGCTCCGTCGCCCTTGACCACCGGGACGATGTCCCGCCGCGCCCATTCCCACGTCTTCCATTGACAATTGCAGCCTCCACCAGGAAGCGACGCCGGGCCGATAGGCGGCGTCAGCGCGCCGTCGCCGGTCCCGCCAGAGCGGTGGCGTAGCCGACCTGCTTGATGCCGTTGCCATCGCCCTCGACGTCCAGGATGTTCGCGGCGCGCAGTTCGCGGAACAGATCCTGGGCGGCTCGGCGACTGATGCCGCGCAAGCGCGACAGAGCGCCGCTGTCGATGACCGGATGCTCGACCAGCAACCGCAGCACCGACACCGTCTTGCCGGCCCGGCGGGCCCGCCCATGGGCCAGGCTGCGTTTCCAGGCTGCCGTCAGTCTGTCCAATTCATCGAGCCGTCGGCGTTCCAAGTTGCAGCAATCGGCCACCGCCCGGCAGAAGTCGCCGGTCCAAGCATCGAGCGGACGCTGACCGATTCCGGCCATGACGCCGCGGTCGACCCGTGACAGCGCGTTGGACAACCAGGGAGCGGGGGAGGGGAGGCGGAGGGCGCGCTGGATCAGCCAAGGGGCGATCATCCGCGCCATCAGGTGGCCGGGACGCACCGGGGTCCAAGCCTCCGCCACCAGCACCGGCAGGGTCTTCGCGACCATCAGGCGCCGTCCGGCCACCAGCTCGGCCCGGGCCTGGTGCCGGCTCTTCTTCGCCCGCTTCTCGGCCGCCGATTCCTTTTCGAGCAGCGCCCCGATGTCCGGGGGAGGGGGCTCCGGCCAGAAGCCGGGGCGATGGAGCGCATGGAGCGCGGCGGCCACGCCGGACAGGCCGGGCCGCTGCAGGGCCTCGTCGATCAGGCTGGCGGCCTCCTCGATGCGGGAGACCGTCTCGTCGTCGAGTTCCCCGTCGATGCGGGGCCAGGCCAGCGCCAGCCAGTCGGCGGACGGCGGGAGCGGCCGGGACGGCGGCGCGGCGGCCCGTTCGGCGGCGCGGATGCCGGCCAGTTCGCCCATGCCCAATGCGGCCTCGCGCTTGGCGGCGGCGATGATGTCGGCGACGTCGGCGTGTTCCTGGAATGGCGGGGGCGGCTCATCGTCGTCTTCGTCCCCCAGCGCATCGAGGTCCTCGGATGGATCGGCGGCGTCTTCGTCGTCGTCCCACAGGCCGGAGCGGTCGAAAGGGCCGAGCGGCGGGGCGCGTTCGGGCTTCGGCGGCGTCGGATGCGCGACGGCGGTGGCGCCGCGTTCGGTTCGGCCCAGAAGCCGCTCTCCGGCGGCCAGCAGGTCGATGCCCCAATGGACGTCGCGCAGATCGCGGCGGCCGCCGACCAGGCGAACCAGGGCGATGTCGTGCATATGCACCAACCAGCCGTCGATCGACAGGCTGCCGGTCACCTCGCGCCACAGCGCGTCGGCCTGCCAGAAGGCGAAGTCGTCGGGGGCGGCCAGCCGCTCGGTGAGGCGGCCGAGGGCATGGTGGGCGTCGAGCAGGTCGGTCAGCATGGGGGCACCGGACAACGCCTCGGTTCGCGGATGCGCTTTCGTGCGGTGCCGAACCGGAATCGCGATGGGCGTTCGGGCTTGCCGTTGCACCTGTGCGGTCGTCGATCGGAACCGGCTTTGCAGCTGAAATCTTTCACGGAAATTTCCGGGGGTGAGCGGAAGGGCTATCTTCGGTGGCGACGCAGCCGTCGTGTTCTATGGCGAGGGGAGCGCGGCGGTTGCGGAGTTTTCGGGTTGGATCGCCAACATCCGGGAATCGCTGAAGAAAACAGGACCGCGCGATTATAGTGCCAAACCGGCGCGCTGGCGACAGTTTTCGCCGCAGCCTCATACCGTCCGGATGTGGTCTGACCCGGAACGTGAAATTCCGACGCCCAAAGTGAAACAATTTTGCCGTGGATCGTGAAAAAACCCGCGGGAATCCAGGGCGGTAGCCGCCTGCTTCGCGTCGCCGAGCGGGCCCAAGGCCGGCCGATGTCGTTGCCAATCACAACTCCGGTCGCAGGCTGGAGTGCCGTCTCCCTCTTTTGAATCTCTCGAAATTTTTAGTGTCCGACAAGCGGCATTTTCAGACGGAACCGGAGATGGTAGAGTGTGGTATAAACATCCACAGCGCGAACGGAGGCCCAATGTCGGTTGAAATCCTCGCCCCGCTCAAGGACATCGTCATCGACACCGGCGTGCTGGGGCCGATCACCATCAGGGCCAGCGCCGAGCGCGAGGCCGAGATCCGCGACCTCGCCACCCAGGCCGCCCTGTACATCACCCGCGCCAAGGGGCCTGGAACCCTGCGCGCCTATCGCTCGGCCTGGAAACTCTATTGCCGCTGGTGCGCCGACCTCGCCTTCGAGCCCTTGAACAGCGACGCCGCCCTGATCGGCCTCTATCTGGCCCGGGCCGCCGAGCGGCTGGCGATCCCCACCCTCCGGGTCCACCTCGCCGCCATCGCCACCGCCCACCGCCTCGCCGGCCTGCCGCTCGACCTCAAGCACCCGCGCATCGCCATGATGCTGGAGGGGGTCGCCCGCACCAAGGGACGCCGCCCCCAGCGCCAGGCCATCGCCATCCTGCCCGACACCCTGGCGCGCATGCTGGCCGCCCAGCCGGACGGCCCGCTCGGCATTCGCAACCGGGCCATGCTGCTGATCGGCTACGGCGCCGCGCTGCGCCGCTCCGAGCTGGTCGCCCTCGATGTCGGCGACGTCGTCGAGGTGCCGCAGAAGGGGCTCAAAATTCTGATCCGGCGCTCCAAGACCGATCAGCGCGGCGATGGCGCCGAAATCGGCATCTGGGCGGCGACCGATCCCGCCTTCTGTCCGGTGCGGGCCTGGCGGGCCTGGATCGAGCTGCGGGGCGATGCGACGGCGGCGGCGGCGCTGTTCTGCTGCGTGCTGAAAAACGGCGTGCCCACCGGGCGGCGGCTGTCGGACAAGGCGGTCGAGCGCCTGGTCGGCGGCGCCGCGCTGGCGATCCGCCTGCCGGTCCCCGAGCGCTACACCGGCCATTCGCTGCGCGCCGGCCTGGCTACCGCCGCCGGCGACGAGGAGGCCCAGCTCCACGACATCATGCGCCAGACCCGGCATCGATCGGTTGAGACGGCGCGGAAATACCTGCGATCGCGCGACCTGTGGAAGAACAATGTTACCGAGCGGATCTTCAAGAGGTGAAACTCCCGGGGCCGCCGGCGCCGACCAGGAAGGCAAGGACGCGGAGCAAGGGAAGGGCCGGTGGCGCCGCAGGAAGCCTGACGACGCCATGGACGCCGGCGGCTGGAAGAGTCCGGCCATGCCGGCCCGCTGGCGAGAAGATCCTGGCCGGATGTGGCGCTGTGGCCATCCAACGCAAACGCCGCCGCGCCGCCGCCGCGACGGATGACGCCACCGCAGAGGATGGCGGCCAGGGGATGCCACCGTCAAATCCGTGATTTTGTGCAGCGATAACACAAAAATACGACATGCTATTGTGGCTTAGCGCTGCACAGTGCAGTCCTTAATCAGAACCGACAACCACCTGCGGGAGCCGCGAATTTGCCTGCCGCTTGCCGATCCGTCGCCGCCACTCGTCACAGGTCACCGCCAGGCCGTTGAGCCGCCCCAGGCCATCGTCGGCGGCCTTGGCCAGGCCGTCCAGGAAGGCCGCCATCCAGGCGCCGCGCTCCTGGTGGCGGGGGAAAGCGGCCAGGCCGGGGATGACGCCCGCCCGGGTCACCTTGCGCTTGGCCAGCACCGCCGGGATGGCGGCGTGCAGGATGCCGGGGCGGGCATCGAGTTCGGCCCTGATTTGCCATGCGACCTCGGCGACCGCCAACAGCGTCGAGGGCTGCTGGCTGGCCTCGACGGCGGCCACGAAGATGCCAAGGTCCTCGTCGAATTCGTCGCTGTCCTCGGCCTGGTCATCGTCGACGACCAGCCGCTGGGCGCCGGTCAGCCTCGCCAAGAAATCCAGGAACATCAACGCTCTGTGCTCCGCCAGGAGGTCGGCCAGCGGCTGGTAGGGAACCCCGGCCACCAGCCCGGCGAGGCGCTGCTGGTCAACTCCTCTACCATCCCAGCTCGACGCTTGGACGGTGGCGGCGAGCCGGGTGCGGTGCTCCCACGCCTTCCTCAGCGGGTGGCCGGTCAGCATGGCGTCGAGGCGGCCGATGGCGAGGGCGGCGCGCTCGGCGGAGGCGGGAAGGGACATGCTGACGGCTCCGAATGAAACCATATAGACCAATAGGTTTACCATGAGGCGGGGAAAATAGCCAGGATGAGGGCTGGGGGCGCGGGCGGCGGGGGCGACCAGGGGCAATGTGAGCATCAGTTCTGGTTCTGCCGTTGATATTGCATGCGTTTCCGTCTGCGGAGCGCGAAATTGATGCGAAAAGTCGGCAACGGCGGGTGCAGTTGATGAGATGGCCAGCTCGCGCCCCAGGGCCGAAATCGCGAGGAATTCCGCCATTTGCTGGGCTAGCGGCGGCGACGGTGAAAATCAGTGCATCGGTTGGATCGACTGCAAACGACCATTTCATCGATGTCATGTGGTTTGCATTTTGCTCCAAAAATGCTATTTTGTTCTCATTGGGGAAGGGGGCGAACCATGGCACTCATCGGATATGCGCGCGTTTCAAAGGATGAGCAGGTCACAGACACCCAGATGGACGAACTCCATGCTGTCGGCTGCGCTGAGATTTTCGAGGAACACGTTTCCTCTATGGCCCGTGCCCGCCCCGAGTTAGCCAAGGCGATGGCCAGAGTGCGGCGGGGGGATACCTTGGTGGTCGTCCGGCTCGACCGTCTGGCCCGCTCGTTGAGAGACCTGCTCGAAATCATGGCACAGCTCCGCGACCGAGGTGTCCACTTCCGATCGCTGAACGACCCAATCGACACAGGCAGCCCTCAGGGCGAGTTCACCTTGCAGATCCTGGGCGCCGTGGCGGAGTTGGAGCGCAAGCTCATCTCCCAGCGCACCATCGCATCGCTCAAGGCGGCGAAGGCCAGGGGACGCGTCGGTGGGAACCCGCAACTCAAGGCCCGCGACCCCGCCGCCATCCGCCGCCTGTCCGCGCAGCGCTCGGCCTCGCACCTCTTCCAGCTCAACGCCACCGCCGAGGAGTGGCTGCCGATCGTGCGCCGCCTGCGCCCTGGCAGACCTTGGCGCGAGGTCTCCGCTGCGATAAATGCCAGCCTGCCCGCGGGGCGGCCGCGGTGGACACCTGGGCGCCTTAAGCGGGCGACCAGAACGATGGTTGATGAAGGCCTTGTCGACGCCGGGTTACTCGGTCGCGCGACACCCAAGGTGGACACGCACCTGCTGACCGTCGTTGCGGGCATCGTGAGAACTGACCCCAACGCCACCTTGAAGGAAATTGCCGGGCACTTGACGGCCGTGCGCGAGTTCCCGACACGGGGCGGGGACACATGGCAGATGTCGTCAATCCGCAGCCTGGTCAGCCAAGCTCGAAAGCACGGCTTGCTGGATCAGGTTGTACCGCTGGAAGCCTGATGACGCCGCAGGCCGTCTCGGGCATCCTCCTCGGAGCCGAGGTTCCAGGAGGGCGGCGTGAAGCGCACGACATTCACCAAACTGTTCGCCGACCGGGTGCTGCGCACGTTCTCGCGCCAGCATCCGCCAGCCGCCGCCAGGAGGTCCAAGCGCCTGCACCTGCACTCAGCCGATATGGACACCCCGAAGGCTGGGAGCGGGTGGCGCCCGATCTCGACGACGGCGGCCAGGCTGGCCCGGTGCCGCGCCGTGCTCCATAATCGGTGACGGATCGTTCTGAATGACGACCGCCAAAATGCCTAGGGCTACAGACATTTCGCCGCCACAATATGATGATACACGAACATAATAGTGGTGAAGTCCGCCTCCACCAACAGCACAAATACCGTAAGGAAGCAGACCAGTTTGTGTCTATTAATTGCTTTGCCAATGCGCTCTAATCCATCTATCCGCGCTTGCCATCCAGGATACAACATCACGGAAAACACCAGTAACAGCGTAAAGAATACGGCGGCCGATCCCCATAATACAACCGACCTATCAACGCGCTGATGAATGTCATGAAAAATCAGCGCCATAATCGCCATAAAGGCTGGAACACATATGGCCGTCACGATAACGGCCTGCGCCCACCTCTTTTTTGTAATTCTATCAATGCTCTCACCCATGTGTGCTAGCGCGAACAGCACCACCAACGCAGTCAACACGTCATGTAAAGCTTCCATTTTCTCGACACTCCCCAGTTTCAAGGAAATCTTACCATATTTCCTACAGCGGTGTTGGGAGTGACAAGTAGGTGGTCAGGCAGCCCTCTCTGGTCAAAGGGGAGTTAATGGCCCCCCCAGTAACGGAAAAGGCCACGACTGGTGTGGCCGACCACCTCAGGCTATCCTGGCGCGCATCCATGCCGGGCAGGGGACGAGCAGCGTGACGGAAATCTTGGAAGACATTGCCGACGAGTTGGACGGTATCAGCGTCCACGCCATGCGCCTTGCGCGTGCAATCCGCTCGCAGGCCCAGGGCGCGGCGTCGCCCGCAGACGCCGGGCCCCAGCTCCTGCATGCCTTGTCCAGATACGGCGAGTGGGCCAGGCCGTACGCAGTCGAAATCGCCGCCGGCAAGGTGCCGCCCATCGACATCGCCGCCCAGCTTGCGACCTTCGCTCGGGCGCAGGCGGAAGCGCTCGGCGACTGGATGGACAGCCACGGCCAGGCGCCAAAGACCACCATGACCGAGGTCAGCGAGCGGGACCTGGACTTCCTGCTGGCCGAAGAGGTGGAGTGCAATCCATCCTTCGCGGCTTGGCTACTGGATCTCACGGACGGGGAGGGCAGCATCGTCAGCATCGCCCGCTCGGTGGCCACCGCCTATGGGGAGACCGACCTCCTCATCGTCCACGAAGACCCCGAGGGCAGCCGCCGCGCCATCATGATCGAGAACAAGGTGGCGGCCGCCTTCCAGGAATTCCAGGCTGAGCGCTACCGTAGGCGAGGCGAGGCTGGCGTCGCCGAGGGCGAGTGGGCCAGCTTCTGCACCGTCCTGATCGCCCCCAGGAAGTATTTGTCGGACGTCGCCGAGGGCGACTTCGACAAGCTGCTGGCCTACGAGGACATCGATGCCTTCCTGGCGACGATGCCGTCCAATCCGCGCACCGCCTTCAAGCGCCGCATCATCGCCCAGGCTCTGGGCAAATCGAAAACGCCCTGGGTCAAGAAGGTGGACGCCGACCTGACCCAGTTCTTCTCCGAGCTGCGCGAATTCGCCATCGCCCGCTACCCGTCGCTGCCATACCCGCCTGACAGGCAACCCCGGGCGCCGACGAGCACCTGGCTGATGGTGACCGTCGGCAAATACCCGCGCAGCCGCCTGACCCTGGAGCTGAAGCCAGAAGGGGGCCATGTCGACCTGCACTTCTCGGCGCTCCCGGCGGACAAGCTGCGGACCATCCTCTGCGACAGGCTCCCCCAGGGCGCCACCACCGTCCAATTCGGACGCCACGGCACCTCCAAGGTGTCGTCGGCAATTCGGTTCGTCCTGACACCATTGGACGTCCGCGCGCCGTTCGCCGGGCAGGAGACCCTTGCTGAGGCCTACGCGGAGAAGTCCGATGTCCTGCTCCGATTCCACAAGGACAACGACTCTCTGTTTACCGCAGGACTGAGCTGACGGCGGAGGCTGCCATGACAAAGCGGAGCGAATTTGTTGATTGGCTACTGGAGGAGCTGGCACCGTGGCGGCCGGTGCAGGCCCAGGGTATGTTCGGCGGATTCGGTCTCTACGTCGACACCCTCTTCTTTGGAATCGTCGCCGACGATGTGCTGTTCCTGAAGGCCGACGCGGTCAACAAGCCGCTGTTCGAGGCGGCGGGGTGCCAGCCGTTCACCTACGGCACCAAGCACGGCAAGACGATTGCGCTGAGCTATTTCCAGTTGCCAGATTCCGCCTTGGATGACGGCGCCGAGCTGATCGACTGGGCGCGCGGATCCCTGGAAGCGGCATCGCGGGCGGCGCGCATTGCCAAG
>Ga0316222_1002083_pt1 | contig 22323 bp, 26 predicted proteins | sample TBH18011metaG_FD_206008 | JGI IMG/M metagenome (GOLD analysis project Ga0316222, IMG submission 206008) | Freshwater microbial communities from Trout Bog Lake, Wisconsin, USA - TBH18011 | ecosystem: Environmental > Aquatic > Freshwater > Lake > Hypolimnion/Profundal zone | place: USA: Wisconsin... | reverse complement strand
GTCATGATGGCGGTGACAAATAAACCAGCAATACCCACAAGCGTTAAGCCACGGGCCTGGACGGAAAATTGCTCTAAATAAATAAAGACCTGCTGGTTAATCCCCCCTGGCATGTAGGTATCTAGTAGCCAGGTCCTAAAGGCGTTTCTGATCTGAATCACACTAGGGAGGTATGCAATCAAGATGGTTGCAATGGTCACCATAGGCACTAAAGAAAGTGTCGTGGTGTAGGCCAGGCTTGCAGCAATTTGATTGAGTTTTTGGTCGCGATTGCCCTCCCAGATCTCTTTTGCAAGAGAGAGCCATAATTGAGGGTTACGAAATAAGCGCATCGCCGTATCATAAGAGAATATGAGCCAACACGATATATTAGTTCTGTACTACTCCCGCCATGGGGCAACAAAGGAATTGGCGCGCTTGATTGCCGAGGGAATTGAAAGCGTTCCTGGTGTCAACGCACGTATTCGAACCGTGCCTGCTATTTCTACTGTTTGTGAGGCATCGGAGCCTAGCGTACCCTCAGAAGGTGCCCCATATGTAGAGTATTCCGATCTACAAGAATGTATAGGTTTGGCCTTAGGTTCCCCTACTCGTTTTGGCAATATGGCCGCCCCCATGAAATATTTCTGGGATGGCAGCTCTTCTCAATGGCTCAATGGCGCCCTGATTGGCAAGCCAGCATGCGTGTTTACTAGCACTGGAAGTCTGCATGGCGGCCAAGAAAGCACATTGCTCACCATGATGATTCCCTTGCTGCACCACGGCATGATGATTGTAGGTTTACCTTACAGCGAACCAGATCTCATGTCATCAGCAACAGGTGGAAGCCCATATGGCGTAACGCACCTTGCTCACGCCGATGGCAGAGCTCCGATTAGCGCTGAAGAACAACGCTTAGCAAAAGCTCAAGGGAAGCGTCTTGCACAAGTAGCGCTTAAGCTCATTGGCGACTAAGAACATGCTAAAAAAAATTCTCGCAAAGAATCCTTATCAGCTATTAGCTACAGCAGCATTCATTGATCTATTTATCCTATGCATCGCTTGGGAAGGGTTCATCTCCCCCCTGCGTCCAGGCGGCTCTTGGCTGATCCTAAAAGGCGTACCCTTGATATTTGCAATTCCGGGCTTATGGAAAGGTAATGTCTACACAATGCAGTGGGCATCGATGCTAATACTGCTCTACATCACAGAGGGTTTGGTCCGTATTTTGGAAACAGGTACTAATTTTTGGATGGCATTACTAGAAATCATTTTGGCTACAACTGGATTTATCTGCCTATTAATAGTCTTAAAGCCAATCAAGCAAGAGGCTAAGAGCTTAGCAAAGCAAAAATCACAGGCTGATCAGTGATGGAAAGTTTTCTTCAAGCATTGAGCAAGGTCCTCGAGAAAAAATATATTCTGATCGAGGATCAAGATAAAGCTCCCTACCTAACTGATTGGCGTAAGCGTTTCACCGGCAAGGCCTTAGCAATCGTTTTGCCTCGCACCACACAAGAGATTTCTGAGATTGTGAAACTCTGTGCCGCAAATGAGGTTGCTCTAGTGCCTCAAGGTGGACATACTGGATTTTGTGGCGGTGCTACACCGGATGTCAGTGGCAAGCAGATTGTGCTTAATCTCAAGCGAATGAATACCATTCGTGAGATAGATGTTGCGAATCAAACCATTACCGTTGAGGCAGGCTGCATTCTGCAAACCATTCAAGAGAAAGCGGCTGAGCAAGATTTTTTATTTCCCTTGAGTCTTGGTGCTGAAGGTAGTTGCATGATTGGCGGTAACTTGGCAACCAATGCCGGTGGGACCAATGTTCTTCGCTATGGCAATACTCGTGATCTTTGCTTAGGTCTTGAAGTGGTAACCGCCAAAGGTGAAATTTGGAATGGCCTCAAAGGATTGCGCAAGGACAACACTGGCTATGACTTGCGCGACTTATTTATTGGTTCAGAGGGAACCCTGGGAATCATCACTGCGGCTGTCATGAAGCTTTATCCGCTCCCCATATCTCAATGGACAACATTGGTCGCCGTCGACACCGTTGCCGCCACTATTAAACTCTTAAATCTTTTTCAGAGGCGTGCGACTTCCCTGCTCACTGGTTTCGAAATGATGACGCAGGAATCATTAGCTCTCAATGAAAAACATTTTCCGCAAATGGCAAACCCTTTAAAAGGAAATCCAGCCTATACGGTCTTGATTGAACTCTCCGACCATGAAAGTGAAGCTCATGTCAGGGAGTTACTTGAGACGATTCTTGAGGAGGCTTTTGAGGCTGGCTTAATTACTGATGCCGTAATTGCCAACAATCTCTCCCAAGCCAATGCTTTTTGGCATATGCGTGAGCACATTACTCTGGCTCAAGCCGAAGAAGGGGCTAATCTCAAGCACGACATCACCATCCCCCTATCTTCCCTAGAAAGCTTTATCCAAGAAACTGACGCTTTAATGAGGGCCAATTACCCTGGCGTCCGAATTATTAACTTTGGGCACCTGGGTGACGGCAATCTCCACTACAACATCGCTCCCCCGCTTGGTATGGACCCCAAAGCCTTCAATTTGGCCAATGAGAAGCCAATTCATGAGCTGATTTATGCTCAGGTTGAGCGTTGTCAGGGCTCTATCTCTGCAGAACATGGCGTTGGACAGCTTAAATTAGGTGATTTAAGGTCTCACAAGGGAGATGTAGCTCATGACCTCATGAAGACCCTGAAACAGGCCCTAGACCCTCAAAACATCCTAAATCCCCATAAAGTAGTCTCGATTTAGAAGTTTTCGGGTTTTCTTGCAACTTTTTTGAAATATTTTGTATTTTCTGTCATCTCACCCCCTTTATGAGGCGTTGTATGCCCATGGAGGTGACAAATATGTCAACAAGACTCAAACGTTGGGCCCGCGCTATTCAAGAAATCGACCTGTCCAAAAGTACGCCAGAAGTGGCTATTGGCTACCTGGATAGCAAATACCGTGATATTGCCTGGCGCTATATCCGCATTCTAGGCTTTGAACGCACCATTAGCTTCATGGCCAGCAATAACTTTCATCCAGAGTAAAAGCAAATTCCCTTAAAAAACCTAAATATCTGAATTATTTAGGTTTTTTTATGCCCGCCTGAATTATCCTAGGCCACATCCTACGATGTTGCGTTAATAGGCATTTAAATCCCCTTGCTTACAAAAAAGCATCACTTCTCAACTTAAAAATAGTCTGCAGTGTGTCATAAAGCCTTGTAACTAGGCCTCTTACAACGTAGGATCAAAAGATCCATAACTACTTTATAAGCCAATAGGAAAACCATGAGTCAAAAGAAATTAGTAAAGCAGCTGATGAAAAAGCTTGATCGCCTGGAATCGGAGCGTGAAAAAATTATCGATAAGCTTGCTAAAGCATTAGATAAGCTTGAAAAGAAAGAGATAGCTAAGGTTGCAATCAAGAAAACTGCTACCAAGAAAGTTCCAGCCAAGAAAACAGCTGTTAAGAAATCAGTAGCAAAGAAGGTTGTTAAAAAGCGTGCACCTACAAAAAAGGTTGCCGCAACCAAAACTACTAGCTCTGAAGCGACTAGCTAAACATGGGTAAATTGAAGAAGCTTGAGGGAAATGATGTCAACTATGATGTTGAGCTCAGGCTTTTACAAATTGAATTGGTAAAGGTTCAACGGCAAATTATTTCTAGTAATAGTAAGCTTTTGATCATCCTCGAGGGGCGCGACACTGCTGGCAAAGATGGAACCATCAAGTGCATTACTGAACATCTTAGCCCTCGCGAAACACATGTTGTAGCGCTGGGCATTCCTACATCACGTGAATCTAGTGAGTGGTACTTTCAACGCTACGTAGCAGAACTCCCATCTGCAGGAGAAATTATTCTTTTTAACCGCAGCTGGTACAACCGAGCTGGAGTAGAAAAAGTGATGGGATTTTGTACCGATATTCAGTATCAGAAATTTATGGATACGGTAAATGAATTCGAGAGTCTATTGGTTGGGTCGGGCATTCAACTGATTAAATACTACCTAGATATAGATAAGAAAGAACAAGCACGTCGCATGGAGAGTCGCAAGACCGATCCCCTGAAGCAATGGAAAGTGAGCCCAATTGATCAGCAGGCTCAGAAGAAATGGAAGGCCTATAGTATTGCTCGAGATCTCATGCTCAAAAAGACTAGCTCGGCTGATGCACCCTGGACGGTGATTGATGCCAATAATAAAAAATTGACCCATCTCAATTTGATCAGGGATCTACTTTCTAGAATTAACTACCCAGGCAAGGATAAGAAGATTCTCAACTTAGACCCGAATATTGTGAGCCCCTGCCCGCCTTTAGGCAAAAAACCTCCTAAGGTTGCACCGTAGAAGGTTTAACTAAAGAAGTTGCGTGCTTCAGTGATGACTTCTTGAGGTAACTCTTCTGGAATGTAATGTCCGCAGGGAACGGCTCTACCCGAAACCTCGCTGGAGCTAACTTTCTTCCAGTCATCTACGGGTTCAAAGCATTTATTTACCAAGCCATGCTCACCCCAAAGAACCTTGAGAGGCATTTGCAATTTCTTACCTTGCTCGCGGTCTGCGCGATCATGAACTAAATCAATAGTTGCTGCAGCCCGATAGTCTTCACACATGGCATGCATACCTTGTGAATTGCTTGCTCCCGCTAGATACTCTGACCAACGCTCGGGGCTGAAGATGCCAGTCCCGGCATGACGACCCATATGATTCTTTAGCCAATACTCTGGGTTAGCTCCAATCATGGTTTCAGGTACCGGTTCCGCTTGAATCAAAAAGAACCAATGCCAATAACCCTTAGCAAATTCCATGGTGGTGTTTTCATACATGGTCAAGGTTGGAGAGATATCTAAGACCATGAACTTGTTAACACTCTCTGGAAAATCCATAGCCAGACGATGAGAAACCCTTCCTCCCCGATCATGCCCAAGCAAGAAAAAATGATCATGGCCCAAGGCTTTCATCAGGGAATATTGATCAGTCGCCATAGATCGCTTTGAATAAGACGAATGATCCGGTTTCCCATGGGGCTTAGATGAGGCGCCGTAACCCCGTAGATCCGAAGCAACTACCGTGTAGTGTTTTGCTAACTCGGGAGCAACCTGATGCCAAATCGCTTTAGTTTGTGGAAATCCATGCAGCAATAAAAGTGCTGGGCCGCTTCCGCCAATTTGGCAAGCAATCTCTATCGGCCCATCCTCAGATGAAACAGTAATAGACTTTTGTTCGAAACCTGGAAATGCTAAGGACATAAATTCAATAACTCTTGAGGTGTTTTAACGATCAGCAACTGCCTGTATTTCGGCAACAGTAAGATAGCCTTTGTTACCGGAATCCAGATAGCTAAAGTGATCATAAATACGTGGCATACAACCTTTTGCCTCTGCTTTAGTTAGCTTTCCATCATGATTCACATCGCACTTTGCAAAGCGTTCTGCAATTTCACGATTTTTTGATGCATCGTCTGCATAACTCAATACTGGAGCGATGGCCAAGATGCTTATGCAAAGCAATGTAGAGGTAAAAGATCTTGTCATAACTTATTGACCTGTTGGAGTTGGATTGGCTGAAGTTTCCATTGCAACGCGAACTACCTTTTTAGCCATTTCAATAAATGAACTTACAGAGCCTGAGCCTGTTCTGAATGATTCGCCTTGAATGGTGACTAAGCCTTCCCCAAGCAACTGTTTGGATTGGCTATCAGTAATTTTGCTCTCTACCAATAAAGCAGGAGTCTTTGAGTTCACGCCACCAGCATAAGCTGCGGCATTCGCAGCCAATCCGATTGGGGTGAAATTCCAAGGCTGGAGACTATCGGCCATACTTTCTGCGCCAGTGATACCAACGGTAATTCGGGCTACGCCAGGACCAGGGCTAGTAACAATACGAATATTGCCACGTGAATTTACGGCATCAATCATTGAATCCTGCAAAGTAATTTGTGCTTGAGAGATGGCCTCTGCACTTACTTCCTTGGTGGCGCTTTGATTTAAATATATTGGGTCCAAAATCACAGCAGTGTAGCTAGAGGGATTAACACCAGAAACTCGGTATCTCCATATCCGAACATCAGATTGACTAGTTGCCATGGGCACTAATACGGAGTAATTTGGCAAGAAGCCTGATCTAGGCATTGGCTCTGAAGCCAATTTTGGAGTATTACTACAGGCTGCTAAAAGAATGGCAATTGAAAATGAAGCAACAACTACATTAAATTTACGCATCTTGATTCCTTTAAATTGATATCAGCAGACCTGTTTAGTCTGCTGCCGGGCAAGGCAAAATGCCTCCCGTTTTTTTGTGAATCTGCGGCTTGCAATCAGGCTGCGGTCCAACCACCGTTGCAGGTGGTTTTATAGTGTTAACGGTTGGTCCGGCTGCTGTCGCTGTGTCTGTTGTTACTGGCGCAGCAGCGCTTACTGCAGCAACTGGTAGAACGACCTTTGCAGGCTCCAATCCAACCGATCTGTAAAAGGCTTTGTCCGTTCCCGGGCAAGGCATGACTGCACCAGTCTTTGGGTTAATTACATCCTTGCATTGTGGATTTGCCTCAATTCGGGCCTCGATCTTGGCCACAGAGCATGCTGCAAGTACACAGACACTAATCGCAGAGAGAATAAAAAGTTTGGTTAATGAATGAGGAGTCAAATTCATTCGGAGCTTAATGAGCCAAAATTTTAGATAAAAAATCTTTAGCACGAAGAGATCTTGCTTCTGGATTATTAAAGAACTCATCTTTGGTGCAATCTTCAATGATGCGTCCTTGGTCCATAAAAATCACACGATTACTGACCTTGCGGGCAAAACCCATCTCATGGGTAACGCAGCACATTGTCATACCTTCATTTGCTAATTTCACCATCACGTCCAATACTTCACCAACCATTTCTGGGTCTAGTGCAGAGGTAGGTTCATCAAACAACATAATGATCGGATCCATACTCAAGGCGCGTGCTATCGCAACCCGTTGCTGTTGGCCGCCAGATAGCTGGCCAGGGAACTTATCTTTTTGTGCAATCAAGCCTACCCGTTCTAAGTATTTCAAGCCATGAGTTTTAGCCTCATCAGCAGAACGACCAAGTACTTTCATCTGGGCAAGGGTGAGGTTCTCAGTAATGCTCAGATGGGGAAACAACTCAAAAGACTGAAATACCATACCCACTCTAGATCTCAGCTTAGGCAAATTTGTTTTGGAATCATGCAAGCTCACGCCATCAACGGTAATTTCGCCAGCCTGAAACGGCTCTAATGCATTAATGGTTTTAATTAGGGTTGACTTTCCGGAACCAGATGGACCGCAGATAACTACTACTTCGCCCTTTTGGATCGTAGTACTGCAATCAGTTAAGACCTGAAAGTCGCCGTACCACTTCGATACATTTTGAAGTTCAATCATGATGATTTAGAAATAGTGAGCATTAAGAATAAATTAGCGAATGATCGCCACTTTGGCTTGAATTCTACGAACCACTTTAGAAAGCGTGAAACAAATAATGAAATAGGTAAATGCAGCCAAGATATAAGTTTCAATTGGGCGGCCATAATTTTTACCGGCAATTTCAAAACCTTTTAACAAGTCATAGGCACCAATGGCATAGACCAATGAAGTATCTTGGAACAAAATAATGGTTTGAGTCATGAAGACTGGAATCATGTTTCTAAAAGCCTGTGGCAACACAATAAAACGCATATTTTGACCGTAGGTCATACCTAAGGCTTGCGCTGCAAAACCTTGGCCTTTTGGCACCGACTGAATACCAGCGCGCACAATCTCAGAAAAGAACGCACCCTCAAAAGCAATGAAAGTAATCGTTGCTGATAAATCAGCGCCAATAGGACGCCCAATCAACATTGGAATCAATAGGAAGAACCACAAGATCACCATCACCAAGGGAATGGAGCGCATTGTGTTGACATAGATAGTTGCTGGATAAACTAGACTTGCCCTACCAGAAAGACGCATCAGAGCTAAAAAGGTGCCAAACACAATTCCACCAACGGTAGCTATAACCGTCAGCTGAACGCTAAATAGCAAGCCCTTCAGTATGTAATTAGTGAAGAGTTCCCAGTTATAAAAACTGAGGTCTATGCTAAACATGTGTTCACCAATAAATCGCTAGGTTGAGTATTCATCATGATTAATGGGCTGTCACTTCTGTATTGGCAACAATAAATCCAGGAATACGGGAGCGCTTCTCAATGTGTGCCATTGCCCTATTCACAGCGAATGCAGATAAGGCATACAAAATCGTTACTGCTAGGTAGATCTCAACACCATGTGATGTTTCTTCCTGAGCTTGCATTGCAAACAAGGTAAGTTCAGGGACAGAGACCGCAAAAGCAACTGATGAGTTTTTAATCAGATTCATACTCTCAGACGTAAGCGGTGGGATCACAATGCGCAACGCCATGGGCAAAATAATGTAGCGATAACTCTGATAAGTCGTTAAGCCCAGCGCTATTGCTGCTGCTTTCTGACCAGAAGGTAAAGACTGAATACCCGCCCTAACCTGCTCAGCAATACGAGCTGAGGTAAAGAATCCCAATGCAAGGCTAACTAGCAAATAAGATGGGAAAGCTTTTAAAGGGGGTATGAGTGCAGGGATGACGTGGTACCAAAGAAATACTTGCACCAAGATTGGAATATTCCTAAACAACTCCACCCACGCAGTAGATAGTCTGACTAAAAAACGGTTAGTTGGATTTTCTGGGGGCAAGGTTCTTAAGGTGCCCATGATGGCGCCTAAGGAAAGCGCAATCAATAAACCGAGCCCAGCTACTGCTAAGGTCCAGCCCCAAGCCCTCATCAGCCAATCAAAATAGCTGGGGTCTGCATTTTTGCCAATACCCAACAAGGCGGAGAAGCAGTGATCAACCACCTCTCCATCTAGAGTACTTTTACAAAAGATTCCTAAATCCATAAAACCGATCGCGTAGGCATTAACTTATTCAAGTATTTATGAGCGATTTGAATTATTTCTTGTTGTAGTCTTCTGCAGGCTTGTCATTCAAGTTGGCCCAAGCATTTTTAGTTGCTGGGGACAACTGGAGACCAACGACAATATTTTTTGGTGGAATTGGTGACAAGAACCATTTGTTCCACAAACCAGGCATTTTGCCGTTAGCAACAATCTTGGCGATTGCCGCATCTACAGCAGCTTTAAATTCTGGATCATCTTTGCGGACCATGATTGCAATCGGCTCTGTACTCAAAACTTCACCAACAATTTTGTAGTCCTTAGGATTCTTGGAGTTGGCGATATTACCCGCCAAGATAGAACCATCCATTACAAATGCGTCTGCTCGGCCAGACTCAAGCAGCAGGAAGCTATCTGCATGGTCTTTGCCATAAACTTCATCAAAGTTCACGCCGTTGGCTTTTTCATGCTTACGCAGCAATTGGACGGATGTAGTGCCGGTTGTCGTGGCAACCTTCTTACCAGCTAATTGAGAGATTGAAGTGATACCTGAATTGGCTTTAACAGCAATACGAACTTCCTCTACATATAAAGTGTTAGCAAAACTTACATCTTTTGCGCGATTGACATTATTCGTTGTTGTGCCGCACTCAATATCGACTGTTCCGTTTTGAACTAAAGGTACGCGGTTTTGCGATGTCACTGGTTGATAGTTAATGCGCAAAGTGCTCATGCCCAACTTATCCTTGATATCACCCAGGATCATGCGGCAGATCTCAACATGGTAACCATCAAAACGACTATCACCAGTGGTGTAGGACATAGGGATGGAGGATTCACGAACGCCCATGGTGACTGCACCGGTTGATTTAATTTTATCCATTGTTTGGCTGGCAGCTTGTGCGTTAAAAGTGCCTATCAATAGACCTGCTGCAACCAAGCCTGCTTTAATTAAAGAAATGCTTTTCATGGGGTTTCTCCTGTTTTTACTTCTATTTATTCATTGATAAATAGTTACATCTGTATTTATAGCAAATTTATAGGTCTAAATTGCTTAAAAAGCCTTTATTTGGGGTTAATACCCAGATAAATGATTAACAAATTAATGAAAAGAGAAGAAGAGAGAAAGTAGCTGGCCTGCCCAGCACGATTCGAACGTGCGACCTACGCCTTAGAAGGGCGTTGCTCTATCCAGCTGAGCTATGGGCAGTTATGTGCTGGGTATCTCTAGAACAATAAGGGAAAGTGGTCGGAGTACAAGGATTCGAACCTTGGACCCCCTGCTCCCAAAGCAGGTGCGCTACCAGGCTGCGCTACACTCCGACGGAACCGATATTCTACACCGACAGCGCCATTAGAGGCAAATCCTGTAAGATTCAGTCCGATGAGCACCTTTTTTAACGGCATAATTAGCAAACAAACGAAAGCATTGATTGCTCTTGGCTTTTTGTTATTTAGCCTGTTAGGTGCCCAGTATTTAGGCTTTTCGCATAGCATTTCGCACGGGGTTGTTCAACAGCAAACCATTGATCAGGCTTCAGCAAGTGATCTGGTCCCCACTTTTAGCCATAGTTCAGATGCGTGTCATCTATTTGACGCTCTCACCTTGGCAGGTTTTATACCCAATGCATATCAACATGTATCTGCAGTTCAACCTGCCTCCCTGAGTTTAGCTACCGCACTCGATCTTGCGTTTTCTCAGGCTGCAGAATTTAGATACCATTCTCGAGCTCCTCCTACTTTCATTCTTTAAAACTCTGTGTCCGCCCCCTGGGTTGGCAATTCTTCGTTTTAATTAATCACCAATCTCTTTGGTGAGCTCGGATGAAATATGAAATATTGGCATTACCCATTCTTGAAGTCTGCTCTTTTGTTGTTAGTCATCGTATTTACTAGCAGCAATTCTTTAGCCCAAAGCGATGTTGATTCTTCTTTACAAATTAATGTAAGTGGATCACGAGATGATGGCCAAAGTTTTTTATCTCCCAGTAAATCTCTTTCCGGTGATGAACTTCAAAATAAACTGAGCGGGACGCTTGGAGCAACACTGGCTAATGAGCTAGGAGTATCAGCAACGGGTTTTGGAGCCGGCGCTTCTAGACCTGTGATTCGGGGGCTAGAAGGCGCACGTGTGCAGATATTACAAAACGGTTTGTCGGTAGGCGATGTCTCTAGTATTTCTGCAGATCATGCCGTTGCTAATCCAATGCAAAATACTCATCAAATTGAGATCCTACGCGGTGCTTCTGCCTTGATGTACGGTTCAGGCTCGAGTGGCGGCTTAATCAATGTGGTGAATGACCGCATTGTGACTTCAATGCCAGACGCATTATCAGGCGCCATCAATACCAGCTACGAAACAGTAAACCAAGGCAAGACTGGGAATATTGAGCTCGATGCACCAGCTGGACCATTGGCCCTGCACGTAGACTCCAGTATTAGCAATTCAAATAACTATCAGATCCCTGGGTATGCAGAACAAGGTGGGCCAAATGCTAATTGGTCTATCAATCCTGGCAACCCAATCAATATTCCCTATAGCGACAAACTACCCTTCTCGTATAGCAATCAAAATAGCTTAGGTCTTGGCGCATCGTATTTACATTCAGATGGCTATACCGGTGTTTCGCTAGAACGCATGAACCATAACTACGGCATACCAACTTATGAAGGCGGATTTATTCAGCAGTCACAAAATCGTTACGACTTTGCGCACCAAACCAATGATCCATTTGAAGGATTCTCTTCTGTAAAAATTAGCGCCGCTAACACCAATTACCAACATACTGAATTTACAAATAATGGGCTTGCATCAACCCAATGGAACAATACTTCTTCGGAAGCACGCTTAGATTTAACGCATAAAGAAGTTCTTGGCTCAAAAGGCGTCATTGGTGCCCAAATTACAGGCTCCACATTGAATGCTGTTGATTTGACGACCAATAGTTATGCAATAGTTCCGCAAACCAAATCGAACTCTACAGCTCTATTTTGGGTTGAAGAGGGTCGATACGGTCCCTTGAAGACCAGCTTTGGAGCGCGTTATAACTATGCAGCTCAGAACCCAAATTCTGCAACCCAATTTCCGAGTCAAGGCGCGCAAGGATTTACGCCCAATTCATATGGTCCTCCCACAATTCAGAATCGTCAGTTCAATTTGATGTCGTATTCCGCTGGTGGAGTTTTTGATGTTGCACGTGGTTATGGTCTTGGGCTTGCATACACAGTATCGCAAAGAGCGCCTACACCACAGGAACTCTATTCTTATGGTCCTCACGACTCTACTGCTACATTTGATATTGGCAACTCCGATCTTGGCACTGAAACCTCTCACAACCTCGAACTTAGCTTTCAGAAAACTTTAGGTTTAGTTCGCAGCAAAGTAAGCGTCTATCGAAATCAATTTAGCAATTACATCTATGGCTTTTATACAGGTTCTTACAGCACTGCTAATGAGAACTTCTCTGTAGTTCAGGCATCACAAGCCAATGCAAATATACGTGGCGCAGAAGGTGAACTTACCTATAACTGGAACCAAACCGGCATAGGGGGTCGCCTCTTTGGGGATATTTCGCAAGGAAGTTTTAATGCTGGAGGAAATCTCCCCTTGCAACCTGCCCCGCGCTTAGGAACTGAGCTGGCCTATCAACGTGAAGGTTGGCTTACTAGTGCCACCTACATCTATAGCTACCAACAAAATAGATTGGCTAGTTGGGAAACTGGCCCAACGCCAAGCTATATGCTCTTAAACGCCAACCTTTCCTATACAGAGCGAATAGGAAAAATTAATTGGACTGGGTATATGTCCCTGAAGAACTTATTGAATGAAGATATTCGCTACTCCACTACACCAATGGCGGTCAGACTCTACGCGCCTCAGCCAGGGAGGAGTCTCATGGTTGGTGTGAGAGCAGCGTTTTAGGACTACTAGAAAAATCGAAGATAAATGAATCCGATGAGTCCTGATGCCAAAATGATGTAAACCGGATTAATCTTTGTTCTGAGAATCAAGAATAGCGTGACTAAGGCCAGCAACAATGTAATAGGGCTAATGATGGAGGCTTTGGCAACAGCATAGACCCCAGAAGCCATTAGTCCGATAGAAATTGGCTCTAGGGCATTCTGAATAGATCGGCGCCAAGGGTTTTCGCCAAAATAATTCCATAAACGCCCTGCATAAAAACAGAGCACGCTTGAGGGAATAAAAAAAGCAAGTAGTACGACTAAGGCCCCCAATAAACCCGCCACCTGAAAGCCAATGATTAAGACCATCAGCATATTGGGCCCTGGAGCAACTTGTCCAATACTGTAAATATGGACAAATTGAGTATGGCCAATATCAAACTGGTGCGCCAATAGAGTTTGCATCTCAGGAAGAACAGCGGTTCCTCCACCTACAGCCAGGATGGATAGGAGCCCAAAACTAAGCGCTAGCTGAATAAGCAAATTCATATTTTTGAATTTGGCCTGTAAAGATAAATAGATATCGGCGCCATAATCAAAAGCACTAAAGGCAATGATAATTTGGCAATGCTCATCAAGGCAAAAGTACATGCAATGATGATGAGGGATTTGAAATGCTTCCAGTGTTGGTCGCCAATGCGATAGGTAATAGCTGCCAACAATCCGCAAGCACCTGCGGCAATCCCGGTCAAAATGAGATTAGCCAATGGATGATCATTGTTATTGGTATAGGCGACACCAATAATTAATACAAATAGAGATCCAGGAATGATCAGTCCCAAAGTGGCTGCAACTGAACCCCAAAAGCCCCTAAGGTGATCGCCAGCAAGAACCGCTAAGTTGACTGAATTGAGACCTGGCATTGTTTGACTGATTGCAAGGTAACCCATGAATTCATCTGCGGTAAGCCATTGTTTCTTTTCAATCAGCAAGATTCGCTCATAAGCAATGATTCCTCCGCCAAAGCTCACCGCACCAATCATGAGAAATTGAGTGAAAAGCTCTTTTAGGGAAACTCGTCCCTCTTTTAAGCAGAGGTCTTGAGAGGTCATTCCGGCTTACCGTATACCAATGCTGTTTTAGTGCTTCCAATCTCTAACCAGTCAGTCAGCTCTATCTGCAGTTTTTTGAAAAACTTATCAGCTCGTTTGTGGGCTTTCGCCTGGGCTCTATTCTCATCATTCACGCGATAGGAGAAGGCCAATTCGCCTACCATCGGATCGCCCACGCTTTTCATCCAAATGGCAATTTCACAATGGGCTTGGACTCCATCCCCAAATACCAAGTTACCTATTGGTAAGCAGGCTTCTAAAATTTTATTGGTATTACCACCAACAATACGCAAAGGCGCATCTTTATCAATTGAAAGCTTTGCAAGGCCAGGGAAAAATTGGGCAACACTTTCCAAGGATCTATCAAATAAATCATCAATAGGTACCGCATCGAGAATTGCGTTATTTGAATAAATTTGACGCTGAGATCCTAGCTCATCACCACGCAATATTTCCTCTTTAAAACGAATGCGAGATTTAATCTTCTTTTTGGGACTAGGATTAAAGCTTGATGCTTGGTCCAAATCATGGGCACGACACTTTAAGGTGACTTCAGCATAGTCATCAACCCAGACATTTTGTCTTGATTCCCTAACGCGCAAAATAATATCGTTTTGGCGAAAATCTTGACCAGGCGTGTCGTAAAAGTAAATGTTACGCAAACCAGTAGTGGCATTATCTAGATGAAAGAAGTCCACCTTATTGGTTTTGCAGAACTTCAGAATTTGATCACTCAATGCGGTGATTTTGCTATGGCGATCTAAGCCTTGCGGCTTAATCAGCAGCTTAAATTCTCTATTGGTAATGAGCGGATGAATCTTTTTCAAAATAACCTCTTCTTTTTTTAAGAGATTATCACCATACCGACAAAATTAGTAAACTTCAGGTACGTACATCTCAGGTGGAACAGGGCCACGCAAGTAATCCGGGTTATGAACTCGCTCTGGAAGGCTAATCATAGGATGATCAATTTCCTGGTACGGAATTTGATTTAGAAGGTGGGTGATGCAATTGAGGCGAGCCTTTTTCTTGTCGTTGGCAGCCACTACCCACCATGGCGCCTCAGGAATATGAGTGCGCTCTAACATTGTTTCTTTAGCCTTGGTATAGGCTTCCCACATACGACGGGCCTCTAAGTCCATGGGACTTAATTTCCATTGTTTTAATGGATCATGAATACGCATCATGAAGCGGTTGTACTGCTCATCATCGGAGATTGAGAACCAATACTTGATGAGAATCACACCTGAGCGAATCATCATGCGCTCTAAATCTGGAACTGTTCTGAGAAATTCCTCATACTCATCATCAGTACAAAACCCCATCACTTTTTCAACACCAGCACGGTTGTACCAACTACGGTCAAACAACACAATTTCACCGCCAGCAGGTAAATGTGAGATGTAGCGTTGGAAGTACCATTGGGTTTTTTCACGTTCATTTGGTGCAGGTAATGCAACAACTTTACATACCCGCGGATTCAATCGTTGAGTAATACGCTTAATCGCGCCACCCTTACCCGCTGAATCACGACCTTCAAAAAGAACCGCAACCTTGACCTTATTAGCCACTACCCAGTCTTGGAGCTTTACTAATTCACCCTGAAGTCTAAAGAGCTCTTTAAAGTACACATTACGCGGAACCTGAGAGCCTGCATCACCATCTAGCGAAAGGCGATCATCGTCGAGCTCCATTTCGAGCTCTTCATCCATGCTATCAAGTATTTCTTCTTGAGCGCGCTGATACCACTCCGCCATCTCTTTATGCTTAGAGGTCATAGGTTTTCCACTGATATTTCTTTTAGTTTACGCCCGAACTGATGACAGTTTCGTTACAAGCTATAGGCTATTGGTTTTTGCTAAATATTGGCTAATCTGCTCGTAGCTATGAAGTGCTAGCCACTTCCGATCGGATGGCTGCTCAGGCGCTGATCCTGCAGGAGGAAAGAAGGTCAATTCAACCTCTAAATTACGGTTTTTAAGCATATTGCTCATAGACTCCAGAAGGCCCATATCTCCGATAAATGCAGGTACATCAGACCGTAAGCCAGTTGCTCTCGATAGATAACGTATTGCCAGGGTATAGACCGGAACCTTTGCAATGACAGCCGCTTCAAATAAATTGGGCTTAAAGGGACGTACGGATTCCCCATTGGTTGAGGTGCCTTCTGGAAAGATGCAAATAGAATCTAACTTAAGCGCCCCACTCATCTCCCCCACAACAAAATGAGCATGTCTAGAACTATCCCTCTTAATAAAGACAGTTCCAAGTTGTTTTGCCATCCATCCAAAAATAGGCCATTTCTCTACCTCTGACTTAGCCACAAAACGAATCGGTTGGAATGCATTGATAGCGTGAATATCCATCCAGGAGATGTGATTTGAAGAAAGTAGATAGGAATTTAGCGGAAGAATATGTGCATTCTTTACTGACAGATGAATTCCAAAAATGGTCAATAAGCGCACAGACCACTGTTGAATATGACGATGCTTTGTCATAGTAGTGGCAAATGGGAAAACGACAAGCAGGGTTGCCACGCCACAAAGAACATGAATCCATATTGCTGTCCACAGAAAAAAGCGAGTAATAAATGGAGTTTGGGTGCGATTAGATGAGTCTTTATTCATATTTGATATCAATATAATGCAACATCTGTATTTTAATGACCGTCATGAAACTGACTTAAAAATGTCATGATGCTTTCATACTGTATTGGCTTAATACAGTCTCATGATGCATTACAGAGCCATCTGGATTTCAGACGTACACCTAGGAACATCAGGGTGTCAGGCAAACTACCTCCTCGATTTCCTCAAACATAATGAAGCCGATAAGTTTTACCTTGTTGGTGACATCATTGATGGTTGGCGTCTAAAGAAATCATTCTACTGGCCGCAAGCACATAACGACGTAGTTCAAAAGCTCTTGCGTAAGGCTCGTAAAGGTGCTGAAGTTATCTATGTTCCAGGAAACCATGATGAAAGTGCCCGTCAATTCTTCGGCCTCTCTTTTGGTGATGTCAAAGTAGTCGAAGAAGTGATTCACACTACTTTAGATGGTAAGAAACTCTGGGTTACCCACGGAGATCTTTTTGACGGAGTAATGCAGTACGCAAAATGGTTGGCATATGTAGGGGACACGCTTTACTCCTTCATCCTGTATATCAATCGATATTTCAATATGCTGCGGGTCAAAATGGGCCTTCAGTACTGGTCTCTCTCCCAATATCTCAAGCATCAAGTTAAAAACGCAGTGAGTTATATCGCTGACTTTGAACACATCATGGCTAGGGAAGCACGCCTTCGTGGTTGTGACGGCGTGGTCTGTGGCCATATTCATAAAGCTGAAATACGTGAAATTGACGGTTTACTGTATTGCAATGATGGTGATTGGGTTGAAAGCTTGACTGCTCTCGTTGAAACCCATACGGGCGAACTCAAAATTGTTCATTGGCCGCACATCCTTGGTGAGCCTATTGAAACTCCTGAAGTAACTTTCCAACCTGCTGTTGAATCACTCCTAAAAGAGGCTGTGTTATGAAAATTATGATCATTACCGACGCATGGGACCCACAAGTCAATGGTGTGGTGCGTACATTGAAGCAAACCCGTGCGGAACTGACAGCAATGGGACATCAAGTTGAAATGATTACACCACAAGGGTTTAAGTCAATTCCTTGTCCTACCTACCCGGATATTGCTCTTTCACTATTTCCGGGAAAAGAAGTAGCTCGCCGTATTAAGGAATTTGCTCCAGATGCGATGCATATAGCAACAGAAGGACCTTTAGGGCTTTCCGCAAGAGCCTATGCGGTTAAAAACGATTTACCCTTTTCTACCGCGTATCACACTCGCTTCCCTGAATACGTTAAAGCCAGAACCGGTATTCCACTTGCCATTACTTATGCCTTTATTCGTTGGTTTCATGGTCCTTCAATGGCCGTTATGGCGCCTACGATTGTGGTTAAAGATGATCTTGAGAAATATGGCCTAAACAATGTAGTGCTGTGGTCGCGTGGTGTTGATTTGGATATCTTTAAGATGCAAGAATCCAAAGCACTAAATACTGCTCACCCCATCTTCTTGTATGTTGGCCGCGTTGCTGTTGAAAAGAATATCAATGCCTTTTTAGAGATTGACTTACCAGGTTCAAAATGGGTGGTAGGGGACGGTCCAGCCATGGCTGGCATTAAAGAAAAATACCCAGATATCAACTATCTAGGCGTATTACAGCAACATGAGCTCGCCAAGGTATATGCGGCAGCAGATGTGTTTGTATTTCCTAGCAAAACGGATACCTTCGGCTTGGTCTTGCTTGAGGCAATGGCCTGTGGCACACCAGTAGCCGCCTATCCTGTTACTGGACCTATTGACGTTCTAGGGAACTCTAAAGCTGGCGCTATGAATGAAGATCTTCGTGTCGCTTGTATTGAGGCTCTCAAGATACCTCGTGAAGTAGCCCGTGCCCATGCAGAAAAGTTCTCTTGGAGAGCCGCTTCTGAAGAGTTTGCGAGACATCTCAAGCCCGTTCCTACCCCTGATGTACATGTCACCGCAATTGCATAAGAAGGGTTAGCTTTGTCTTCCCCATATCACATCGATCAAAATCCACACAAAGGTAATCGCGGTCTTGCTCGTGCATGGCACGCTGCCAAGAACTCTTGGTGCGGATTGGTTTATGCATTTCAGGAAGAAAGTGCTTTTAGACAAGAGCTCACATTATTTGTGCTACTTACGCCTGTAGCTTTTGTATTGCCCATTAGCCATCTTGAAAAGGCGCTTTTAATTAGCTCCCTAATCATGGTGCTGGTTGTTGAGTTACTCAATTCTAGTGTTGAGGCCGCTATTGATCGTATCTCGTTTGAGCATCACGATCTTTCCAAAAGGGCCAAGGATTTTGGCTCTGCTGCTGTCATGCTTGCCCTGTTTATTGCTGTTTTGATGTGGTCTGCAGTCTGCATTCCGCTTGTCTTGAAGCCGTAATAAATGGACTCTACGATTACAAAAACATTGCACAAGGCTAACTATGTCTGATATTCCAAACCCAATTGGCGCCTTTGAATTCTTTGCCCCCAAAAAGAAGAAGGATCCGAGCGCTTCGAAACTGAACCCTATTAAGAAGCTTTCAAAGAAATTGGCTAAAAAGCTTTTTGGTAAGAAATTTGCTACAAAAACCCGCAAACAGTTAGTAGAGTCTGTTGAAGTAGCGGTTGTCCCACAGGCGACAAAAGCAAAAAGACCTGCCTTCAATATTGAGTGGGCTACTAGCCCTAGCGAAGTTAAAGAAGCTCAACGTTTACGCTATAAAGTCTTTGCAGAAGAGATGGGTGCAAATCTCTCTCAAAATGCTGAAGGTCTAGATATTGATGATTTTGATGCTTATTGCGATCACCTTTTGATTCGTGATCAAGATACCTTAAAGGTTGTCGGCACTTATCGTGTTCTACCTCCGCATAAAGCACAAGAAATTGGACGTTTGTATTCAGACTCTGAATTCGACCTTACCCGCCTTAACCACTTGCGCCCTAAGTTAGTAGAGCTCGGTAGATCATGTGTTCACCAAGACTATCGCTCTGGTGCTGTCATTATGGCTTTGTGGAGTGGCCTGGCTCAATACATGCTCAAGAATGGCTATGAAATCATGCTCGGTTGCGCTAGCATTCCCATGGCTGATGGTGGTCACTTTGCAGCAAGTCTCTATAACTCATTGGGGAATGATCAAATGGCTCCAACGGAGTTTCATGCATTCCCTCGCCTACCCTTGCCTTTAGATAAACTGAATGGCGGCCTTAATGTAGACGCACCTCCGTTGATTAAAGGTTATTTGAAGTTAGGCGCAAAAATTTGTAGCGCTCCAGCATGGGATCCAGATTTCAATACCGCAGACCTGCTCACCATGTTGCGCTTATCTGATATCAATCCACGTTACGCAAAGCATTTCCTAGGGATGTAAATCCTCGCGGGATCGTCAAAAAAATAAAAAGCCGCTTGTTTTGAAGCGGCTTTTTTAGTTCAGTGATGGCGATTTACTTCAAGCTTACCTGATAGGAGCGCCCTACGCGCTCCCATTCCGCGGCTTCTTTTAGGAGGCTAAATTCTGTGAGCGGATGTTCGGCGGCCCACTCCTTAGAAAGGCTCACAAGATAGGAGCCGGCATGCTCCGAAACCTTGACCTTTGGAAGGCTTGTGTCATTTCGCCCCCTACAGAGAACCTGGGCAAGTCGAAGGCAAAAGAGCATACGCCAGTCTTCGAAGCTATGGTTATTGGCTAATTTTCCCAACTTACCAGCATGCCCTATCAATAAAGCAGCCAGCCTTGCTTGATCATTTTTTGAGAAACCCGGCATGTCTGCATTGCCAGCAATATAGGCGGAATGCTTATGGTATCCATTATGTGAAATGGAGAGACCAATTTCATGTAGATTAGCCGCCCACTGTAAGAGCGCAACATTATCCGCCCTACTTTCTGCTTCTGGCTTGGGTAGTTGCTGCAAAAAATCAGCGGCTAATTTTCCAACTCTATCTGCCTGTTCTCGATCAACAGAATACCGCTGCATAAATTGCTCAACCGTCACATAACGCATATCGTGATGTTGAGTACGTCCTAGCAGGTCGTATAAAACACCACTACGCAATGCTGCATCGGTTACTTCCATTGCTTCAATGCCAAGCTCATCAAATACTGCCAACATAATGGCTAAACCACCAGGCCACACAGAGCGCCTATCGTCTTTCAGACCAATCAATTCAACTTGACTCACGTGCTCGTATTTCAATAAATGTTTTTTGAGGGCTCTTAAACCATCGCGCGTAATTAAACCACTAGTAGCATTTACGCGACCCATGATAAGCCCGTCACCCTGCCCATTAAGATCATTGGCAGCAATTAAGTCAGCTAGAGCTCTAGCTGTACCAGATGAGCCAATAGCCTGCTTCCAGCCGCTTTTGAGATATGCGCCAGCGATCACCTGAATCTCACGTCTTGCTGCTAGTTCAGCCTCTTTAAAAGCATGGGCATCAATATTCCCTTTGGGAAAGAATCGCATGCTGTGGGAGACACACCCAATATAGAGACTCTCCATGAGCTTAGGCTCATACCCTTTGCCGATGATGAATTCAGTAGAACCGCCACCAATATCCACAACCAAGCGGTTGCCTTGAACAGCCTGAACTTCGTGTGCTGCGCCAATATAAATCAGACGTGCCTCTTCTACCCCTGCAATCACATCAATTGGAAATCCCAAAGCCTGTTGAGCATCATCAACAAACTGCTGAGCATTCTTAGCAACTCGTAGAGTATTGGTGGCAACAGCACGTACATTTGATGGATCAAATCCTCTGATACGTTCACCAAAACGACTGATCGCAGTAAGTCCGCGCTGATAGGCGTCATTACCCAATAATTTATTGTCAGTTAGACCGGCAGCTAAACGAACGGACTCACGTAATGTGTCAATGGGACGTAATTGCGTGCCAGAAGGGGTATTTACAGCCTGAGCAACAAGCATCCGAAAGCTATTGGATCCCAAATCTACGGCAGCAACTAAGTTTTCCGAATGAGATGAAAGATCTACGGGATTGCTGGCCAATATATTCCCCAAAAATGGATTGCTGTATCAATTGTGTCTATTTTATGTAAAAACCATGACACATTAATGAAAACCACAGCAGCCCTTTGTGGCTGGGATTGGCAGACTAAATTAGGCCGCCAAATTTTGCTCGGAACTAGAGCAGTCTCGATTACCAAAGCTGCACAAAATACAGCAATCACCTGATTTAGGCTTCAGTATTGCGCTACAGGCTTTACAGCGATAAAAGTGATGGGTTGACCCAGACTCAAGAATTAAGATCTCTGATGCTTGGCAATGAGGACAAGTTACAGTTGATTCTAGGTAATTGATATTCGAATTCACATTCGGATATTGCACTACAAATATTTCATTTATATGTCACAACATGAATACTTAATCAGTGGTGCTTGGACTCCAGAAAGCCTGACTGACAAATTCTTGATCAGCAATCTTGGCAATCAATTGATCCATCTCGTCACCATCAACGGCAGATGCCGTTAATACAGCCTGGATTTCAACATCATCACTACCAAATTGATGAACCTCAATATCTTGAGTCTGATAACCGGCAGCCTCTAAGGTTTTGATGAACTGCTTAAGGGCATGCTTCTGAGCATGCTTAGGAGTAATGATGTAGACGGAATTCGTTACTTCTACTGAAACTGTATCTAAGGGCTGTCTATTGATAAAGCTCACCACTGGTCTAAGCAAAGTGTTGGCGGCAAGTACAAATGCGGTAGCTAAGCCTGCTTCCAGTATCAGATCGGCACCAGCGCAAGCACCGACTGCACCGGACGCCCATAAGGTTGCAGCCGTATT
>Ga0316222_1002080_pt1 | contig 22338 bp, 19 predicted proteins | sample TBH18011metaG_FD_206008 | JGI IMG/M metagenome (GOLD analysis project Ga0316222, IMG submission 206008) | Freshwater microbial communities from Trout Bog Lake, Wisconsin, USA - TBH18011 | ecosystem: Environmental > Aquatic > Freshwater > Lake > Hypolimnion/Profundal zone | place: USA: Wisconsin... | reverse complement strand
CGCGCTCGACCGCGGCGAAGTGCCGGCGCTCCGCGGCCGCGAGCTCAGCGACGAGGACGCCCGCCGGCGCGATGTGATCATGCGCGTCATGTGCCACCTCGGCCTCGATTACGCCGCGCTGTCGCGCGAGTTCGGCTTCGATTTTGCCACCCGCTACGCCGCCGAACTCGCGCGCCTCACGCCGCTCGCGGCCGACGGCCTTGTGGAACTCTCCCCCGCGGGCATGCGCGTGACCGACCTGGGCCGCCTTTTCCTCCGCAACATCGCCGTGTGCTTCGACGCGTATTACGCGCCGGAATCAAAACGCCACTCCCGCACGGTCTGAGCGGCCACCGGACCCGTCATGCCGCCGCCCGCCGCGCCTCTCCCCGTCGCCGTCATCGGCGGCGGCCTCACCGGCCTCACCGCCGCGTGGAATCTTCGCCGCTCCGGCGTGCCCGTGGTCGTGTTCGAGGCGGCGCCCCATCCGGGCGGGGTGATTGTCTCGAACCGCGACGGCGACTGGCTGTGGGAGACCGGCCCGAACACCCTCCTTGAGGGCTCCGCGGACATCACCGCGTTCGTGGACGCCATCGGCCTCGGCGCCCGCCGGCAATACGCGGCCGACGAGGCGAAAAACCGCTACGTCGTCCGCGACGGGCGGCTCGTGGCGATGCCGACTTCCCCGATGGGGTTCGTCACCACGCCGTTGTTCTCGATCTGGGCCAAGCTCGGCCTCATTGGCGAAGTGTGGCGCCCGAAGTCGCCCGCCGACGCCGAGGAAAGCGTGGCGGACTTCGTCGAGCGCCGGCTCGGACGCGAGTTCCTCGACTACGCGATCAATCCCTTCGTGGGCGGCGTGTATGCCGGCGACCCGCGGCGGCTGTCGGTGCGTCATGGGTTTCCCAAACTCCACGCCCTGGAGCAGGAGCACGGCTCGCTGTTGCGCGGGGCGTTGAAGCGCCGGAACACCAGCGGCGGACCGAAGGGCCGGATCTTTTCATTTCCCGAGGGACTCGCCGAATTGCCGCGTGGGCTGGCGGCGGCGGTCGGTGACGCCGTGCGCTACTCCACCCGCGTGCAGACGGTGCGTCGTGCGGCTGGGCACTGGGAAATTCTCAGCGCCAGCGGCGGCGGGACCCGCTCCGAGTCGTTCTCGTCGGTCCTGTGCGCACTCCCGGCGGACGCGGTTGCATCGCTGCAATTCGAAGGTGTGACCGGCGCCAACCGCCTGACAGAGCTGTGCGAGATCGAGCAGCCGCCGGTGGTTTCGATTTTCACGGGCTACCGGCGCGAGGACGTCGCCCACGCGCTCGACGGCTTCGGGTTGCTGATGCCCGAGGTCGAGCAACGCCGCATCCTCGGCTGCCTGTTCTCCAGCACGCTTTTTCCCGGCCGCGCGCCGGCGGGGCACGTCGCGCTCACGACGTTCGTCGGCGGCGTGCGGGCGCCGGAGTTGACGCAGCGCGACGATGCCGGTATGCAGCAGTTGGTGCGCGAGGAATTGGGCGACCTGCTCGGCGTGCGGGGCGAGCCGGTGTATTGCCACATCCAGCGCTGGGCGCACGCGATTCCGCAATACACGCTCGGCTACGCGCGGTTCAAAGCGATCTTCACCGACGTGGAAGCGGCCGCACCAGGCCTGCACTTCGGCGGCAATGCCCGCGACGGCATCTCGCTCGCCAACTGCATCGCGTCCGGCCAGCGGCTGGCGCGAACGGTCTCGAGCATGTAGCCACCGGTGTGAGCGACTGGCGTGCGGTGCATTGGTAGCTACGAGCGTGAGCGAGTGGCCGTTCAACCACTCGCTCACGCTCGTAGCTACCATCTGAAACGTGGGCGCACAAAAAAGGCGGGGTCAGCGACCCCGCCGTACATTTCGATCCTGCTGCGCGCGGAGCGCCCGGCCCACCCGCGAAGGCTCAGGCCGCGGCGCCGCTGAAGCTCCGCCACTTCGCCAGCGGCAAGCTGCCGACGAGGATGAGGACCACCTGGCTGGCGACGAAGGCCAGCAGCCACCAGAACGCGGCGTCCATGAAGCCGTAGCTGTGCAGGCCGACGCCGAGCATGTTGACGCCGAACCAGCTCCAGCTCGTGACGATGTTGCCGAAGATGGCGAGGTTCATCAGCCCGCGCTGCTTCACCAAACCGCCCCAGCGGGCGTGGAGGATGAGCGCGTTCCACAACACGATGATCAGCGCGCCGTTTTCCTTCGGGTCCCAGCCCCAGAAGCGGCCCCACGACTGGTCGGCCCAGATGCCGCCGAGGACGGTGCCCACAAAGCTGAACAGCGTGGCGAAGCACACGATGCCGTAGACCATCCGCGCGAGTGAGTCGGCGGTGGCCTTGTCGAGCGACTTGGTGAACACGCCCCGAATCACGTAGAGCAGCGCGAGGAAGCCCGCGAGGAACGTCGCGGCGTAGCCGACCGTCACGGTGACGACGTGCGTCGCGAGCCAGAAATTGGAGTCGAGCACCGCACGCATCATCTCGAGCGTGTCGCCGCCGAGCGCGAGGTGGTGCGCGATCAGCAGCGTGCTGAAGCCGACCAGGCCGGCGGTGACGCTGCCGATGGCGTTGCGATACAGCCGTTCGAGGACGAGGCAGAGCGCAACCGCGACCCAGCCGACAAAGAGCGCGGACGAGTAGAGGTTGGTAACCGGGGGCCGTCCCTCGAGCCACATGCGGATGCCGATGCCGACGGTGGCAAGGATCCACGCCAGCAGGACGAGGCGGAAAGCCGCGCGGCCGAGTTCGTCGGGCCACTTGAGCCACGAGAACACCGCGACGAGAAACGCCACGACGTAAATCATCATGCTGGTGTAAAACGGCTCCGCGGAATTGAAGCGCGCCTCGGTGTCGCATTTGGACATGAGCGACGGGATCGAGCGGTCGAGTCCCGCGCGATAATCATGCACCAGCGAGTTGAAGTTCGCCGGTTGATAGCCACGCCACGCGAGGCCGAGCTGGGCGTAGAACGCCAGCGCCGGGTCGAGTTTGCCGTGATCGAGGCTTTGGCGCAGGGCGGCGCCGGCATTGCCCCAACCCATCGGGTCCGTCGGGCGGGTCTGCGGCGGGATCACCCGGAGATAGCCGAGCGACTCGAGCGTCGCCGCGGTGTCGCTCAGGCTGAGAATCACCTTCGCCGCCTCCATGTCCGGCGCTTTGCCGGAATGTTGCGCCGCCACTGCGGCGAGGCCGGCGGGGACGGTCGCGTTGAACGTGGCCAGTTGCTCGAGGTAATGGTCGTCGTTCGGCGGCAGCAGGCTGACCTGCAGGCTTTGGTAGAGCACGATGGCCTCGCGCAGCTGGATGACCGCCTTCTGGAACGGCGTGCGCACCGCGGATTCCACCGCGTCGGCGAGCTTGGACTGGCGTTCCAGCTCGGGCAGGCCCTTCCGAATCTTATCGAAGGTGAACCGATTCTTCCCGACCCCGAATCCGTCCTCCGCTGTAAGGTTGAGCAGCGCGAGCACGTCCGGGTTGTCGATCTCGAACGTGGGATATGCGTTGGCGACCTCAGGCCGGTAAAGCACGTCGAGCAGCCATTCCGTGGGCGTGATGGCGCGGTCGTTTGGCGCGGTGATGCGCTGGCGACCCTGCAGCATCAAGAGCGAGGTGCGCGCGACGGTGTCGAGCGGCTTGATGCGGCCGTTGACGAGCGTCGGCAGGCGGCTGAAGGCGGCGAGGTCGTATTCGCCCGGGTTGCGCGGGGGCAGCAGCGTGGCGGCGATGGCGAGGATCGCGAGGATCAGGATCGAGAGCGGAAGAAAGCGTTTCATTGGAAAAAGAATGGGCGTTACGCCGCGACCACGCGCCGGCGGGCGAAGAAGCCGGTGAGGTGGATGCCAAATTGGATGAGGAGCCCGACCGTCATCAGCGCGCACGCGATGTAGGGGATGAGCCAGCTGGGGTTGCGCACGACCTGCAGCACTGTCGTCTGGTCGTTGTTCTCGAAGCCCGCCTGGTAGAACGTCATCCCGGCATAGCGCAGCGGGTTGTTCATGTAGATCAGCACGTCGCGGTCGTCGCGGCCGTCGGGCGTGGTCAGGCGGATGCGGCTGGAGAAGTTTTTCGGGATGTCCGTGCCGGCGTAGCGGTCGTGGCTGAACTTCAGCAGCGTGAGCGTGTAGGGCTGGTAGCTCCGCACGAAGCGCAGCGCGATTTTCCAGTTGCGGCCGGCAAAGGCGAAGCGCTGCGGCTCATCGAGCAGCGGCGAGACCAGCCAGGTGCCGAGCGAACCGTCGGGACCGATCAGCTCGATGTAGGCGGCGGGAATGTTGCGCTCATCCTCCTTGTAGGTGAGCGGCTGCAGTGTCGCGAGCACCTGCGGCCCGACGCCCTGCGTGGCGGGCGCGGAGGGATCCGCGGGCTGCATGGGGCCGCGCATGGCCAGCGTGGCGTTGGGAAAATACGTCTTCACCGCGACACGGAACGGCAGCTTGGGATGCTGCACGGTCTCCAGGCGCGCGAGGGGTTTTTCGGGAATCGCGACGACCTCGTCGAACTTGGGGTCGGTCGTGTCCGTGAGCACCAGCTCCACATTGCGGTAGCTCTCCGCGTAATTCTTGCTCTGGCCCTGGTCGAGCCGCAGCTGGAACTCATCCTGCCAGAGGCCCGTCAGCAACTGGCCGACGAGCAGGAGGATCAAGCCGGCGTGCGCCAGCCAGATGCCGACTTTGCGCCACGTGAGTTTGAAGCGGTAGAAATGCGCGCCGAGGAGGTTGAGCAGCAGCAGGCCGCCGATGGTGTAGCCGCCGGGGAACACCGCGAGCGACACGTTGCCGACTTTCCAGAACACCACGAAGGTGTGGAAATATTTCTCCTGCACCGCCCAGATGCCGAGGTTCACCTGGTCGATGGTCGCGGCCAGGATGAGAACGATGGAGAAAACGATCAGCAGGACCGTCAGTTTGAGCGAGACGAGGATGTCCCGCAGGTCGCGAAGAAGAGTGGGCATGGGAATCAGGGAGCCGAGAGGGACTGCACGAAGGCGAGGAAGGCGGGCTTTTCCTTGGCGACCAGGGCCACGGGACCGGTCAGCTTGAAGAACCACGTCGCGCCGTTGAACGGCACAATCGCGCCGAGCATCCGCACGGGCTTGTCCGCGGACCCGCCCGAGAAGTCGACCAGCGTCACGCTCAAGCCATGGGGCGTGAGGCGCGTCACGGCGCCTTCCACTTCAGTAGCCGCGAGGGGCGCCAGTCCCAGCTGGCCGCGCCAGCGGTTGACGTTGGCCAGCTCGCCGCCCACGTCGCCGGGGAAAGCCGTGACCGAAAGATCTCCCACCGCGCCGGCGTCGCCCGGGATCGCGTAGGTGGCCTTGCGCATGGCCGTCGGCGGCCGGCTCTGCCAGTTCGCCGGCGCGGTCCAGTTGAGTCCCGGACCGGCGGCCTTGGTCACCGGGGTGTTGGCCATGTCGGCCGGGGCAGACGCAGCGGGCGCCCCGATCGCCGGGTGGTCAGCCGGCAGCGCCGTATCCGCAGCGATCGCGGGAGCGCCGCCGGAGACTTTCAACGATTGCAGGAAGGTCAGGAACGTCGGTTTCGCGTTTTCCACGACGGCATCGGGGCCCATCAGCTTGAAAAACCACGTCGCCCCGGCGTTGGGCACCATGGCGCCCAGCATCCGCACCGGCTTTTCCGCCGGGCCACCCAGCAGGTCCACGACGGCAATCGGCAATTCACCGGCCGTGAGCCGGGTGATGGCGGCGGCCTGTTCGGCCTCTGTCACGGGGGCGAGCCCCAACTGGCCGCGCCAGCGGTTGAGATTCGCGAGTTCGCCGCCGACGTCGCCCGGGAAGGCCGTGACCGCAACTTCCGCACCCTCCGCCACGATCAAGGTGGCTTTGCGCATGCCGGATGCCGGCTTGGTCTGCCAGGAGGACGGGACCGTCCAGGTCAGGCTGGCACCCTCCGCCCGAGCCACCGGCAGGTCCGCCATGCCGGGTTGGGCGGTCATGCCAGGCTGCGCGGCTGCGGCGGGGTCTGCCGAAGCTTGGGCCGCGGGAGCGTCCTTTTCCTTGGAAATGCGGTAGTCCGCAATTTTTGAGTCGCGACAGGCTCCCAATAGCAGGGGGAGCACGAGGAGGAAATGGCAGGAGTGACGCATGGAAAAGATGGTTAAGGAGAAATGAAAGAGTGGCAACCGACTGGAGACGGGCTCCGGCAAGCTTCCACGACATCGAACTACTCTAAAATGTCCGAAAATCCGAGCTCCGGCTGCGCATTTCTTGTTCACTTTTGGGCGGCGTTTGTGGGAAAGCTGCAAACTGCTGGCTGCGGCCAGCATTATGAGTCAGTTTCGGGCCATGGCCACCCCGCCCACCCCGCCTTCGTCCGGTCTCAGCTGCCCCGTGCCGCTGTCCCATCGGACGGAAATCACTGTCGGCCACGGCGGGGGCGGACGCCTGACGCAGGAGTTGATCGACCGGGTTTTTCGGCCGGCGTTTGCCAATCCGGCCCTCGAGGCCCAGCACGACGGCGCCCTGCTCCGCCTGCCTGATGGCACCCGCCTGGCGTTCACCACGGACTCCCACGTCGTGAGCCCGCTCTTTTTTCCCGGCGGTGACATCGGCGAAATCGCGGTCAACGGCACGGTCAACGACCTCTGCATGTGCGGCGCCCGCCCGCTTTGGCTGAGCGCGGGATTCGTCCTCGAGGAGGGGTTTCCCATCGCCACCTTGGAAAAGGTCGTCGCCTCGATGAAGACCGCAGCCGTCGTCGCCGGCGTGAGCATCGTCACGGGTGACACCAAGGTCGTGGAACGCGGCAAGGGCGACGGACTCTACGTCACGACCGCGGGCGTCGGCATCATCGAAACGAAATTGACTGTCTCACCCGCGAGTATCCGCGCGGGCGACGCGGTGATTCTCAGCGGTGACGTGGGCCGGCATGGCATGGCCATCATGGCCACGCGCGCCGGGCTCGAGTTTGAAAGCGCGCTGGTCAGCGACTGCGCGCCGCTCGTGGCGCCCGTGCAGGCGCTGCTGCAATCCGGAATCGAAATCCACTGCCTGCGCGACCTCACGCGCGGCGGCCTGGCCACGTCCCTCGTCGAGCTCGCGGAATCGTCGAAACTCTCCATCGCCGTCGATGCCGCGAAGATTCCTGTGTCCGAGCTGGTGCAGGGCGCCTGCGAAATCCTCGGACTCGACCCGCTCTACGTCGCCAACGAAGGCCGTTTCGTGTGTCTCGTGCCCGCCGCGCAGGCGGCGGAGGCCCTCGCTATCATTGCGCAGACCGCCCCCGGCGGGCCGCCGGCACTGATCGGGCACGTGGGCGCTGGCCCGGCGGGCCAGGTGACGCAGCGCAGCGTGATCGGCGCCGAGCGGATCGTGGATCGGCTCAGTGGCGAGCAACTGCCGCGGATTTGCTGAGGCTGCCGCGACGGTGGGCCGTGCGCTCCGCGCGCGGCAGCTTCGGCGCACAACGTCGGCAGCGCGATTTTGCCGTGCGCGGAGCGCCCGGCCCACCGGCTCCTGCCCCCACGCGGATTGCTGCGCTTGTCACTCGTCACTTGTCACTCCTCACCCACCCCCGTGCGGGTGCCGGTGCTGCAGGATGTGCGGGCACTCGAGCCCGTGCGCCAGCATCAGCGCCTCGTCCGCGAGCAACGCCGTGGTGACGCCGTCGGCCATGACCCGGCCCCCGTCGAGGATCACGGAACGCGGGCAGAGTTCGACGACCAGTTCGAGATCATGCGTGGCGATCAGCAGCGTGGCCTTGATCCGGCGCAGCAGCGCGATCAGTTCGCGGCGGCCGCGCGGGTCGAGTCCGCTGGTCGGTTCGTCCAGCACGAGGATGGTGGGCTCGCACGCGAGCACGCCCGCGAGGCAGGCGCGGCGCTTCTCGCCGTTGCTGAGGTGATGCGGCGGCCGGTAGCCGAGATGCACGAGTCCGACTTCCTCGAGCGCCGCCTGCACGCGGGACTCCACCTCGGCGGGAGCCAGTCCCAGCTGCTGCGGGCCGAACGCGACGTCCTCGCGCACCGTGGCGCAAAAGAGCTGGTCGTCGGGGTCCTGGAACATCAGGCCCACCGCACGGCGGATCTGGGCGACGTTCTCGCTCGTGATCGTGTCGCCGTGGATGGCAATCGCGCCGCCGCGGGCGGTGAGCCGCTCCGGCAGGATGCCGTTGAGGTGGCGCAGGAGCGTGGACTTGCCGGAACCGTTGGGACCCAGCAGCCCGACGCATTCGCCCGGACCGACGGAGAGGCTGACATCGTGCAACGCCACCGTCCCGTCGGGATAGGCGTAGCGCAGGTCGCGGATGTCGATGGCGGGTTTCATCGCCAGCCTCTCGCGCACATGGCGTCGTAGACGTGCTCCGCCCGCTCGGAGGCGCGCACGAACAATTGCCCCACCACCGTGGCCGCGGTGCGCCAGGCCAGCCAGCGGCTGCGGTTGAACGTCCGGCTCGCGCGCGCGCGGTTCATGCGTTCGCTCTCGTCGCCGAGCACAAAAAGATAGCGCTGCATCAGCGCCAGCGTCGTCACCAGCAGCGCCGGCACGTGGGCGCGGCGCAGGACCGCGAGCAACTCGCCGAAGGGCGTCGTTGATGCCAGCAGGATCACCGTCGCGAGACAGAGCCCGCTGCGCAGCGCCATGATTCTCCAGTCCAGCGCGCCGCTCCGGTGCCACGCTGCTGCCAGCGCCACGCCGGCGATGAACGGGGAAAGCGCGAGCAGCCGCAGCAGCAACGGACCGGGGGCGATCCGGCCCGCGAGCATCACCGCCAGGAGCACCACGGCCACGCCGACAAACCACGCCGACCAGTTCGCGGGGACAAGCGCGGTTCCGCCGACGAGTACCAGGGCGGCGGCGAGTTTCATCGCCGCAGGCCAGCGCGACACCGGACCGAAACGGCGCGGGTCAGCGGGCGCAAAGGGTTGGGGAAACAAGGCCATCATCGCGAATTGGCCGGCACGCGTGCTGGTTTTTGCACCACCAGCTGGCTGAAACCGATCGCGAGGCCAAACACGACCAGCACGCCCAGCCCGCCAGCCAGGGCCGTGGACACGCCCGGCGAGGCCAATCCGGGCACGCGATAGTCCGCCACTGGCGAAGTGATCAGCGGGGTCCATTCGCGGTGCGCAAAGCCCAACCGCGCCGCGATGGACTCGAGGCCGTCCGGCCACGGGCACGCGAACGGCGCGACGAACAGCGCCACGCCCAGCGCCGTGAGCAGGCCGAGCACGACAAATTCACGCACCTTCGCCGGCGCGAAACCCGCGTGCGCCCGCTCGGGCAGCAGATCCGGCCGCGTCCGCACAATCGCGAGGAACACGAGCGCGCTGACCGCGCCCTCGCCCAGCCCGATCAAGGCATGCACTCCCGCCATCGCGGGAAAACCCACGCGCCAGGCGACCGTGCCCGACCACGCCAGTTGGCCGGCGCACGAAATGGCAGCCAGCACCGTCGAGCACCAGCCGGCGAAAGCCAGCGCCGCCACCTGCCCGCGAAGTCCTGGCAACACCCGTGCGACCAGCCGGAAAATCGCGTAGCCCGTGAACGTCGAGACCAGGCCCATGTTGAAAATGTTCGCCCCGAGCGCCATCACGCCGCCGTCGGCGAAGAGAAAGCACTGCACAATGAGCACCGTCGCCACGACCACGACGGCCGCCGCCGGCCCCAGCAACGCCGCGACCAGCGCCCCGCCGACCAGGTGACCCGAAGTGCCGCCGAGCACCGGAAAATTAACCATCTGCGCGGCAAACAGGAACGCCGCGGCCAAACCCAACAGCGGCACGCGACGCGGCGGCAGCTCCAAACGAACCGAACGCAGCGCATACCCGAGACCCGCAGCCGACAATCCGCCCGTCACAAGGGCAGTCTTGGCGTCCAGGAATCCATCTGGGATATGCATGGTAAATAGCGATTTAGCTATATTTAGATATCAAATGATTTAATCAATAGCCACTAGACGTTTGCCTCACTCGTTGCGAGAGCGCGGCTGCGGTAGCGGTAATACGCGGCGCAGGCGCCTTCGCTGGAAACCATGGGTGCACCAAGCGGGTGCTCGGGCGTGCAGCGCTTGCCGAACGCCGGGCAGTCGTGCGGTTTCCGCAATCCGCGCATGATTTCGCCGCTGATGCATTCGGTTGGGCAGTTCGCACACGCCGCCGTGAGTTTGAACCGGCGCGTGGCGTCGTAGCCCTGGAATTCCGGCCGCAGCGCGAGACCGCTCCGTGGAATGACGCCGAGACCGCGCCAGTCGCGGTCGGAAATCTCGAAGACCTGTTCCACGATGCGCCGCGCATGGATGTTGCCCTCAGTCCGCACGGCCCGCGCGTAGGCGTTCTCGACTTCGGCGCGGCCGGACTCGAGCTGCTTCACGCAGAGCAAAATGCCCTCGAGGATGTCCACCGGCTCGAAGCCCGTGATGATGATGGGGACGCCGTGCTCGCGGGCGATCGGGCCGTATTCCTGGATGCCCATGATCGTGCAGACGTGCCCGGCGGCGAGGAAGCCCTGCACGAGGTTGTCGGGCGCGCTGAGGATCGCGCGCATCGCCGGCGGCACCAGCACGTGCGACGCAAGGATGGAAAAATTCTTCACGCCCTCGCGCTCCGCCCGGAGCACCGACATCGCGTTCGCCGGCGCAGTCGTCTCGAAACCCACCGCAAAAAACACCACCTGCCGGCTGGGATTATCCTTCGCAAGCGTCACGGCATCGAGCGGCGAGTAGAGGATGCGGACGTCGCCGCCGCGCGCCTTCGCCGTGAGCAGGTCAATGCCGTTGCCGGGCACTCGCAGCATATCACCGAACGAGCAGAGAATGACGTTGTGCTTCAGCGCCAGCTCGACGGCCTGGTCAATCAGGTCGGCGCTGGTCACGCAGACCGGGCAACCGGGACCGTGCACGAGCGTCAGGCTCGGGGGCAGCAGTTCATCGAGGCCAAACTTGACGATCGCGTGCGTCTGGCCGCCGCAGATTTCCATGATCGTGCACGGCCGGGTGACGGCGCGCGTGATGGCGCCTGCCAGCGTGCGCACCAGCGCCGCGTCGCGGTATTCGTCCACGTATTTCATGGCGGGGACATGACCGGCGGCGGGACGTCGAGGCCGTCGAGCTCACCCATCGCCTGCAGATAGCGGTAGGTTTCCTCGGCCTCCTTGGGGTCGATCGTGCTGATGGCGACGCCGACGTGCACGAGCACATAGTCGCCCAGTTTCGCCTCGGGCGTGCAGGTGAGGCTGATCAACTTGACGACACCGGCGAAGCTGACCTTCGCCGCGCGAAGCAGCGGGTCATCGCCTAGCACTTCAACAATTTTTCCGGGGACGGCGAGGCACATGGGATTGGGGTGGGGTTAAGAATCACGGAACGGCGACGGAGGTCAGGCCCCAGAGCGCGCCGAGCGCCTGGCCGGCGGCGATATTGCCGTCGTTGGGGGGAAGTTCGCGGTGCGTGAGAACTTCGAATTTCGCCGCGCGCAACGCCGCCACGGTGAGGTCCAGCAAAAGCACGTTTTGGAAACAGCCGCCCGACAATGCGACCGTGCCCACGCCGGCGCGCTGTGCGATTTCCACAATGCCGCGGGCGAGCGCCGCATGAAACGCGAAGGCCAGGCCGGCGGTGTCCTGTCCCGACCCTCGCTGGGACAAAAGTTTTTCCAGCATCGGCTGCCAGTCGAGTTCGAGCCGGGCACCGCCGCCGGCCGCCAGGGACTTCACCGGCAGCGCCAACTCCGGCGCAGAATCCGACCCGCGGACGGCCGCAGCCTCGACCGCGAGCGGGGTCTGCCCCTCGTAGCGATTGCGGACGCCCAGCCCGAGGAGCGCGCCCACGGCGTCGAACAACCGACCGGCGCTCGTGGTGACCGGCGCGTTGAGTCCACGCTGCAGCATGGTCTGCAAAATCGTCGCGTCGCCGCCCAGCAGGCCGAATTGGCGGGCCAGCTCGCCGAAGCGCGCGTCCTTCGTCTCGTAAAGCAGTCCCAGCGCCACACGCCGAGGATCGCGCACCGCCGCGTCGCCGCCCGCGAGCCGGAACGGCCGCAGCCGGGCAAACCGACTCGCCTCACCTTTTTCCAACAGGAGAAATTCGCCGCCCCAGACCGTGCCGTCCTCGCCGTAGCCGGTGCCGTCCCACGCCACGCCGAGCACGCCGTCAGCCGCGCGCCGGTTTTCCAGCAGGCACGCCAGCACGTGGGCGAGGTGGTGTTGCACCGCGGTGATGGGCAAACCCATCTGCTGCGCGTGCCGCGTCGAGGCGTAATCCGGGTGCTTGTCGCACGCGACCGCGGTGAATTCCGCGCCGAGCAGCTTCCCGAGCATCTTTTCGGTCCGGCGGAAAACCCCCACCGTCGCGGCGCCGCCCAGGTCGCCGATGTGCGGGCTCAGCACGACCTGCGTGCCGCTGGCGACGGCGATGGTGTTCTTCATTTGCGCGCCGACACAGAGCCAGCGACCCCCGAGCGAGGTCGGCAGCGTCAACGGCGCCGGCGCCCAACCGCGAGCACGCCGCAGCAAGACCGGGCCGGATTCCGCCAGGCGGAGCACTGAGTCGTCTACCGGATGCGCGATGGGCCGGTCGTGGTCGAGAAAAGCGTCGGCGATGTCCGCCAGCCGCGCATGCGCCTCGGTCGCATCGATGCAGAGCGGCTCGTCCGCGAGATTTGCGCTCGTGGCCACGAGGGGCCGCCCGATGGTTTCGAGCAGCAGGACCTGCAGCGGCGCATACGGCAGCAGCGCGCCAACCCACGGGTTGCCCGGGGCGATACCCTGCGCCAGCGCACCGTCGGGACGCCGCGGCAGGAGAACGATCGGGGCGGCCGGCGAAGCGAGCAAATGCGCGGCGGCCTCCGAGACTTCCGCTTCGGCCCGCACGGCAGCGAGGTCGCGAAACATCACGGCGAAGGGTTTCTCCTCGCGGTGCTTGCAGCGCCGGAGTTCCGCCACGGCCGGCTCGGACGTCGCATCCGCCATGAGATGGTAACCACCCACGCCCTTGACCGCGAGCACGAGGCCGTCGCGCAGCAGGTCCGCCGCGATTGTCACCGCCGCATCGCCGGTGCGCAGCGTACGCCCGGCGGGCGTGGTCAGAGTGGCCTGCGGCCCGCAGACCGGGCAGGCGTTGGGCTGCGCGTGAAAGCGACGGTCCGTCGGGTCAATGTATTCGCACTCGCATTCCGGGCACATGCGGAACGCGCGCATCGTCGTGCGCGGCCGGTCATAGGGCAGCCCCTCGAGGATGGAATACCGCGGGCCGCACTGCGTGCAGTTGATGAAGGGATAGCGGTGGCGGCGATCCGCCGGGTCGAGCAGCTCGCGCCGGCAATCGGCGCACAGCGCAAGGTCGGGCGGCACGGCGGCGGACACCGCCAGGCCGGCCGGGCCGCTCGCGATGATCTCGAAGCTGAGACCCGCCGGCGTGGTGGTGGCGTCGGCCGACTGCGGCTCGACCAGCGCGATCCGCGCCGCGGGGGGCGCCTCGGTGCGCAGGGCCCGCAACAGGGAACTGACAGCGGCCGGTGGCCCGACGGCGCGGATGAGCACGCCCTCGTGGTCGTTCTGCACCCAGCCCCGCACGCTCAGCCGCGCGGCGGCGCGCTGGACGAATGGACGGAAGCCCACGCCCTGCACCATGCCGCGGACGCGGAGGAGCACATCGGTTTCGTGGGCGAGCGAGGCCATGGCGGGGCGAAGTTCAACGCTGCGGATTGAGGGAGCGGAGGTAATCGAGCCACTCCGCGACGCCCTCGCCCGAGCGACTGGAGAGCTGGATGAGCCGCGCCGTGGGGGCGATGCGGCGGATGTTCTCGACAGCGACGTCGCGCTTGAAGCCCAGGGCGTCGGCGATGTCCACCTTCGTGAGGAGCACGAGGTCGGCGGACTTGAAGATCGGCGGGTATTTCAGCGGCTTGTCCTCGCCCTCGGTGCAGGAGAGGAGCACGACGCGGACCTGCTCGCCGAGGTCAAAGGACGCGGGGCACACGAGGTTGCCCACGTTCTCGATGAAGAGGACTTTGACGCCCTCGAGATCGAGCGACTCGACGCCGCGCGCCACCATGGAGGCGTCAAGGTGGCAGGTGCCGCCGGTGGTGATCTGCGCCACGGGCGCGTGGGCGCGGCGGAGACGGAGGCCATCGTTGTCAGTCTCGAGGTCGCCGACGACGACCGCGCATTTCGTCTGTTTGCCAAACTCGTCGAGCGTGCGCTCGAGCAGGGTGGTTTTGCCGGAGCCCGGCGAGGAAACGAGGTTGAGCGCGACGAGGCCGCGGCCGAGGAAGTAGCCGCGGTTACGCTCGGCGAGGATGTCGTTCTTTTCCAGCAGCGGCACGCGCAAGTCGACGGAGCGCACGGCAGCGCCACCATCGGGACCGGACGCCAGGGTGGCTGAAACTTCCGCGGAGAGCGGAGCGGACAGCAGGCGGCCCGGGCGGGCGGCGGCGCCGCTGAGCGGATGAATCTGGCACTCGTCCGCGGGGGTAACTTCAGGGGTGGGGTTCATGGGGGTTCAGGACATTTCGAGACGCGAGAGCTCCATCTCGTGGCCCTGCCGCACCTCGCCGGACAAGCGGCCGCAGTGCGGGCAGACGTAGATGAAACCGGATTCGACGCCAAATTCCTGGGCGCACGCCGCACACCACGCGCGGGCGGGCACGGACACGACTTCCAGCTTCGCGCCGGCGGCCGCCGTGCCTTCCGTGACCACGTCGAAGGCAAACCGCAGCGAATCCGGCTCGACGCCGGAGAGCGTCCCGATGCGCAGCACCATCCGGTGAATCCGGCTCGCCTGGTGCGTGCGCGCCTCGCGCAAGGCCGCGTCGACCGCTGATTCCATGATGCCGAGTTCGTGCATGGGGATGCTGAGCAATAGATGCGCATCGCGCGAGCGCGTCCAGCGCACACGCCGAAATGACAAGAATTGCTCATCCTTTCCCAATAAGCGCACAACCCCCCGCGCGGTTTTATTTTAGAGTGTGGCCCGACCCCAGTTACCCGCAGATCGGAAATCCCTCCGATCTTTACCCCAACATTATCCCGCCCCGTTGTCTCCCGCCCACGGAAAAATTCCCGCTATGAATTCACTGACGCAAATGACCGAGACCGTGCCCACCATCTACGAGCAGATGGTCTCCCGTGGCGTTGATCGCCGCGACTTCCTCAAGTTCTGCGCCTGGATGGGCGCGTATCTCGGACTCGAGCACAGCGCCGCCGCGCAGATCGCCCACGCGATCGAGACCAAGCGCCGGCTGCCGGTGGTGTGGATGCATTTCCAGGAGTGCACCTGCTGCAGCGAGTCGTTCCTGCGCTCGTCGCACCCGATCGTCGCCGACATCCTCTTGGACAAGGTTTCGCTGGACTACACTGAGACGCTGCAGGCGGCCGCGGGCTTCCAGGCCGAGGAAATTCTCCAGGAGACCATCACCAAATACAAAGGCGAGTATCTCCTGCTCATCGAAGGCTCGATCCCACTCGGCGCGGACGGTGCGTATTGCGTGATCGGCGGCAAGTCGGCGCTCGATACCGTGCGTGAAGTCGCCGCGGGCGCGAAGGCCATCATCGCGTGGGGCAACTGCGCCAGCGCGGGTTGCGTCCAGGCCGCGAACCCGAACCCGACCCAGGCCATGCCGGTCAGCGCGATTCTCAAGGACAAGACCGTGATCAACGTGCAGGGCTGCCCGCCCATCGCCGAGGTCATGGCCGGCGTGCTGGTCCATGTGCTCACCTTCGACCGCCTGCCGCAGCTCGACAGCCTCGGCCGGCCCAAGGCGTTTTACTCCAAACGCGTGCATGACACCTGCGCGCGCCGCGCCAACTACGACGCCGGCCTGTTCGTCGAGACGTTCGACGACGAGAACGCGCGCCAGGGCTACTGCCTCTACAAGGTCGGCTGCAAGGGCCCGACCACCTACAATTCCTGCAGCACGATGAAGTGGAACAACGGGACCAGCTACCCGATCCAGTCGGGCCACGGCTGCATCGGCTGTTCCGAGGCCAAGTTCTGGGACAACGGGCCATTCTACCAGCGGCTCACGAACTTCCCGGGCTTCGGCATCGAGGCCACAGCCGACAAGGTCGGCCTCACCGTCGGCGGCGTGGTGGCCGCAGGCGCGCTGACCCACGCGGTGCTCACCAATTTCCGCAAGCACGAGGAAATCGGCGAGCAGCCCGGCGAAAAAGCCACGCCCCCGACCCCACCCTCCGCCCAACCCTGAACTAGCGAAAGCCTTTTCCCATGAGCAACCGAATCGTCGTTGATCCCGTCACCCGCATCGAGGGCCACCTCCGCATCGAGGCCGAAGTGAAGGACGGCAAGATCGTGGACGCCTGGAGCGCCGGCACCATGGTGCGCGGCTTGGAAATCATCCTGAAAGGCCGCGATCCCCGCGACGCCTGGGCCTTCTGCGAGCGCGTCTGCGGCGTATGCACCACGGTGCACGCCCTCGCCTCCGTCCGCGCGGTGGAGGATGCCCTCAGCATCAAGATCCCGCCCGCGGCCGAGCTGATCCGCAACATCATGTATTGCGTGCAAAACGTGCAGGACCACGTCGTGCACTTCTACCACCTGCACGCCCTCGATTGGGTCGACGTCGTCAGCGCCCTCAAGGCCGACCCCGCCGAGGCCTCCCGCATCGCGCAGAGCATTTCCCACTGGCCCAAGAGTTCGCCGGCGTATTTCGCCGACCTGCAGAAGCGCCTGACGGGCTTCGTTGCCAGCGGCCAGCTCGGCATCTTCGCCAACGCCTACTGGGGCCATCCCGCTTTCAAGCTGCCGCCCGCCATCAACCTGATCGGCGTCGCGCACTACCTCGAGGCGCTGGAATGGCAGAAGGAGATCGTGAAGGTGCACGCCGTGTTCGGCGGCAAGAACCCGCACCCCAATTACCTCGTGGGCGGCATGCCCTGCTCCATCAATCTCGAAGAACCCAACGCCATCAACGCGGAGCGGCTCGCGCTCGTCGGCCAGCTGCTGCAGAACGCCAAGGACTTCGTCGAGCAGGTTTACTATCCCGACCTCCTGGCCATCGCGCCCTACTACCTCGAGTGGGCCGGGATCGGCGGCGGGCTGGAGAATTACCTGTGCTACGGTGACCTGCCGACCGCGGGCTTCAACAACCTCGCGAGCTACAAGTTCCAGCGCGGCGCCATCCTCGGGCGCAACCTCGCCGAGATCCACCCGGTGGACCCGAAGGACACGCAGACCGGCATCGAGGAGTTCATCGACAACTCCTGGTATGACTACAAGGACGGCGCCACCACCGGCGGCCGCCACCCGTGGTCCGGCGAAACCAACCTGAAATACACCGGCCCGAAGACGCCGTATCAGAATCTGAACGTCGACGAGAAATACAGCTGGCTTAAAACGCCCCGCTGGAAGGGCCACGCGATGGAGGTCGGTCCGCTCGCCCGCATGCTCGTGGGCTTCGCCGGTAACCAGACCGAGATCAAGGAGGCCGTGCTCGAGGCGCTCGGTGCGCTCAAGGCGCCGCCGTCCGTGCTCTTCTCCACGCTCGGCCGCACCGCCGCCCGCGGCGTCGAGGCCCGGCTCACCGCCAAGTGGGGCCTGGAGTTCTTCAACAGCCTCCTCGCCCTCATCAAGGCCGGCGACACCCGCACCTTCACCAAGGAAAAGTGGGAACCGTCGACCTGGCCGGCCGAGGCCAAGGGCGTCGGCACCAGCGAGGCACCCCGCGGCGCCCTCGCCCACTGGATCGTCATCAAGGACCAGAAGATCGACAACTATCAGCTGGTCGTCCCGTCCACGTGGAACGCATCCCCGCGCGATGCGAAGGGCCAGCGTTCCGCCTACGAGGCGTCCCTCATCGGCACGCCGGTCCATGACCCAAAGCAACCCCTCGAAATCATCCGCACCATCCACTCGTTTGACCCCTGCCTCGCCTGTGCCGTTCACCTCTACGAGGACGGCGCCGAGGTCGCGCATCACGAGCTGATGGTGAAATAAAGGCGCCACCATGAATCGCTCACACGACTACCAGCGCGTTTACGTCTGGGAGCAGCCGGTGCGTTGGTTCCACTGGATCAACGCCCTTTGTATCGTGGTGCTCGGCGTGACGGGCTTCCTCATCGCCCATCCGCCCGCGCTCATGAACTCGCGGGAAGCGTCCTTCAGCTACTGGTTCGGCACGGTGCGCTTCATCCACTTCCTCACCGCCTACGTGTTCATGGCCAATTTTGCCTTCCGGCTCTACTGGTCATGCATGGGCAACAAGTATGCGAACTGGCGCGGCTTCTTCCCGCTCACCAAGGCGCAGCTGCGACAGATCTGGGATGTGCTGAAGGTCGACATCTTCCAGTTCAGCAACAAGCCGGTCGAGACGCTCAGCCACAACTCGATGGCGTATTTCACCTACACGGCCACGGGACTGCTCACGATCTTCCAGATCGTCACCGGTTTCGCGCTCTACGCGCCGACCAGCAGCTCCTGGTTCCCCCGGCTCTTCACGTGGGTGATGCCGCTCTTCGGTAGCGAAGGCACGCTTCGCATCTTCCACTATTCGGCGCTCTGGGTCTTCGCCGTGTTCACCGTCGTCCACGTCTACCTCGTGTTCTACCACGACTACGTCGAGGGCCACGGCGTCATCTCATCGATCGTCGGCGGCTGGAAATTCATGGAGAAGGGGCAGATCGAGGCCGAGCAGGCCACCGGGATGTCCGCCTTCCCCGCCAAGAAAACCGCGCCCCTCCCCGCCCACAAATCGGCGCCGCTGCCCTGACCGGACATGCTGCTGCTCGACTCCACCCTGCAGGGCGAGGCCTACGCGCATCCGCGCACAGACGAGCCGGGCGCGCGCGTCCTGATCCTCGGCATCGGCAACGTCCTCATGGGCGACGAGGGCGTGGGCGTCCACGTCCTGCGGCTCCTCGAGCAGCAACCCGTCCTGCCAGGCGTGCGCCTGCTCGACGGCGGCACGGGCGGCGTGAATCTCCTGACGGAGTTCGAGGGCCTGGATGCCATCGTCCTCATCGATGCGACGCGCGATGGCCGGGCTGCCGGCAGCATCACCTACCTTCATCCCCAGCGCGTCGGCGACCTGCCCCGGGGGCTCGGCGCGCATGATTTCGGCCTCAAGGACCTGTTTGCCGCCGCCGCCCTGATCGGCCGGCTGCCCGACCTCCACCTCTATACGCTGTCCGTCGAGGAAGTCCGCCCGATGTGCACCCAGCTCTGCCCGGCGGTCGTCGCCAGCGTGCCGGAAGTCGCCCGTCTCGTCCGGACGCATGCAGGTTTGCTTGCCTCCGATCGCGCCGTCGCGGTCGGTTGAAGCAAATTTTGCGCAAATCTGCGCAAGCCATGCCGAGCCGAAAAGCCCGTACCCGGGCATACTGTCTCGACTTGGCCAAGCTAGACGCCCATGCCAACGGCCAGTATCCTGCAACGAATCCAACCCCAACCATGAATCATCGCTCAAAAATCACCGCCATCGGCGCCCTCTTCCTGCTCGTCGCCGCCATTGGCTTTGCCGCTCCCGCCTCCGAAAACTGGGAAAACAACTGCCAGAAGTGCCACGGCGCGGACGGCAAGGGCCAAACCAAGACCGGCAAGAAACTCGGCATCAAGGATTACACCGATGCCAAGGTGCAGGCCGAGCTGAAGGACGCTGACATGGCCAAAGCCATCTCCGCAGGCGTGAAGGACGAAAAGACGGGCAAGGACAAGATGAAGGCCTCCCCGGACCTGACTCCCGCCGAAGTCACCGACCTCGTCGCCTACATCCGCAAGTTCAAGTCCTGACCCGCCCAATACCGGCTTACCTTGGGCTGGCGTGAGCGGTTCCTGCTCGCGCCAGCCTCTTTTGTCCCCAGCCCACGTCCCGCCCGACCATGTCCGCCCCCATCCCGACCAAGCCCAACAAACCCCGCTCGCACTTCAACAACTGGATCAGCGCCGCCGGCGCCGTCCTCGCGGTCGGAGCGTTGTTCTCATTCGCGCTGTTGGTGTGGGTGGACTTTACGTCCGGGGACAAGAACCCGTATCTCGGCATCTTCACCTACCTCGTCGCCCCCGGCTTCCTGATTGCCGGCCTGCTGGCGGTCTTCGGCGGAGCCTGGCTGCAGCGACGCTACGCCATCAAATACGCCGGCGCCCCGGAGCGCTGGCAGCTGCGCTTTGAGGATCCCCGCCAGCGGCGCTTCATTATCCTCTTTTCCGTCGGTGGCATTCTCTTCCTGCTGCTGAGCGTGTTCGGCAGCTACGAGACCTACCATTATTCGGAGTCCGTCCAGTTCTGCGGCCAGGTCTGCCACCGGGCCATGAACCCGGAGTTTGTCGCCTACCAGCGCGGCGCCCACGCCCGCGTGGATTGCGTCGACTGCCACATCGGCTCGGGCGCCGAGTGGTTCATCAAGGCCAAGATCAACGGCACGCACCAGCTGATCGCCTACACGCTGAACAATTACAACCGGCCCATCGCCACCCCGATCAAGAACCTGCGGCCGGCACAGGACATCTGCGAAAAGTGCCACTGGCCGGAGAAGTTCCACGGCAACATCGACGTCAACTTCGACCACTATCTCTCCGACAAGGCCAACACGCCCTTCAGCGTCCGCCTCCTCCTGCGCGTCAACACCACCCGCGCCGGCAGTCCCGAGGGCGGCATCCACTGGCACGTCAACCAGAAGGAAAAGGTCGAGTATTACGCCATCGACGAGAAGCGGCAGGACATCCCCTGGATGCGCGTGACCAACAAGGTCGACGGCACCTCCCGCGTCTACCGCATCGAGTCCTTCAAGGGCGAACCGCCGCCCGCGCTGATCCGCACGATGGACTGCATGGACTGCCACAACCGGCCGGCCCACGTGTTCCCCACCGCCAACGAGGCGGTGGAAAAGTCCCTCGCCGCCGGCACGCTCAGCACCCGCCTGCCCAACCTCAAGCGGGAGGCCGTGAAGGCGATGCTCCAAAAGGAAATCACCACCGCGGATGCCGCCCCGAAGAAAATCGCCGACTATCTCTCGGCCAAATACGCCGGCGCGCCCGAACTCCCCGCCACCATCGCCGAGGTGCAGCGCATCTTCTCCGTCACGATCTTCCCCGAGCGGAAGGCCGACTGGCGCGTGTATCCGAACAACATCGGCCACAAGGACTGGCCGGGTTGCTTCCGCTGCCACGACGACAAGCACAAGACGCCCGGCGGCGAAGCCGTGCGCTCGAGTGATTGCAACTCGTGCCACACCATCCTTGCGCAGGGCAAGGGCGCCGAGTTCGAGCTCCTCAACGCCAAGGGCCAGACCTTCCAGCACCCCGGCGGCGATCTCGATCCCGACCTGACGTGCTCCGACTGCCACAACGGCGGCATCCAGAAGTAACGGTTTTAAGCCGGAAGCCAGGAACAATCTTTATCGCAGAAACGCGATGGGTCGGATTCCTGGTTTCCTGGTTTCCGGCTAAGACCCGCCCCGCCGCCAAAATACGCGGCGGTTCCACCAAGGCCTGCGTAGCCGGCTGTCACGGTTAGGCGCATGCTGCGAGCTGAGGTCATATGAATGCATTTCGCCGTCGCTTCTCGCTCCTGCCAGCCTTCGCGCTGCTGGCTTCCAGCCTGGCATTTGCGGATCCCGCCTCCGCCGAGCCTGCGGCGGGCAAGCCCGCCCCGGACCAGCCGGTCGAACAGGCCGCTACCATCGGGAAAAAGCCCGCGGTCGCCAATTCCGAGTGCCTCGACTGCCACGAGGCGGAGTTCAAGGCGCCCAAGAAAGGCGAACCCGCCGTCTGGGTCGGCGTGAAGTCCGACGCGTTCGACCACTCCGCGCACGCCAAGCTCAACTGCGTCGATTGCCACACTTCGATCACCGAGACGCCCCACGATTCCAAGCTGCCGCCCGTGCAGTGCCTCGCCTGTCACGAAAAGTCTCCCGCCAAGCACGCCTTCCACCCGCGGCTCGCCCTCAGCCCCGTGCCCGTCGGCAAGGACACCGCCTGCGCCGAGTGCCACACTTCCCACACTACATTGGCAGTGAAGTCGCCGGCGTTCGCGTTCAGCAGCGCCGGCCAGACCGAGGCCTGCGGCCGCTGCCATGAGTCCGCCGCCAAGGATTACCGTGCCTCCGCCCACGCCGCGCGCCGGGACGGCCAGAAGCGCACCACGCCCGATTGCCTCAGTTGCCACGAGACCCGGATCGCCAGCCCCGCCGCCGGCCAGTCCAAGGTCGAGTTGAAGCTCGCGCAGGCGAAGCTCTGCGAGTCCTGCCACGTCGGCAAACCCGAGGTCGCCGACCGTTCCAATCTCGGCGCCAAGTTCGTCGCCTCCTTCGACCACTCCGTCCACGGCGCCGCCCTCGCCGCCGGCAAGGAAAAGGCCGCGGGCTGCGTCGACTGCCACGGCGCTCACGCCATGAACAAGGCCGCGGTCGCCGGCGCCAAGGTCAACCGCCTCCGCGTCACTGAG
>Ga0316222_1002079_pt1 | contig 22341 bp, 23 predicted proteins | sample TBH18011metaG_FD_206008 | JGI IMG/M metagenome (GOLD analysis project Ga0316222, IMG submission 206008) | Freshwater microbial communities from Trout Bog Lake, Wisconsin, USA - TBH18011 | ecosystem: Environmental > Aquatic > Freshwater > Lake > Hypolimnion/Profundal zone | place: USA: Wisconsin... | reverse complement strand
ATGACGGTTGGGGGGGGGGAGTCAGATGATCCCATCATACAAGTCCCGCCATCGCGGGTTGCCAACAGCAATCAATGCCAGTTTGCGCGCACGGGTAAAGGTTTTGAGATGCTTCTCGCGCGCAATGGCAGCTATCATGTCCTCGTATTGCTCAAAATGGACGAGCCTCGTGCAGCCGTATCGGCGTGTAAATCCTTCGCAGACACCATTGCGATGCTGCCACATTCGTTGGACGAGATTGGACGTAACACCGATATACAGCGTAGAATTGATGCCGTTCGTGCCGCTCGCCATGATGTAAATCGCCGGGTGCCGCATAGTGGTAACATGATGCGCATGAGCGGTATCTGCGTGGGAGCCCCGTAATTCCCCTCAGCCACCCCGTCATTGCCCAACAACCGTCATTGCCCAACAATCGTCATTGCAAGGAGCGGAGCGACGCAGCAATCCATCGCGACCCGAGACGGCATGGCGATGGATTGCTGCCCTGCGCGCGCAATGACGAAATGCGGGAATTTTACTCCCCCGCCACCTCCGCCAACCGCCTCTCCGCCGTCGCCACATAAGCCGGGTCCATCTCAATCCCGATCCCCCGCGCCCCCTCCATCTGCGCCGCCACCAGCGTCGTCCCAGACCCCATAAACGGGTCCAGCACCACCGCATCCGCCTTGCCATGCAACCGAATGCACCAGCGCGGCAGATCGACCGGAAACGTGCCAGGATGGTCGAATTTCTGCGCTTTCCGCCGCACCGTGTCATACGGGATGAACCAAGTGTTGCCGCGGCAGCGCAAATCCTGCGCATGGCCACGCCGGGCGATGTTGGATTTGTCCTTATACGGCACGCCGACCGCCAGCCGGTCCAGCTTCACCTGACCGTCCAGCGTCAGATGAAACAGATGCTCATGCGCCTGATGCAGAAACCGCCCGCCGCTCACCGGCTTGAAATGCCCCACCGTGTCGTCGCCCACGGTGATCGATTTCACCCAGGAGATGTGATTTTGCAACGCGAACAGGCTGCGCAGCCGCACGATCAGCTCAAACGGCAACCACGGCGCGTTCGACGATCCGGCGATGTTGAGGAAGAACGACGCATCCGGCCGCATCACCCGGCGCAACTCGCCCGCCACCGCCAGCATCCAGTCCAGATACTCCGCCTCGCTGCGGCGATCGTGATAGGCGCTGTAACCCAGGCCGATATTATAAGGCGGCGAGGTGACGATCACATCCACCGATTGCGCCGCAAGCGTCGGCAGCACCGCCAGACAATCGCCTTCGATAATCTGCATCAATGCGCCGCATCCTGGCGTGGCAACAGCACGAAAGCCCGGCCCTTGCCGCGCATCTTGCCCGCATGCGCCTCGGCATCGGTACCCCAGCCGAAGAAAATATCCGCCCGAACCGCGCCCTTGATCGCCCCGCCCAAATCCTGCGCCACCGCCAGATGCCGCCACGGCGTGCCATCCAGCGGGTCGGTGGTGTCGATGAACAACGGTGCGCCCAGCGGCAGGAACGCGCGGTCAATCGCCAGCGAGCGGCCCGGTGTCAGTTGCGCGCCCATCGCGCCGGGCGGGCCTTCATCCTGCCTTGTGCCGGTGAGTTCGCGGAAAAAGACGAAAGACGGGTTCTGATTCATCACCGCCTGCGCCTGGTCCGGATGCGCCGTCAGCCAGGCGCGGATCGATTGCAGCGACACTTGTTCGCGCGCAATCTCGCCGCGATCCATCAGCACGCGGCCAATCGCCACATAGGGGCGGCCATTCTGCCCGGCATAGGTGACGCGCAACACCCGGCCATCCGGCAGCGCCACCCGACCCGAGCCCTGGATTTCCAGAAAAAAGGCGTCAATCGGGTTGTCGAGCCAGAGGAATTCCAGCCGCTGCGAGCGGATCGCGCCGGCGGCGATCTCCGCACGGGTGTAATACGGCACCAGCGCGTGGCCCTGAACCCGGCCAGAGACGTGCTTGCCCTTCAAATCGTCAGAAAACGCGCCGAGATCAACCGAGAGGATGTCGCTCGGCTTGGCGAGCAAACCCGTCTGATACGGCCCGCCCTCCACCCGCGCGCCATGCACTTCCGGTTCGTAATAGCCGGTGAACAACCCCTGCGCGTCGCCGCCCTGCGCGATGGCGTAAGGCTGGAGCATGCTCTCGAAAAAAGCGCGTGCCGCTGCATCGTCATCGGCCACCTGAGCGGCGGCGGTGCAGGCGGGCTGCCACGCGGCGGATGTGCCGCCCAATTGTGCCGCAACTCCGGTGCCGCCGAGGGCTGCGGCCATATGGGCACAACTGGCGCGGAAGGCGGCCAGGGCAGCGGCTTGGTGGTCGTCAGACCAGCCGGGCAGGGCGTTGAACCCCACCGGCGCAAGGCTCATCTCGCCTGGGCCAGCCCGCGGCGTCGGCGGTGAGGGCTGCGGCGCCACGCAGCCAGCCACCGCCAGCACCATCAGAGCCGCCCAGACTGTCTTCATGCGCTGCGGGCAGCCACGAGGAGCCACGCAGGGTCCGGCTGTGCGAGGTCGCGGGAGAAGCTCCACACATCGACAATCTCCGTCACCGCATCGGCGCCGTGCACCACCGAGCCATCGGCGGCCATCACGATGTTCACCTGATCAGAGACGATGCGCACGCTGATCGTGGCGATGCTGCCATGCAGATCGGCATGGTCGATGGTGACATTTTCCACGCTGCGAATATCGGTCTTTTGCTCCTCGCCTGCGGCTTCACGGGCGGCAATCGCCCCCTCGAAGGCGGCGTAGGTGTCGGGCGAGAGCAGCTTGTGCAATTGCACGCGGTCGCCCTTGGCGTAAGCCGCCACAATCAACCGAAACGCTGCCTCCGCGCCGTCAAGAAATCGTTGCGCTGCGAAATGCGGGTCGATATGCGACATCGCCAGCAGAACCTGCCCCACCGGGCCGGTCGGCTCCGGCAGCGGACGATGCACCGGCTCGGCCACAGCCTCCAGTTCCGGCGGCGCATTGGCGGGCATTGGCTGCGGAACCAGACGGGAGACTGGCTGTTCGAAACCGGTGCGCTTGCCCAGCACGTTGATCAGCCGCAGCACCAGAAACACCGCCACCAGACCGAACAGCACCAGATCAATCGGAAAGCCACCCATCTTCATCTCCAAACTCAATGCTTAAAACATAGGAAGCGCTGGGGGTTTCCACAATCTCGGCACATCATTGCAAAGTCGTGCGAAACCCGGATTGCGCCGGATCGGAGGCGCGGCTATCACGCAGGTCATGATTTTACTGCGTCACGGCCAGAGCGAGTTCAACCTGCATTTCACGGCCACCCGCCGTGATCCGGGGATCGTTGATCCACGTCTGACGGAGCTTGGACATACCCAGGCGCAAGACGCGGCCGAGGCTCTCAAGGCAGAGGGCATCGAACACATCATCGCCTCACCCTACACCCGCGCTCTGCAAACCGCAGCGCCGATTGCACGCGCGCTTGGGCTTAAAGTGCTGGTCAACCCGATTGTGCGCGAGCGCTACGCCTTCAGCTGCGATATCGGCTCCCCGATCTCGCATTTGGCGCGCGATTGGCCGGAGCTGGATTTCTCCCATATCGATGAAATCTGGTGGCCCGCCATGGAAGAAGGTGCCGTGGGGGTGATCGACCGGGCGGCAGTATTCCGTGCGGAAATGGCAGCCCTGCCGCATTGGTCTAACACTTTGGTCGTCAGCCATTGGGGTTTCATTTTGTCTCTCACCGGACAGAGTGTAATGAATGGCAACTGGCTGCGATGCGACCCAACCACGCCCGCGCCGGCCTCGATTTCCTGGCGGCACTGATTTCGCCCTTTTTTGAACGGAGACTGATGATGTCCGAAACCCAACAGCCGCAGCCGCCGATTGTCGTGGCGATCCAGTACATCAAGGATTTGAGCTTCGAAGTGCCGAACGCTCCGGCAATCTACAGCCGCCTGCGCACCCAGCCGCGCGTTGACCTGAACCTGGACGTTCAGGCCCGTCGCGTCTCCGAGACCGAAAACCAGTTCGAAGTCGTGCTCGCCATTCGCGCCGAAGCGAAGGAAGCGGTTGAAGACGGTGAAACGGTGTTCGTCGCCGAACTCGCCTATGGCGGCCTGTTCAACATCAACGTGCCCGCTGAGTCGGTGGAGCCGGTGCTGCTGGTGGAATGCCCGCGCATTCTCTTCCCGTTCGCCCGCAACATCATGGCCGATATCACCCGCGATGGCGGCTTCCCGCCGGTGATGCTGCAGCCGATCGACTTCCTGGCGCTGTGGCAAGCCCGTCGCCAGCAGGCCGCTGCCGGCAACGCTTGATCGTCTAGCCTCGTCGTCATTGCGGGTATCGCAAAGCAACCCGGGAATCGCAGGTCGGCCTATGGCCCCTGGGTTGCTTCGTCGCTACGCTTGCCGCAATGACGACAAGAGGCTTCCATGACCCAGCACCGCATTCCCGCCACCCCCGAAACCTGCCGCTGGGGGTTGTTTGACGCCGCTTTCCCGCCGCTGATCACCATCACATCCGGTGAGACCGTGGTGCTCGAATGCGTCTCGGCGGGCGGTGCGGAATGCCTGCCGCCGCCGGAACTCGGGCTGAGCGTGCCACCGGCCATGCGCGCCATTCACGCGGGCCTGCCGCGTGGCCCCGGTCACATCCTCACCGGCCCGGTCGCCGTCGCGGGCGCTGAGCCCGGCGATATGCTCGAAGTGCGCATCGACCGGATCGAGCTTGGCAATGATTGGGGCTTTTGCGGCTTCCGTCCGCTCGGTGGCACGCTGCCGGAGGATTTCCCCGAGCGTTTCATCACCTTCCCCACCGTTGACCGCGACCGCATGACCTGCCGGATGCCCTATGGCCTGGAACTGCCATTGGCCCCGTTCTTCGGCGTCATGGGTGTCGCCCCACCGTCGGTCTATGGTGCCATCTCCACCATCCAGCCGCGCGAGCATGGCGGCAATCTGGACAATAAAGAACTCACCGAGGGCAGCACGCTGTTCCTGCCGGTGCACGCGCCGGGCGCGATGTTCTCCGCCGGTGACGGTCATGGCGTGCAGGGCGATGGCGAGGTGTGCATCAACGCCCTCGAAATCTGTCTCACCGGCACCTTCACCCTCATTGTGCACAAAAAAACCGGCCCCGCCCCGCTGCTCGCCTACCCGCGCGCCGAGACGCCCACGCATTACATCTCAATGGGGATGAACGCCGATCTCGATCTGGCGATGAAGCAGGCATTGCGGGAGATGATCGCCTTCATCTGCTCCCGCTCCAATTTGTCGCGGCAGGAGGCGTATCAGCTTTGCTCGCTGGCGGTGGATTTCCGCGTCACCCAGTCCGTCAATGGCGAGCAAGGCGTGCATGGCATGCTGCGCAAGGGGCTGCTTTTTGCCTGAATCGGCTGACAAATTGCTGCGATTCAACCCCTTGATCAGATTCAACATCTTGGGGCGCATTCGAAGTTGTCCACAACTTTTTGATTCCGTTGCGCGATCTCCTGTTGAGTGAATTCGGCCGTCTCTGCTACTGTATCTTGTAGCAGAGACGGGGCGGAGACCTAGATATGGATTGGACAGACGAGGCAATTGCGCGTTTGCGCGCGCTTTGGGACGAAGGTCATTCCACGGCTGAAATCGGTCGCCGCATGTCGGTTTCCAAGAATGCTGTTGTGGGCAAAGCCCATCGTCTGAACCTGCCCGCCCGCCCCTCACCGATCCGTCGTGATGCTGCCGCCGCTGCGCGTGCCGCAGCACCGCGCCGTGTGACCGGCCCGACTTTGCCGCCGCTGCCTGCCTCGCTGGAAGCAGTGCGCGCGCCGGAAGTGGTGGTCGCTCCGCCGCCCGTGGTCGCCGCCCGCGCGCCGCAGCCCGCACCGCGCCCGGCCGTCCCTGCTCCCCTGCGGGCAGTTGCCGCCTCGCGCAGCCGCAATCTCACCTGCTGCTGGCCCATCGGTGAGCCCGGCACCAAGAGCTTTCGCTTCTGTGACGCGGACGCCTCGTCGGGTAAGCCGTATTGCGGTGAGCACGCCCAACTTGCCTATGTGAAGGTCCGAGACCGCCGGGATGAAGCCGCCGCCTGATCAGGCTTCCGGAACGTTCCAGATTAAGTCATTGAAAAGCCTCGCTCTACCCAGAGCGGGGCTTTTGATTTTATCGTTAGTGTTCAATCTATCTTGATCTAGATCAATGTCCGGAGTAGCCAAGGGGAAAGGCAAGGCAGGGCAGGCCTCCCTTGCGACTCATTGGGTGGATTCGAGCAATGCGGTTTGACGCGCGGCGCTTTGCCGTTCTTGGTTTTGTTGCGCTTTGCATGTTGGCGCTGGCACCGACGGCGATGGCAGATATGCCGCGTCCGTGGGAGTTGGGCTTCCAATCTCCGGCAAGTCCGGTGATGGAGCGCCTGACGAGCCTGCACAATCTTGTGCTGGGCATCATCACTGTCATCACGATCTTCGTGGCGGCATTGCTGGTTTACGTGATGATTCGCTTCAACGCGAAGCGCAATCCGGTCGCCAGTCGCACCAGTCACAACACCGTCATTGAGGTGCTGTGGACGGTCATCCCGGTGCTCATCCTGGTGGTGATCGCCATTCCAAGCTTCCGTCTGGTCTATTTCGAAGACCGCACGCATGACCCAGACATGACCATCAAGGTCACTGGCCATCAGTGGTATTGGGAATACGATTACGGCGATGCCGCGAAGGTGGATTTCAACAGCCGCATCGTGGCTGATGAAGACCTCAAGCCGGGCCAGCTGCGTCTTCTTGATGTGGACAATCAGCTGGTGGTTCCCGCCGGCAAGAACATCCGCATCCTGACCACCTCTGCCGATGTGATCCATTCCTTCTACATCCCGAGCCTGGGCGTGCAGCGCTACGCCATTCCGGGCCGCACCATCGAAACCTGGTTCCGCGTTGACGCGCCGGGCACCTATTACGGTGAGTGCAACCAGATTTGCGGCACCAACCACTCTTTCATGCCGATCTCGGTCAAGGCCGTGCCGGAGAAGGAGTTCCAAGCCTGGCTCGTGGAAGCGAAGACCAAGTTTGCTGATGCCACGCCAGTCAATGCGGCGCCTGCCGCAGCTCCGGTTCAGCTTGCCGCCATTTCCCATTGATCCCGCGCTTCGTGCAGGAGACTGACCAATGACTGCTACCGCTCACGACCATGCCCATGACGGGCATGGCCACGACCATCACCACGACCACAAGCCGGGCTTCGTTCAGCGTTGGCTGATGAGCACCAACCATAAAGACATCGGCACGCTCTATCTGATCTTCTCCGTCTGTGGCGGTCTGATCGGTGGCACGATGTCGATGTGGATGCGCTGGCAGTTGATGCATCCGGGCTCCCACCACATGGTGGACGGCAACGAGTGGAACCAGGTTGTCACCTCGCATGGCCTGTTGATGATCTTCTACATGGTGATGCCCGGCATCATCGGTGGCTTCGGCAATTGGTTCGTGCCGCTGATGATCGGCGCGCCCGATATGGCCTTCCCGCGTCTGAACAACATCTCGTTCTGGCTGCTGGTGCCGTCGCTGTTCCTGGTGCTGCTCGCTTTCTTCACGGGTGACAGCGGCGCTCCGGGTTGGACGCTGTATCCGCCGCTCTCGAACTCAACCTACACACCGGGTCCGTCGCTGGATTACACGCTGTTCGCGTTGCATCTGGCCGGTATCTCGTCGCTGCTGGGCGCGATCAACTTCATCACCACCATCTTCAACATGCGCGCGCCGGGCATGACCCTGCACAAGATGCCGCTGTTCGTGTGGTCGATCCTGGTGACGGCGTTCCTGCTGCTGCTCTCGGTGCCGGTGCTTGCCGGTGCGATCACCATGCTGATCACCGACCGTAACTTCGGCACGTCGTTCTTCGACCCCGCCGGTGGTGGCGATCCGGTGCTGTTCCAGCATCTGTTCTGGTTCTTCGGCCATCCCGAAGTCTACATCATGATTCTGCCGGGCTTCGGCATCATCAGCCACATCATCTCAACCTTCTCGAAGAAGCCGGTGTTCGGCTACCTCGGCATGGCCTACGCGATGGTGGCCATTGGTGTCGTCGGCTTCGTGGTGTGGGCGCACCACATGTTCCTCTCGGGCATGGAAGTTGATACCCGCGCTTACTTCATGGCGGCGACGATGATCATCGCGGTGCCGACCGGCATCAAGATCTTCTCGTGGATCGCCACCATGTGGGGCGGCTCGATTGAGCTGAAGACCCCGATGATCTGGGCGATTGGCTTCATCTTCCTGTTCACCGTCGGCGGCGTGACCGGCGTGGTGCTGTCCAATGCCGGTCTCGATCAGGCGCTGCACAACACCTATTACGTCATCGCGCATTTCCATTACGTGCTGTCGCTGGGCGCGGTGTTCTCGATGTTTGCCGGTTTCTACTACTGGATCGGCAAGATGAGCGGCTACGAGTATCCGGAGACCCTCGGCAAGATCCATTTCTGGGTCACGTTCATCGGCGTGAACCTGACGTTCTTCCCGATGCACTTCCTGGGTCTGGCCGGCATGCCGCGTCGTTACCTCGACTATCCGGAAGCCTTCGCTGGGTGGAACTACGTCTCCTCCATCGGTGCGTTCATCGCTGGTTTCTCGGTGCTGATCTTCCTGGTGATCGTGTTCATCACCTTCACCTCCAAGAAGAAGGTTCCGGCCAATCAGTGGGGCGAGGGTGCGACGACTTTGGAATGGACGGTGTCTTCGCCGCCGTCGTTCCACACCTTCGAAGAACTCCCGCGCGTTAACTAAGAACGGTCATAGACACCACCATGCAGGCACATTCAGACGCTATGGCAATCAGCGATGTGGGGGGAGATTCGCTCTCCCCCCTGGTCGGCTCCAGCACGACGGGAAGCAATTCCACCGCGCGGGATTGGCTGATGATGCTCAAGCCTCGGGTGGTTCTGCTCGTGGTGTTTACCGGGCTGGCGGGCTTGCTGGTGGCGCCGGGTCATATCAACCCGGTGCTCGGCTTCGCCGCCATGTTGTGCATCGCTCTCGGCGCGGGTGCGTCGGGTGCGATCAACATGTGGTTCGACCGCGATATCGACGCGGTGATGAAGCGCACGGCCAAGCGTCCGATCCCTGCGGGTCGGATCGCGCCGGATGATGCGCTGGGCTATGGCGTGTTCCTGGCGGTCGCTTCAGTGATCATGATGGGTCTGGCCACCAACTGGTTTGCGGCGATGCTGCTGACCGGCTCGATTTTCTACTACGTCGTCATCTACACAATGTGGCTCAAGCGCCGCACGCCGCAGAACATCGTCATCGGCGGTGCCGCCGGTGCCTTCCCGCCGCTGATCGGCTGGGCTGCGGTGACGGGCTCGCTGTCGGTGATGCCGCTGATCCTGTTCGGCATGATCTTCATGTGGACACCGCCGCATTTCTGGTCGCTCTCGCTCTGGGCGCATGAGGATTACAAGCGCGCGGGCGTTCCGATGCTGCCGGTGGTGGCGGGTGCGAAAGAAACCCGTCGTCAGATTATGCTCTACACCATCGCGATGGTGCCGTTCACCCTGCTGCCCTGGTATCTCGGCTATAGCGGCCCGGTCTATGGCGTCTCGGCGCTGCTGCTGGGGCTGTGGTTCCTGTTCGATGCCTGGCGCGTCTACACCGACAAGCAGGACGCCACCGGCGTCAGCCTGACCGGCGATAAGCCTGCCAAGACCTGTTTTAAATATTCCATCCTGTATCTCTTCGCCCTGTTTGGCGCGGTCTACGTTGATTGGGCAGTACGCTGATGACCGATTTCCCGCCTCCGCTGTCGCGTGAAGAGTCGCTGGCGCTGGGCAAGCGCCGCCGGGGGCGTAACATCGCCATGCTGATCGCCCTGCTGGCGGTGTCGGCGCTGTTCTACGCCATCTCGATGGTCAAGATGCACGCCCAGATCGGGGGTGCTGGGTGAGCGGCAAGCGCGGCAACTCTCTGCTCGGGCTGGCATTGGTCGCAACCATCGTCGGGATGGTTGGGCTGTCATTTGCCGCCGTGCCGCTCTATCGCGCCTTTTGCGCGGCGACGGGCTACGCCGGCACGCCTGATATCAGCGGTCGCGCGGCACCCAAATTGGCCGACAATGGCCGTGCGCGGATGATCACCGTTGAGTTCGACGCCAACACGCATCCCAATTTGCCGTGGACGTTCGGCCCGGATCAGCATGCGATCACCTTGCCGCTCGGCCAAGATCAGGTGGCTTATTATCACGCCACCAACAACAGCGGCACAGCGATCAAGGGCGTGGCACTCTACAACGTCACCCCGGACAAGGTGGGCAAGTATTTCCACAAAACCGCCTGCTTCTGCTTCAACGAGCAGACGCTCACGCCAGGTCAAGCGATGGAATTTCCACTGAGTTTCTGGGTTGATCCGGCGATTGCCGATGACCCGAACACGGCGGACGTCACGACGATCACGCTGAGCTACACGTTCTTCCGCGCTGCCGACGATGCGGCTTTCCAAGCGGCATCGGCAACCGCCGGGCCGCATGTCGGGCCGTTGGTGCGATGAGCGCGTCTACCCTTGCCACCAAAAGCCGCCCAATCGGGCACGCCTGTCAGATCTGACCACGAGGACACCATGAGCAACGATTCCCACGGCGCCGTTCTCTATTCCCCATCGGGATTGAAGCAGCCCTATCATCTGGTTGATCCGTCGATCTGGCCGTTGGTCGGCTCGCTCGGCGCTGGCACGACGGTGTTTGGTGTTGTCCAGGCCGCCCATTTCGGCACCTACAAATTCCTCTATGCCGGTCTGGCCATTGTGCTCGCCACGATGTTCTTCTGGTGGCGCGATGTGCTCAAGGAAAGCGGCACGCCGGGCCTGCATTCCTCCATCGTCCGTCTTGGCCTGCGCTATGGCATGGCGCTGTTCATCTCGTCGGAAGTGATGTTCTTCGTTGCCTTCTTCTGGGGCAATTTCCACTTCGCGCTGTTCCCGCAGCACGTGCTGGGCGCTGAAATTCCGGCTTGGCCGCCGACCGGTGTGCACACCTTCGACCCGTTCGGCCTGCCGCTGCTGAACACCATGATTCTGCTGCTCTCGGGCTGCACCGTCACCTGGGCACATCACGCGCTGATCGAAGGTGATCGCAAAGGTCTGATCCGTGGTCTGGCGTGCACCGTGGCACTCGGCCTGACCTTCACCATGTGTCAGGCGATGGAATATTCCGAGGCTCCGTTCGCCTTCAATGGCGGCGGCATCTATTCCTCGGTGTTCTTCCTTGCCACCGGCTTTCACGGCTTCCACGTCATTGTCGGCACGATCTTCCTGGCCGTGTGCCTTGTGCGCGCCATCAAGGGCGGGTTCACCCCGGAGAAGCATTTCGGCTTCGAAGCCGCCGCTTGGTATTGGCATTTCGTGGACGTGGTGTGGCTGTTCCTCTATGTCGCGATCTACCTCGTCGGTCGCGGTTCGGCGCTGGCTGGCTGATCCGGCGCCCGTGACACAACCGTCGCTCCTCAAGATTGCCCTGACCCAGTGCTGCCCGCGCTGTGGTCAGGGCAAATTGTTTTCCGGCCTGCTCACCGTGCGCGAGCGCTGTGAGGTCTGCGGTCTGGACCTGAACAAGCACGCCGCCGGAGATGGTCCGGTGGTGCTGGTGATGCTGATCCTTGGCACAATCCTGGTGGTGTCCGCATTTTACGTGGATATTCATTTCGAGCCGCCACTGTGGGTGCACGCTCTGGTGTGGCCGATGGTCGGTCTGCCATTGGCCCTGCTGCTGATGCGGCCTTTGAAGGCGCTGTTTGTCGCACTACAACTGCGGCACAACACCCCGGATATCTGAACATGCCCCGTCGCCTGCTGGTTCCGGCGATCTCCACGCTGGTGATGCTGGTCATTCTGATTTCCCTCGGCACCTGGCAGCTTGAACGCCGGGCCTGGAAACGCGATTTGCTCGCGCAGATCGACGCCGCCGAAACCCATGCCTCCATCCCGATGCCCGCCGCGCCGCTGCCGTTTCAGAAGGTGCGGCTGGAGGGACGTCTGCGCACGGACCTGCAAGCCTCCTATGGCTTCGACGTGCGCGACGGCCGTCCCGGCACGCAGTTGATCGTGCCAATGGAGCGCGACGGACAACCGACCGTGCTGGTCGATCTCGGCTTCCTGCCCGATGCCGCCTTGCATCCATTTCCGCTGCAATCGCAGGCGGTGGAGGGCTTCATTCGTCCGGCCGAGCATGCCGGCATGCTGGCGGCCACCGACAACCCGGCCCAGCGCCGCTTTTACACGCTCGACCCTGCGGCCATCGGCGCGTCCCTCGGTGAGACGAATATCGCCCCCTACACCTTGATCGTCTTGGGGCCGGTGGTGGCCGGACAGCTGCCGGAGCCATCGCATGCCATGCCGCGTCCGCCGAACGATCATTTGAATTATGCCTTCACCTGGTTCGGTTTTGCCGTCACCCTGTCGGTGATCTTCTTCCTCTATGCCCGGAAATCCCGCCGATCATGACCGCATATTCCCGTCTCACCGCCCGCGCCGCCCGCATCGCAACGCTGGGGGAGGCGAGGGCGATGCTGAATTGGGATGCCAGCGCCGTGATGCCCACCGGCGGTGCTGCGGCGCGCGGGGACCAATTTGCCGTGCTCGCCAGCCTGTCGCACAGCCTGTCCACCGCCCCGGAAGTCGCCGACGATCTCGCCGAAGCGGAGGCCAATCCGCCGGAAAACGCCTGGGATGTTGAAAATCTCCGCCTGATGCGGGCGTCACACACCCGTGAAACCGCGCTGCCTGCCGATTTGGTGGAGGCGTTCGAGCGTGTGTCCACCGAATGCGAACAGGTCTGGCGCGTCGCCCGCGCCAACGCCGATTTCGCAGCCGTCGCCCCTAAGCTTGCAGACCTGATGACGCTGGTGCGTGAGAAGGCACAGGCCTATGGCGCGGCCTTCGGTGTGTCGCCCTATGACGCGATGATGGACACCTATCAGCGCGGCATCACCGCCGCCGACGTGACGCCGATTTTCGCCGAATATGAAACCTTCCTGCGTGACGCACTGCCGCGTGTGGAGGACCTGCAAAACAGCCGCCCGGCGCCTGTGCGTCCACAAGGCCCGTTCCATGAGGACGTGCAGGAAGCCCTCTGCCGTCGCCTGTCGCTGCGCACCGGGCTGGAAGCCGAGCATTCCCGCCTCGACCGCTCCACCCACCCGTTCTGCGGCGGCACCCCCACCGATGTGCGCATCACCACGCGCTATTCCACTGAGGATTTCGGTCGTGCTCTGATGGGCGTGCTGCACGAGACCGGCCACGCGCTCTATGAACGCGGCCTTCCGGCGGCGTATGCCCGCCAACTCGTGGGTGAGGCCGCCGGGATGGCAGCGCATGAGAGCCAATCGCTGATCATGGAAATGCAGGCCTGCCGCTCGGATGCCTTTCTGCGCTTCCTCGGCACCGAACTGCACACCACCTTCGGCGGCGACGCAGCGCCCTACGCGCCGGAGAATCTCGGCCGGATCACCCGCCGCGTCTCGCGCGGCTTCATCCGGGTCGATGCGGATGAGATGACCTATCCGGCGCACATCATCCTGCGCTTCCGTCTGGAGCAGGCGCTGATTTCCGGCGATCTGGCAGTGGCCGATCTGCCGGGGGCGTGGAATGAGGGCATGCAGAATCTGCTCGGCATCACACCGCCCAATGACACCCAGGGCGTGTTGCAAGACATTCACTGGTATGCCGGTCTGGTCGGCTATTTCCCGAGCTACTCGCTGGGGGCGATGGCCGCCGCCCAATTGATGGCGACTGCGCGGCGTGAGGTGGCGGGGCTGGATGCCGGTTTGGCGGCGGGCGATTTCGCCCCCTTGCTCGGCTGGCTGCGCGCGAAATTCCACAGCCAAGGCAGCCGCTGGGGCTTCAACGACCTGCTCCGCTTTGCGACCGGCAAACCGCTCGACCCGGCCGATTTCCGGGCGCATCTAACGGCCCGATACCTCGCCTGATCATCTCCGCCATTGATCATTTCCGCACAAACCCGCATCACTGCCCGATACATCTCCGCCCGATAGGCTGTTCGAAATGCGTTACATCTCCACACGCGGCCAAGCTCCGGTCCGTGATTTCTCTGGTGTTCTGTTGGCCGGTCTCGCCGAGGATGGCGGGCTGTATATGCCTGAGAGCTGGCCCACTTTCTCGGCAGACGATCTGCGCGCCATGCGCGGCCTGCCCTATGCCGAACTCGCCGCTCGGGTGATGACCCCCTTTATGGCGGGCTCCATCGACCCCGACACCATCCTGCGCCTCTGCCGCGAATCCTATGCCGGGTTTGCCAGCAAGGCCGTGGTGCCGCTGGTGCAGTTGGACAGCAATCTGTGGACGCAGGAACTTTTCCACGGCCCCACGCTGGCCTTCAAAGACATGGCGCTGCAACTCGTCGGCCGCCTGTTCGACCACGTGCTCAATCAGCGCAACGAACGTGTCACCATCGTCGGTGCCACCTCGGGCGATACCGGCTCGGCAGCGATTGAGGCCTGTGCGGGCCGCGAGCGCGTCGATATCTGCATCCTGCATCCGCAAGGCCGCACGTCCGACGTGCAGCGCCGCCAGATGACCACCGTGCTGGCTGCCAACGTGAAGAACCTCGCCGTCGCGGGCACCTTCGATGATTGCCAAGATCTGGTGAAGGCGATGTTCGCCGACGTGCCGTTCCGGGGTGAAATGCACCTCTCGGCGGTGAATTCGATCAACTGGGCGCGCATTCTGGGCCAGATCCCGTATTACGTCGCCGCCGCCCTCGCGCTGGGTGCGCCGGATCGCGAGGTGGATTTCGCGGTGCCGACTGGCAATTTCGGCAATGTTCTCGCCGCCTACGCCGCCAAGCGCATCGGCGTGCCGATTGGCCGTTTGGTGGTGGCGTCCAACCGCAATGACATTCTGGCCCGCTTCCTCGCCAGCAATGACATGAGCGCGCATGGCGTGGAGCCCAGCCTGTCACCGTCGATGGACATTCAGGTGTCGTCCAACTTCGAGCGTCTGTTGTTCGAATTGCTCGACCGAGACGCGGCGGCCACCGCCACCACGATGACGGAATTCCGCCGCACCGGGAAAATGCCGGTCAGCAACGCCGCCTGGCAGCACGCCACCGCTCTGTTCACCGGCTTCCGCCTCGGTGATGACGAGACGTTGGCCGCCATCCGCGCGCTCTATGCCGCCTGTGGCTACCTCGCCGACCCGCATTCTATCATCGGCATCGAAGCCGCCGCCGCCCTCGGTCGCCCCGGCACGCCCATCGTGGCCGAAGCCACCGCGCACCCGGCGAAATTTCCCGATGCCATCGAACAGGCAATCGGCATCCGCCCCCCTCTGCCAACGCACCTCGCCGACCTATATGAGAGGGAGGAACGCTATTCGTGCGTTCCCGCCGACCTCTCCGCCATCGAGGCAGAGGTTCGCGCTTTGGTTGCAAGGAATGCTGCATGACCAATCAATCCGACGCCATCCGCCTCACCCGCCTGCCCAACGGCCTCACCGTGGTCACAGAGCGGATGGATCGTGTGGAAACCGTCTCGCTCGGTGCCTATGTCGCGGCCGGCACACGCAACGAGTTGGCGAGTGAGAACGGAGCGTCGCATTTCCTTGAACACATGGCGTTCAAGGGCACTGAAAAGCGCAACGCCGCCCAGATCGCCGAAGAGATCGAGAATGTCGGCGGCCAGATCAACGCCTACACCGCCCGCGAGCAGACCGCGTATTACGTCAAAGTGCTCAAGGAAGACATGGCGCTCGGCACTGACATCATCGGTGACATCCTGACGCATTCCACCTTCGATCCCGATGAGATGGAGCGCGAGCGTGGAGTGATTTTGCAGGAAATCGGTCAGGCGAACGATACGCCGGATGACATCATCTTCGACCATTTTCAAGACATCGCCTTCGCCAATCAGCCGATGGGCCGCCCGGTGCTCGGCACCGAAAGCCTGATCCGTGGCATGCGGCGTGACACGCTGATGAGCTATATGAGGCGGCATTACACCGCCTCCAACATCGTCGTCGCCGCCGCAGGCAATCTGGAGCATGAGCGTTTCCTAGACCTCGTGCAGCAGCATTTCGCCGACCTGCCCAACCTCGCCGCCCCCGCCGCTCAGCCCGGCATCTACACCGGTGGTGAGTTCCGCGAGGACCGCGATCTCGATCAGGTGCATATCTGCCTGGGCTTCCCCACGGTGGGCTACAAAGACCCGTCTTATTACCCGTCCATGCTGCTCGCCACCGTGCTCGGCGGCGGCATGTCGTCGCGGTTGTTCCAGGAAGTGCGCGAGAAGCGCGGGCTGGTCTATTCCATCTACGCCTTCGCCTCGCCCTATCAGGATGGCGGGCTGTTCGGCATCTATGCCGGCACCGGCGAGAGCGAAGCAGCGGAGTTGATTCCCGTCACACTCGAAGAACTCGGCAAGGTGCAGCATCAGGTCACACTGGCCGAACTCAACCGCGCCCGTGCGCAGGTCAAGGCCAGCCTGCTGATGTCGTTGGAAAGCCCCGGCAGCCGGTGTGAGCAGATTGCCCGTCAAATCCAGGTCTTCGGCCGCATCATGCCCACCGAGGAGACAGTGGCCAAGATCAACGCCGTCACCGTGGACGACATCCAGCACGCCGCCTCCGTCATCTTCCGCGCAGCCCCCACCCTGGCCACCATGGGCCCGGCGGGTCAGGTGCCAGATATCACCCGCATTTCAGAAGCATTGGCAGCCTGATCATGACGACGAGCGCTGAACTGCTGGCCGATCTCGTCACCCGTGCGCGCCGCGCCGGGGCCGATGCGGCGGATGCGTTGCTGGTCATCGGCACCTCGCTCTCCGTCGCCCGCCGACATGGGCAGACCGAGCAATTGCAACGCTCTGAAGGCCAAGATCTCGGCCTGCGGGTGTTTCTCGGCCAACAAGCGGCGGTGGTCTCCGCCACTGACCTCAACCCGACCAGCTTCGACCGTCTGGTTGAACGCGCGATTGCGATGGCGCGTGTGGTGCCGGCCGATCCGTTCATCGGCCTCGCCGCTGAGATGTCGCCGCCCGACGATCTCGATCTCGACCTGGATGACGGTCAGGAGCCGCTCGCCGAGCACCTCATCGCCCGCGCCCAGGCCGCCGAGGATGCCGCGCGTGATGTGCCGGGTGTCACCAACACCGAAGGCGGCGATGCTGGCTATGGCCGCAACGAGGTGGTGCTCGCCACCTCTGCCGGTTTCGTGGGCCGTCAAACGCGCTCCTCGCACTCCATCTCTGCCGTCGCCCTGGCAGGTGAGGGGGTGAGCATGCAGCGCGATTACGATTATTCCAGCGCCGTGCATTTCGCCGATCTCGACGACCCGACTGCCGTGGGTCGCTCGGCGGGTGAGCGTGCGGTGAAGCGGATGAACCCGACCCGCCCGAAGACCGGCAAATTCCCGGTGGTCTTCGACCCCCGCGTCTCCGGCTCGATCATCAGCCACGCGGTGGGCGCGGTGAACGGATCGTCAGTGGCGCGCGGCACCTCGTTGTTCAAAGACAAAATGGGCCAGCGGATTTTCGCCCCCGGCATCTCGATCATCGACGATCCGCGCCGCGTGCGTGGCCTGCGCTCCAAATTGTTCGACGGCGAGGGCGTGCGCACCCAGCGTTTGGCGATTTTCGAGGATGGCATTCTGTGCTCCTGGCTGCTCGACAGCCGCAGCGCCCGCCAGCTTGGCCTGCACTCCACCGGCCACGCCAGTCGTGGCACTGGCGGCCCACCGGCGCCGTCCGGCACCAATCTGTATATGACGCCCGGCACGCTTTCGCCGACTGAACTGATCGCCGACATCAAGGAAGGCATCTACGTCACCGAATTGCTCGGCGGCGGGATGAACGGACTGACCGGCGATTACAGCCGAGGGGCGGCGGGCTTCATGATCCGCAACGGGGTGCTCGCCGAGCCGGTGGCCGAGATCACCATTGCGGGCAATGGGTTTGAGATTTTTGCCCATGTGACACCCGCCAACGATCTGGTCTTCAAACGCGGCACCGACGCACCAACCCTGCGGATCGAAGGGCTGACCATCGCCGGGGCGTAAAAACACCCCGTCATTGCTGCGCCCCGCGCGCAATGACGGCGTGATGATGGCGCGCCTGAATCCTACCCCCGTTTCCGCCGCACCAACATCACCCCCGACCACACCAACGACGCCCCCAGCCCCGCCAGCAGCGCCCAGGGCGCGCCGAGCGGGATGGCGAGCAGATGCAGGGTCATCAGGAAGCCGCTCAGCCCGATCATCCCGCGCAGGGTGATCAATGCCACCATCACCGCCTCCGCCGCCCCCACACGCGGGCGCAGCAGCAGCAACAGGCTGGTCAGGGTGATCGGAAACACCGAGGCGATGCCGGTCGCCTGCGGTCCCAGCAAATCGGCCACACTCACCACCAGCAGCACGAAACTGCCCACAATCCCGCCGCGCAACGGCAGATCATACCAGCGCCGGGCCATTGGCTGGCGCGGGAAGGGCAACACAACATGAATATGCCGTGCGATGCGGAAGGCGATGACAAAGGACGCCACCACCTCCACCAGCGCCCACGGCACCGTCCAGTTCACCATCCGCAGCAGCGCGCTCGCCAGCGTCCACGTCAGCAGCGCACTGCCCAGGCTCGCCAACGGGCGCAGACGCTGGCCGACGAGCGCGTAGGTGATCAGAAACACCAGCAGGGCCGAGACCGAGACAAAGCTGTTCAGAGCAGCGGTGGAAATGAAAGCGTCGCTGTGATCAAGGGCGAGGAAGACATAGGCCGGGCCGGTGGCAATCGGCAGGCTGGTCATCAACGCGCCCCAGAACGGGCCGAACGCCTCCGCCATCACAGAGGCCAGCACCACCACGGCAGCGGTTGAGAGTGCCTTGGCGAGCAGCGGGAGCAAGGGTGACACAGTTATTTTTCTGCCTTGATCGCCTGCACGCCGCTCCCAGTGATGGCGCGAGAAGGTGGAGGGTCGATGAGATATGCGTCATCGTCAACCAGGTCACTGACATTCCAGCGCATCAGCAACTATATTGCAGACAATATCTCCCAGGGGTTGTCATGCGCCGCCTATTGATCGTTGCAATCTGCCTCGCGCTCGCACTCTCGCCGGGGCTGGTTTTCGCCAAAGCCGGGTCCGGACTCTCGTTGGGCAGTCGTGGCTCACAGACCTATTCCGCCCCGCCGCCGACCAACTCGGCACCCTATGGGGCGGCGCCGATGCAGCGCAGCCTGACGCCATATGGCAGCTCGCCGCAGCCGGGCTCTGTAGCGCCACAACCGTCGCGCTCGCCGTTTGGCGGCTTCATGGGCGGGCTGCTCACCGGCGGATTGCTGGGAATGTTCTTCGGCGGTGGCCTGTTGCACCACGGCATGTTCGGATTGCTGGGCGGGATTTTCCAGCTGCTGATCCTGTTCTGGGTGATCCGCTTTGTTGCCGGTCTGGTGATGGGCGGCATGTCGCGTCCGCCGATGATGAATGCGATGCCGGGCGGGGCATCGCCCCGTGCACCCCTGCATGAAATCACCATCGCCCCGGCTGATTTCCAGGCCTTCGAGCAGACGCTCTATGGCATCCAGCAAGCATGGTCGCAGCACGACATCGCCACCTTGCGGCTGATCGCCACGCCCGAGATGGTGTCGTATTTCGGTGAACAACTGGCCGAACAAACCAGCCGTGGCGTGCGCAACATCGTCTCAGATGTGCATCTGGACGCAGGCGATCTGTCTGAGGCGTGGTCGGAAGAGGGACGCGATTACGCCACCGTCTCGATGCGATTCTCCATGGTCGATGTCACGTATGATTCCGCCGGTCGGGTGGTGTCGGGTGTGCCGGGTCAGCGCGTGGCGAGCACCGAGTTCTGGACCTTCCTGCGCGTGGCCGGTGGCCGTTGGGTGCTGTCTGCCATTCAACAAGTGCGCTGAGCAATGGCTCATTCCCACGCTTTGGACCGGGCGCTGGCCGCTCTGCCGCTGGCCTATCCCGGTCCGGGCGGGGCGGCGGCGGTGGTGCAGAATGGGCGGGTGATCGCGCGCCACGCCTGGGGCTTTGCCGACATCGCCCGCCGTCTGCCGTTCACCGAGCGCACGCTGTTCCGCATCTGCTCGATCACCAAGCAATTCACCTGTGCGGCGGCTGTGGCGGTCACACCCGACCTGTCGCTGCTCGACGCCGCGATTGCCGCTGCCATGCCGCTCTTGGAGGGCCGGGGGCCGGGGGCGCTGCATCTGGCGCATAATCAATCCGGTCTGCGCGATTACTGGGCCACCGCCATGCTCAGCGGTGCTCCGGTGGAGGGCGCTTTCGATGCCGCCGCCGCCCGTCGCCTGATCGGCCGCACCGCCAGCCTGCAGTTCCAGCCTGGCACCCGCTACGCCTATTGCAACCAGAATTTCCGCATCCTCGGTGACGCGCTGGAGAGCCATACCGGGCATGCCTATGCCGATCTGCTGCATGATCGCGTCTTCGAACGCAGCGGGATGGCAGATGCCCGGCTCTGGGCCGACACAGCCAGCATGCCCGATGGCACTGAGGGTTATGAAGGCAGCGTCGAATTCGGCTTTTTTCCGGCCACCAACCGCGTCTTCTGGACCGGCGATGCCGGGGTGATCGCCAGCCTGGACGACATGATCGCCTGGGAACGCAGCATCGACGCCAATTGGAACGACGAATCGAGCCTCTATCGCCGCCTCGTGGCACCCGTGCAGTTCGCTGACGGCAACCCGGCGCGCTACGGCTTCGGCTTGGCACGGTTCGACATTGCCGGACAGGCGGCGACCGGGCATGGCGGCGCGTTGCGCGGCTGGCGCAGCTTCCGCTGCCACGTGCCGCAATCGCGGCTATCGGTGGTGGTGCTGTTCAACCACAGCCAAGACGCCCGTGGTGCCGCCATCGGCCTCGCGCAATCCATCCTCACCCCAGACGCCGCCCCGCCGCCCGTCACCCATCCTGCCCTGGTCTCCGGCTGGCGGCGCAATTTCATCGAGCCGGAATCCGGGCTGCTCGTGCGCTTGGTGCCGAATGCTGAGGGCAAGGTTGTGCTGTATTACGGCCAAGGCCCGGAGCCGTTGCTGCCGAATCAGCATGGCGGTCTGGCTGGCGCGACTTCGATGATCGATCCAGGCGGTGCGGAAATGTTCCTCAATCGTCCGGCGGATAATTCCGCCAGCCGCCTGCGCAGCCCGTCCGACGATGCGGCGGGTCGGATCGATGGTCTGGCCGGCAGCTATCACTCGGATGAATACGACGCCGATTTCACCTGCACCGATGCCGGCGGCACGCTCTATGGCGCGTTCTCCGGCGATCTCGGCCAAGGCGAGATGCAGATCCTATTGCCGGTGTTCAACGCCGTCTGGCGCCTGCCGATGCCGCGCGCGCTGGATTGCGCCCCACCCGGTGATTGGACATTGGAATTCCGCCGCGATGGCGAGGGCCGCGTGGTGGCCGTCGATATCGGCTGCTGGCTGGCACGGCGAGTGGTGTTCCGTCGGGTGGTCTGACCGTGCTCCTAGCCCGCCATCGCAGGCACATAAATCCGCATCACCGTGCCTAGCCCCGGCGCGCTCTGCATTTCCAGATCGCCGCCGGATTGTCGGGCAAAGCCGATGGCCGAACTTAACCCCAGCCCAGTGCCCTTGCCGGGCGGCTTGGTGGTGAAGAACGGCTCGAACACGCGGTCTTGCAGATTGAGCGCAATCCCGGTGCCGGAATCGACCACGCTGACCGAAATATAGCGCCCCGGTGCCAGAGTGAGGCGCGGCGGGATGTTGCCGGGGCCGATATTGTGCACGGCGGCGACCATCTCAATCTGCCCCCCGGCCGGCATCGCGTCGCGCGCATTGACCAGCAAATTGAGCAGCGCGCTCTCCAGCCCAGCGCGATCCACCAGACAGCGCGGCAGGTCTGGCATGGTGATCACGTTCAACTGGTGCAGCTTGCCCATGCTGGGGGCCGTCAGACTGCGCAATTCGCCGAGCAGGCGGGCAATGTCCAACGGGATCGGGGCCAGCGGCTGGCGACGGGCGAACGCGAGCAGGTTGGACGTCAACTCCGCCCCACTCTGCGCAGCCTTGGCCGCCATCGCGCGCAGTTCCTCGGCGGGATGCTGTGCGCCGAGCATGGAGCCGATGATATCCAGATTGAGCGAAATCACCGTCAGCAAATTGTTGAAATCATGCGCAATACCGCCGGTAAGCTGGCCGAGGGAGCGCAGTTTTTCCGAGTGCAGCAACATCTCCTGCGCCTCTTTGCGCTCCGTGATGTCCTGCGCGATACCGTTGACCGCCACTAGACGACCGTGCTGATCGGTCTCGAAACTGCACTCTGTCCACACATGTCGCGTCTTGCCATCCGGGCGGCGCAGGCGGAATTCGAAATGATGGATGCGGCCCGCCACACCGCCGCGCTGG
>Ga0316222_1002076_pt1 | contig 22375 bp, 14 predicted proteins | sample TBH18011metaG_FD_206008 | JGI IMG/M metagenome (GOLD analysis project Ga0316222, IMG submission 206008) | Freshwater microbial communities from Trout Bog Lake, Wisconsin, USA - TBH18011 | ecosystem: Environmental > Aquatic > Freshwater > Lake > Hypolimnion/Profundal zone | place: USA: Wisconsin... | reverse complement strand
TGCATTATCCTTCTGACCTGCGGCACATTGGAGAATAATGCGTGCCCGGAAGACCAGCGCCCGATGCCGCCGTTGCTTAACAATTTGTTTCAGCTCTTGCTCCTGAACTTCAGAAACCACCAGGGGATGTTTTTGAGGCCGACCACGAGTTTCCTTTTGGGGCATGCCGACATCATACTGGCCCCATTTATTTATGCAAGCTATTTGTGACTCAGGAGACTAGAGTTTTTCAAGAAATTCTGTGGCCTTGCGTCAGGAGGGGGAGGGCCGCGAGGGGCGGATCCGCTTTCCCTCTGACTCAAAACTTAAAACTCAGAACTCAAAACCGGCTTGCGCCTCCCCCGATGCAACGATGCAACCATGCAACGCTTCACGCCTGCCCCACGCGCCCCGCCACTTCCCGCGCCTGCCGGATGAGATTCAGGTCCTCCGCCAGATTCCCGAACCGCAACGCCATCTCCCCGCTCTGCTGCTGCCCCAGCAGCTCGCCCGGCCCGCGCAATTTCAAATCCGCCTCGGCGATCTTGAACCCGTCGTTCGTCTCCGCCAAGGTCTTCAGCCGCGCCTCCGCCTCCGGCTGGATCGCATCCGAGATCAGAATGCAAAAGCTCTCGTGCGCCCCGCGCCCGATGCGCCCGCGCAACTGATGCAATTGCGCCAGCCCGAAATGCTCCGCGTTCTCGATCAGCATCACCGTCGCGTTCGGCACATCCACGCCCACCTCGATCAGCGACGTCGCCACCAGCACCTGGATCTGGTTCGTGCGGAACGCCGCCATCACCGCCTCCTTCTCCGCCGGCTTCAGCCGCCCGTGCAGCAACCCCGCCCGATACGTCCCCAGCGCCGCCTGCACCGTCGCAAACTCCTTCGTCACCGCCTTGATATCCTTGTCCGTGTCCACCACGTCCACGCGCGGATACACCACGTACGCCTGCCGGCCTTCCTTCAGCTTGCCCAGGATGAACTCGAACACCTTCGGCAACTTCTCCGTCGTCCGCACAAACGTCTTGATGCTCCCGCGCCCCGCCGGCAATTCATCGATCACCGACACATCGAGGTCCCCGTACAGCGTCAGCCCCAGCGTGCGCGGAATCGGCGTGGCCGTCATCACCAGCAGATGCGGATACTTGCCCTTCCGCACCAGTTCCTCGCGCTGCGTCACCCCGAACTTGTGCTGCTCATCGATGATCACCAGCCCCAGCCGCGGCAGTTCGAACCCGCCCGTCAGCAACGCATGCGTGCCGATGAACAATTGCGCCGGCGCGTTCGCCGCCGGCGCGGCCGTCGTCTTCTGGCTCCCCGTTTGCAGCGCCACCGGAATCCCCAGCGGCGCGAACCACTTCGTAAAATTCCGGTAATGCTGCTCCGCCAGAATCTCCGTCGGCGCCATCAGCGCCACCGTGAACCCGCTCTCCAGCGCCATCAACGCCGCGCACGCCGCCACCGCCGTCTTGCCCGACCCCACGTCGCCCTGCAACAGCCGCCGCATCGGAAACGCCCCCGCCAGGTCGCCCCGGATCTCCCGCAGCACCCGCGTCTGCGCCCCCGTCAGCTTGAAACCCAGGCCCGCCAGGAACGGCTTCATCCACCGGTTGTCCCCCGCGCACGGCAGCGCCTCCGTGTTCCGCTCGAACTTCCGCCGCCGCGCCTGGATCCGGATCTGGAGCGCCACAAATTCATCCAGCGCCAGCCGTTGCCGCGCCATTTCCACATCCGTCAGCTCCTCCGGGAAATGCACCATGTGCACCGCGTTCCCCCGCGAAGGCAACGTGGTGAGAAACGGCAGATCCTTCGTCGCCGCTGACTCCGCCCCCGCGCCCGGCGCCAACGCCTTGCCCAGCACCGGCAGCTTGCTCCACACCGGCTCCGGGATCACCTCCTCAAACTGGTCCAGCGCCGACCACACCAGCGACCGCACCACCCGCGCCGTCAGCCCGTCCGTGAGCGGATGCACCGGCACAATGCGGTTCACATGGATGAATTCGTCCTCGCCCGGCTCCACCAGTTCCGTCTCCGGATGATCGATGTTGCGCGGCTTCAGCGAATCCGGTTTGCCAAAGATCAAAAACTCCCGGCCCACCGCGTACCAATCCTCCATCCACGGCTGCGCCTGCCACCAGCGGCAATGCAGCCGCGCCGTGCCATCGTCAAACACGCACTCGAACATCGCCCGCGTCCCCTTCTGCCAGCGCTTCACGCCGGCCGCGATGATCTGGCCGCGCACCGTCGCCGGCTCCTTCAGCTTGAGATCGCGGATCGCCAGAAACTTCCGGCGATCCTCATAGCGCCGCGGCCGGTGCAGGAGCAGGTCTTCCACGGTATGGATGCCCAGCTTAGCGAGCAACCGGGCGCGCTCACTGCCCACCCCGCGCACCACGCCCACCGGTAATTGCATCGGCGGCAACGGCTCGCCCCCGCCCGCCCCGGAGGCAGGCGCGGACGGCGGAACAGGATTTCCCGGGTTCGGCATCATCAGTTCAAATGGTCAAAGCAGTCAAAATGGTCACCACCGGCCAAATCCTAAAGCCCGCCCGGCCGCGCGCAACAGCAAACCGGTGAAACAACCTATATATTGGCGCCCCTGTAGCGGCGGTCTGCGACCGCCGTCCCCCTCGCGCCTGGCAGGCTTGACCTGCCTTGACTTACCTTGACCGGCTTGGACCGGCCGCTTTCGGAGCGCGCCCGTCCTCGGGCGCAGCAAGGTGGCGGCCATCGGCACTCCGCCACCACAACCGCGCCCCTTGCCAAACCCGGCCGCCTCCCCGACTTTGGACTTTGGACTTTGGGGCCCCGGTGGCCGTCACGCAGTGACTGGCCCTGACGCAGTCAGTAAAAACTTTTCCTCTCCCGAAACCCCGGGATGAGCCGGGATAAGCCGGGATAAAGCGGTATGAGCCGGTATCTCCGTGGGGCTTCTGGCGTCACCGATATAGCCTCATGACACCCGGTTTCCCCCCAGACCTTGGTCCGGTGGCAATCACAACTTGCCGGGTCGTCATTTGACTCAGCCGGTCCGCTCCCCTTAAACCTTGAACCTTCCACCTTGAACCTTTTTTAAATTGTCAAAGAACCCCCTTCCGCCGTCCCGCCCGGAACGGCGTTCATATCTCTCCGGCGCGACTTTTTACCGGCCGCGCCAAACCGGTAAGTACTTTTGCATTACTACACAAGTTTGTCAAACGGTTCGCGCAAAAAGTTATTCCCCGCCACCTTCCCCGCCTGCCAAACCTTTTCTCCCGCCGGAAATTCCATTGCCATCCGCAACCAACCGGCCTAATTTCCGTTTAAATCATCATGTGGACTTGCCCCCAATGCGGTGAGCAAATCGAAGACCACTTCGACACCTGCGCGAAATGCGCCGCCCCCGCCCAGCCTGCCGCCCCCGCGCCCGTTCTGCCCAAACGAAAAAGACGGTTCTTCTTGGCCGGCGCGCTGTTCGAACTCCTGGTCATCTTCCTGAGCATGCTCAGATCAGACGACTGGCTGTCGATCGAGGCGCAAAATTTTCTCGTCGTCACCCACTACCCGCTGATGCTTTTGTTCAGCATCGCTGCCCCGGGAGACAACATGCTCATAATGCTTATGGGCCTGCCTGCGACCTTCCTGATTATGTCCGCCGCCTGGGGCTTCCTCTTCTTTCTAATCCTGCGACTTTGGCACTGGGTCGCCGCCCGCTTGACCTGTCGGCGAAGAATCGTCCTCGGCCGCACCTTCGGACTGACCGCCACCCTCGGCCTCGCCTGGCTGGTCGTTTCCGCCTGGCCCGCTCCCCCCATCCCCTTCACCGCCACGCCGGAAGTCCAGACCGCCGTCACCGGCAACAACACCTTCGCCCTCGACCTCTACCGCCAGCTCGCCACCCGGCCGGGAAACCTGTTTTTCTCCCCCTACGGCCTCTCCGCTTCCCTCGCCCTCGCCGGTGCCGGCGCGCGCGGCCAAACCCAAAACGAATTCACCAACGTCCTCCATCTCCCGTTGCCGACCGCCAGTCTCCCCGAGGCCTTCGGCCCCCTTGCCGCCCGCCTGAATCAAATCCAGCGCTGGAACCGGATTGCCCTCCGGTCCGCCAACTCCGTTTGGTGCCAGCAAGATCACCCCTTCACCGCCGACTACCTGAACCTCGCCCGCACCGGCTTCGCCGCCGAAACCCGCGCCGTGGACTTCGCGCACCATCCCGACGACGCCTGCCGCGACATCAACCAATGGGCCGACCAAATGACAAAGCATCGCATCACCAGCCTGGTCAGCCCCGGGCAACTGAACTCCGCCACCCGCCTCGCCCTGTGCGACGCCCTCTGCTTCCAAGGCAAATGGCGCAGCCAATTCAAAACCGGCGACACCAAGCCCCTGCCTTTTTATGTCACCACCAACGAAACCGTGACCGTCCCCATGATGTGTCAAAAGGCGAAATTCAAAACCGCCCGCAGCGAGGACGGCACAGTGAAATTGCTGGAACTCCCCTACTATGGCGGCGATTTGTCCATGATCATTCTCATGCCGGACCCGAATGCTTCATATATGGGCCCGAACGAAACCCTGGTACTACCCAACCTGCCCGGTTTGGAACAAAAACTGACCGCCGAAAATCTACGCCTCTGGCTCGTCAAACTGGACCGGACCACCCCCGAAGACATCCAAGTCTGGCTGCCGCGCTTTACCACCACCCAGAGCCTCGATCTAGCCGCTCCCCTGAAAACCCTTGGTCTGACTTCCGCCTTTGCCGACAACGCCGATTTCTCCGGCATGGACGGGACCAAAAACCTCTATCTGACTGCGGTCTTCCAAAAAACCTTTGCCGCCGTGAACGAATCCGGCACCGAAGCTGCCGCCGTCACCATTCAATTGGCGGAAACCGCTGGCAAAATCGACCGCTTCAAAGCCGACCACCCCTTCCTCTACTTGATCCGTGACAACGGCAGCGGCACCATCCTCTTCCTCGGCCGCATGGCCAACCCCGCCGCCTCATCGGACCAGTAAGCGACGGCTTGGGGGACTCTGTATCGATGGTCGCCCCCCGACGCACACCCCAAACCCACCACCCCGCACCGGCCCTTGTCAAAGAGCCGGGTGGTAGGGCGCGTGGCCGTCTGCCAAGACCTCCCGTGCGCGCCGCGCGCGGCACCGCGGCTCATGAATCACCAACGGCTTCCATGGCGTACCACGTCCCGGCGAAGACGGTTGTTTCGGGGACGCTGACTGCGATAGAACGACTGCGGAAAACCGAACCCGGCGGTTGGCGCGCAACGACCGACCGGGGTTTCAAACTTTGGCACCTTCACCGTATCTTAAGGTTGTCCGGCGTAACTTTGGCCTCGTGAATCTCCGCCTCCTCCGCGCCTTGGCCTGGCTGATGTGCTTGGCGGCCACCGGACTCGGCGTCGGCGTCGCCCACGGCCAGCCCTTGCTGACCTCCTGGCAGACTTATTCCGGCGCCCGCTACGCGCGCCTTTACACCAACCAGACCGCCGCCCTGGCCGGCAACAGCGTCACCACCTGGATTCCCGGCGGCCGGGTCGTCAACGGGAGCCAGCCCAATCCGGTCTATGCGGGCGTACAATCCGTCCGGGTTTCCACAAACTGGGTTTATGTCCAAAGCAGCGCCCTGCCCGGATACGTGATGGGGCCATGGTATCTGGATGCGGCCAAAACACAGTTGTTCCCCAACTGGCCGGTGAACCAGAACATGCTCACCCGCTTCCCGCGGGTGCCGACCAATTCCACTGCCCACACCCTCACATCCCTCGGGGCGGTCGCCCTCTGGGTGGATGCCGAAATCATCCACAACCAGCTCGACGCCTATTATTGGAACGGCCGGTCCGATACCAATGCCGGGCTGGTTTTCACCAACAGTTGGTGGCGCAATGCCGACGCCGCCGAACTGCTCACCTTTGATCCCACCGGCTCCCACCAGCCGCACACTGGCGAACGCCATTTTCACATCAGCCCGTCCGCCTTGCGCTATCAGCTCGGCGACCATATGGATTACCACCCTGCCACCCTGACCTACGCGGAAAATCCGGCGCTGACCAACCACTCGCCCATTCTCGGCTGGGCCTTTGACGGCTATCCCATCTACGGTCCCTACGGCTATGCCGTCGCGACGAACGCCCATTCCGCCGTCCGTCGGCTCATTAGCGGCTATGTTCCCCGCGATGGCAACTATGGCACGACCAATCTCAATGCGACCGGCCGCGCCTCCTATCCCGCGTGGGCGCTCGCCATCGGTGAAACCATGAATCTCACCGGCCCGGCCGTCAGCACCGCGTATCCGCTGGGCTGGTATGTGCAGGATTTCGACTACCTGGGCGACCACGGGTACGCGCAGGGAACCGACTTCGATCTGGACCGCTACAACGGCCGGTTTTGCGTCACGCCGGATTTTCCGGGCGGCACTTACGCCTACTTCATCACCGTGGACAGCAACGGTGTGCCTGCCTTTCCCTACGTGATTGGCCCGCAATACTACGGCGTGAAAACCGGCGGCGATTACGGCGCGACGGCCACCGTGGGTTTCACCAATGTGGAAACCCCGAACGTCACCAACTATCTCGGCGGCCCCAACGCCGCGCTCCTCCTCCAATCCCCCCAACCGGCCGGCGGCACCGTCACGCTGACCTGGAGCAGCGCCGAAGGCGGACACTACAACGCCGAAGTTTCCACCAACCTCACCGCCTGGACCACGAATGCGGTCAATGTAAGCGCCGTCAATCTGCTGACCAACTCCGTTACCTCCCAGACCAGCCTGGCAACCAACCTCTTCGGCGGTTCGTCCCGCGTTTTCTTCCGCGTGGTGCAAACTTCCCTGGACACCTACGCCCCCGTCACCGCCGCCCCGCCGCCCGCTTCACAAGGTGATTAGAGCATTGACAGAAATGATGTAGTGATGGGCAGCGAGGATTTTTGGTTTGGGGCGAGGCTTCGGCGAAGGCGCAGGTTTGAAAACCCTGTAACTGAGCCGAAACGAAGCCCAAAACCAAAAAGACCGCTGTCCGCAGGACCCTCAGCCCATCGCTACAACATTTCTGGAAATGCTCTGGCCATGTCCGAAAAAACAGCGGTGGGCGGTGAAAATAATTGGAAAAGCTCTGGCCGCGAAAAGCACGCATCGGGCAAAGCGAACCGCCGGGCGGTAGGGCGCGTGGCCGTCTGCCAAGACCTCCGTGCGCGCCGCGCGCGGCACCGTGGCGCACAAACGATCAGCGGCTTTCACGGCGTTCCAAGTTCAGGGCGAAGACCGGAATTTCCGGAGCCGCTGACTGCGACTGGACGGCTGTAGTAAACCGGATCCGCTGGTTGGCAGGCGCGACATCTCTGTAGGGCGTGTTTTCAAAACAAACACGGCAGGCAAAACAGTTTAACGCTCGCCCTCACCCCGGCCCCCCGGGGGAGAGGGAGAAACGTTCCCAGCGGCTTCGCACCATCCAGTCGCTGGATGGGTCGGACGGGTGGACGAATGAGCCAGAATGTGCCAGGTATAAACCCTCTCCCGGGGGAGGGCCGGGGTGAGGGCGAGCAATCACACCAAAATCAGCCTTTCCCGTCATTGGCCCCGGCGAGCCGGTTCCGCCAATGCGCGATTTTGAAAACACGCCCTGGCCACCCATCCCCGAAAACCCTCCAGCTCCGCAGGAGCGACATCTCGCGGCACCGGGCATATGCCGCTCCTCCGGAGCTTGCACTCATATTGGGTTTGGCGATGCTACAAAGATGCCGCCACTGAAGGGGCTGAACCGGCAATACCCGGCTCGACAATCAGAAATCCAGCGGTTAAGTTCCAACCCAAGAATGTCAGGCTGCGACAACCCCAATTTCTCCATATCTTGCGCACACCATGAGCACTTTGACCTTCTATGGCATCTTCGCAATTTTGATTGCCATTTGTCTATTGGCACAAAATCGGCCCCGTGCCCCATTACCCCCGCGTGACAAACTGACTGCCAAATGGGGATACCCACTAAATGACCCGGATTCGGCCCTTGGCGCCGGTTGGATTGTTGAGCTCGATGGCCAACGTATTGCCGAACTCACCGAGCCACGGTATGCCCCTAACTCACCATTTTGGTTGAGCTATGTCATTGTTCCGCTGACCGACGATCCAAAAGCACGAGGACTGCTCTTTGATTTGGCGTTTTGGCAAGGTGACCGACCAAAGTTACGCAGCCGCAAATTTGGCGTCCTCGCATCGGGCATGCTGATGTCCGGTATACCCCCATGCCCGGAAACCAATCGGATTATCGTCCGCGGGCCATATATTCACCTGGACCCGGGTCCAGGCCTGGTGGAAAAATTTGTCGGTTTGTTCAAGAGAAGAAACGGCGTCTGACCGGAGCACTCCGTCTCCCCGATTCACTAATCCGTAATTCTTCATCCGGCGCTCTAACCACCCCGCCCGCCTTCCCGCCATTGGATGTTGGGCGTTCGATGTTGGATGTTGGATGTTTTCCACCCTCCACCGCCATCCTCGCCCCTCACAACGCCTCCTCCCGGAGCACGCGTTGTCGGGCGGACGTCCGCCAGACAACGCGGTGCGCCGCCAGACCAAGTGCATCGGCATAATTCGCCGTCTCTTTCCTTCAACCTTGAACCTTCAACCTTAACCCTTCCCCTGTCTTTGCCCCCTCGCCCTCACTTCGGCGGCAGCGGCGCACCTTCCCCGCCCGCCCCGGGCGGCAGCATTTGCAGCAGTTCCTGCTGTTGCTGATACCAGTTGCGCAGCGGACGCGACAGCATGGACACCTTGAAATCCTTGAAGTGATCGAGGTTCATCGCATCCTGCACCGTCTTCTTCAGGCTGCCGTTCAGTTCGCCCTTGGCATCATCCGCCCAGTCTTTGTACGAGCCCGTCTTCTCGTTCAGCATCTTCGCGGCCGCGAGGCGGGTCTCCTGGCTGTACTTGAACACCGGCACGGACACATAAGCCTTGTCCAGCTTGCCTTCCACCCGGTTCGTCTCGCTCTGCGCCAGCACCACGTATTTGGCCACGGCGATGATGCGCTGTTCCAGCTGCGCCACGATGTCATCTTCCGCCACGCCGCCGTTCGCTTCCACGCCCAGGTCGCGCGGCGCATTCTCCAGCCGCAGGCACAGGTGCCGCACGACCTCTTTCTCCAGCTTTTCAAAACAGATGGAACCCCGGCGCACGATCAAATCCTGCTCCTCCTTCGTGAAGGAATATTTCTTGTCGTCCAGGCCCACGAAAACCGTGTAGTTCGAGGATACCAGCAGCGCCTTCAGGCGTTCCGTCAGGTTCGTGGCGCTCAGGCGCGGCACCGGATCCACGCCCGTCGGCTCGCCCTTGAAATCCAGCTTGAACTCCGCCGGCAGCGCCGAGAACAGCGCCCGGTCCACCCCGCCCAATTGCTCGATCTGCCGGTTCAGCGCCTTCCAATGCGCCTTGTGCCGCGCCGCCAGGTTCATCTCCCCGATGTAATCAAACCGGTTCTCCACCCGCAGCGACCGCGTGTCCGCCGCGAACCATTGCAGCTCGTCCGCGAACTGCTTCGCGATCTCCCGCGCGATCATCGTGTAGTTCAGGTCCACCTGCTCCAGCGGGAGGCGGTCCGCCGGGTTCTGCGGCGCGCGCGCCTGGATGTAGCGCTCGATGATCGTGTTCGGCAGCCGCGTGAGGATGTCCGCCGTGGTCGCATACGCGCTCACCACCGGGTCCGGGCCGTAGTCGAAGGTCCGCACGTCCGCATACTTCTCCGTGTCGTCGTCCGTGGCGAAGAGCAGCTTGTTCGTCCGCGCCTCTTCGCTGTCAAAATAACCCCACCGGATCGCCGCCCGGTCGTGCGGCAGCACCTGGTGCGTGGTCCGCATCTGCCAGCCCACGAACGCCGAGCCCTTGAACACCGTGTATTCCATCATCGAGGTCGACGCCAGTTTGTTCGTGTACGCATCCAGCGGCTGGCCCAGCAGATATGCGTGGAACCATTCGTCCAGTTCCTTCGCCGTCAGCGTGCCGCCCAGGCTGCCCGCGAAATTGTGCCGCAACCCGAGGATGTGCCCGATCTCATGGGCCACCACCTCGCGCACGTAATCCTGCGAAACCCGCAGCACCGCCTCGTCCGTGAGCGCATCGCTCGCCAGCAGATCCTGCAACCCGTGCGCCATCTGCTGCGCAAAGGCCTGCTGGTCCGCTTCGCAGCATTCCGCCGAGCCCAGGAACGGCACCCCCAGCCGCGGCGAGGCCGCGCCCTTCTTGTCATCCTTCTTCACCTCCGCCGTCTGCTCCATCGCCCGCAGCAGCGCGCGCGCCCGGGCCTTGCCCAGGAACGTGAACGCGCTCGTGAAATAAACCTGCCCGTGCAGCGATTCCCCGTTCATCGGGTCCGCCAGCACATCCGCATACGCAAACCCCGCGCGATCCCACGGCACCCATTGCACCACGTTGTACTTCGCATCCGGCGCCGTCACCCCCGCCGGGGCCGCCTTGGCCTGCACCACCTCCCGGCCGAACGCCCGGTTCCAGTACAGAATGCCATCCTTCACCGCCTCCACATATTCCGGCGGCGTGTTCGCCGAATAATAGAACACCACCGGCTGCTTCAGGTCGAACCGGTCGATGCGCGAGGACACCCGGCCCGTGCCGAGCTCCAGCTGGCCCTCGGTTTCGAAAAACTTCGTGTACCGCGCGTCCACCACGTTCGGCTGCTTGCCCACAAAATCGCCCGGATGATACGGCGCGATGAAATAGCGCGCCTCGAAGCGGGCTTCCACATCCTGGTTGTCCACCCGGCTGCGCGTCTGCACACTCTGGCGGATCACCAGCTGCCCGTCCGTCTCGCTCGCCGCGAACACCCGGCTGTCCGGCACCTCCAGCACCGTGTCATGCGCCGCAAAATCCATCGCCCCGCCGTCCGTCCACGACTGCGTGAACACCCGGCGCATCCCCTTGTTGAAATCGATCACCGTCCCGTTCGTGTCCTGCCGCACGATGGGAAAGCTCGCCAGCAGCCGCCGCGCCGGCAGATCCGTCGTCACCACCAGTCCCTGCGTGGACTCGTACATGTCCACCCCGTCCGGATACGCCTCGAACCGCACGATGCGCCCTTCCAAGCCGTGGCTGGTCGGCGACCCGTCCTGCGGGATCATCGACGCGCTGAACAGGTAATCCTTCCCGAAGGCGTCCGCCGGGATCGCCACCAGGTAATTATCCGCCACCCGCAACACCGGTGCCGCCGGTGCCTCGGCCGCTGCCGCGGTCAAAACGGGGAGAGAAATGGCCAAAAAAGCCGCCGCCGCCAGCCGTCCGGCGGTCCGGATTGAAAACAGAGTCATCATGATGAACCGCAAAATGCCCCACCCCCGCACGCTGGGCAAGCGCAAACCCCGCCATGGTAGCGGCGGCGCCTCGCCGCCGTAGGGTGGCTGCGGCGCCCCCGCCGCAGTTCCCCGCCAATCCAACACCCTCCGCCCCTCGCCCCGCCTCTCCGGAGCGCGGGTTGTCCCCAACCCGCAGCGCCCCGCCAAGCCAATTGCCTTCGCACGCGCCGGCGCCTTCTCCCAACTCAAAACTCAAAACTCATCACTCAGAACTGCTTTACGCCCCTCTCGCTGCCGCCAACCCCATATGCCCGTTATTTGCGCCAGCTTCCCCCGACTTTGGACTTTAGACTTTGGACCTTGGACTCCGCCCACCGCCTCCCTCCGATCCAACGATGCAACGTTGTAACAAGTCAACGCCGCCTACTTCGCCCCGAACGCCTGGAATATCCGCGTATACGCCCACGGTTCCTTCGTCACCCCGTTGCGGACATTTCCGTTCCGGCCCGGATTGCCCGCGTCCCGGTTGCTGCACCAGAACGACACGCTCGCCACCCACGGCTGCTCCACCGCCCAAGCCTCCAGTGCCCGCGCATCCGCCAGGGTGAAGACTTCCGATTTCACATCGTTCACCCCGATATCCGGCGTCAGCCCGATCCGGATGGCCGGGTCGATCGCCGCGCATTGTTCATGCGCTTTCAGCGCGCTCGCGATGGACACCTCCGCCATCGTCTTGCCTGCCGAGAAATTCGTGCCGAAATCCATCGTCATCACATTCGCGGAATATACTTTCACCCCCTGCGCCTTTGCGTCCGCCAACAGCTTGCGGGCGGAGGCAGGAATGCCGTTCGGATCCACCGGCAGCGTGTAGGAAAAGCGCAGGCCCGGGTGGCTGGCCTGCAACCGCGCCAGCGCCGCGTTCCGGCGGCGGTTCGCCGCCTGATTGTTCAGCGCCCGCCCCTCCACATCAAAGTCCAGCCACGTGAAATGATACCGGTCCGTCACCGCCGCATATTGGGCCGTGAGTTCATCCACATTCGTCGTCACCAGCGCCAGCTCCTTCCCACCCTCGCCGCCGAAAGAGGCGATCACTTCGCCCCCGCGCGCGCGGATCACCGCGATTTGGTTCGTGTACAGATTGTCCTCCAGCGGAAAGCGCCCGTCCCAGGCCGGGTGGTTCGCCTCGCCGGCGATGATGAACGCCAGCGTGTAAAACTTCTGGCCGCAGGCATCGTCGCAATCCGTCAGCTGAAAATGATCGTCCGCCCCCAGATACATGTACGGCACGAACACCCGCGCCGGCCAGTCCGCGCGGGCGGCGGCCAGCCCCGCTGCGAAAATGGCTCCGGTGGCGAAGCGGCGAAGAAGATTTTTTGGCATAGGTTTTTTAAGGGATGTGGCGGTCACCCCAGTCTGAATTTGAAAACCCCGGGAGACAAGCGGTAAAACGATTGCCAAAGACCGGGCGCGATTTGAAACACCCCCGGAGCACGACCTTCAGGTCGCTGCAACGGGCGCAACGACAGGCTGGTGAAAATGGTTCGCCCGGCCGGGTCTGGCCATGCCGAAGCGGCGTGAACGCCGCGCTCCCGCCCTTGGGGCATTCGGGAGCTGGCGGAATTGCTCCCCAAAGCAAAAAAGGCATCCGGGTTGCCCCGGATGCCTTGAAAGGAGGAAGTGGATTACTTCTTCACGCCGAGGATCGCGTCCTTCGCGGCCTTGGCCACGCGGAACTTCACGACCTTCTTGGCCTTGATCTGGATCGTCTCGCCAGTCGCCGGGTTACGGCCCGTGCGCGCCTTGCGGTTCACGAGCACCAGCTTGCCGAGGCCCGGCAGGGTGAAGCTGTTCTTCGCGTTCTTGTACGCCAGTTCCGCGATGAACTCGAGGATTTCCACGGCGGTCTTCTTGGTGATGCCGTTCTTCTCGGCGATGTCCGCGGCGATTTGAGATTTGGTCAAGGCTTTAGCCATATAATTATCAGTTTTGTATGTGTTGTTGTTGGACTGCCCCTGCATTAAAGCGGTTCCGCCGCGCTTCGCCAAGAGAAAATCACGCTTTTATTAGGGAATTTCGCTGTTTTTTCCCGCCGGTTGGCATCAAACCTCGATAAACGGCCTGTTTCCGCCCGGTTTTCAGGCCCGCAGCATCCCCGCGTGCCGTTTCAGCCACGCTTCCGCCACCGGATAATCCGGGCACGCCCGGTCCACTTCCCGCCAGAACGCCGCCGAATGGTTCATCTGCCGGCGATGCATGAGCTCGTGCAAAATGATATAATCCCGGACGAAATCCGGCGTCTGGATCAGCCGCCAGTTCAGGGAGACCGTTCCCCGGCGCGAACATGAACCCCAGCGCGATTTCTGGTTCCGCACCGTCACGTGGCTCACGGTCACGTTTTGCTCCCGCGCCAGTTCCGCCACCCGCCCCGGCAACTCCCGCGCCGCCAGTCCGCGCAAATGTTTTTCAATCGCCGGCCGCAGCGACGTCGCGCCGGCCGTCCGGATCAGCTCATCGCCCACCCGGACCAGCCCCGGTCCGGCGTCTTCAATGGTCTGCGGGGTGCCCCGCAATAGCACTGGCGACCCCACGTTCCACTCGGCCGGCCGGGCGGGCTGCCCCAGCCCTTCCGCCAGCTTTTGCAACTGCCGTTCCAGCCATGGCGTCTGGCTCTCCGCGAACTTCCGCGCCGCCGCCGCCGAACCGGCGCGCGGCACCGTCAGCCGGATCGTCCCGTCCGGCAGCAGCCGCAAGCGGTAATGCCGCGCCCGCGGATGCCGCACCAGCCGCAGCGGCACCGCCCGTGCCCCCACCAGCAGCGACTCCGGTGGTGCCGGTTCCGGCGTCACCGCCGCCTTCCGCCTGAATAAAAATCGCCCGAACACACCCATATTAAACTCCGGTTTCATCCGCTTGGCAAATCCGGTGGTGCTGATTCCCTGTCTCTGTGTTCCCGGCGTTCTTTCCGGTCAAACAAAGTCGGATCAGGGCAAATAAAAATCCATGTCCGCCCCGCGCGGTTTCCGCTATTCTCTCCCCATGGCAACCATCGGCCGGCGCAACCGGCTTTCCATCGAGCGCTCTTCCGGCCCCGGCCTTTACCTGAACGGCGGCGAGCTGGGCGAAATCCTTTTGCCCGGCCGCTACATCCCCACCGATGTCAAACCCGGCGACCTCCTGGACGTTTTCATCTATCTCGATTCCGAGGACCGCCTCGTCGCCACCACCGAAACGCCCCTCGCCATGGTCGGCGAATTTGCCTGCCTCCGCGTTGTCAGCGTGAACCGCCGGGTCGGTGCCTTCCTCGACTGGGGCCTCGCCAAAGACCTCATGCTTCCCTTCGCCGAACAGGAAGGACTCGTCAAACCCGGCGAGTATGTGGCCGTCTATGTCTATCTCGACCCCACCACGCGTCGCATCGCCGCCACGGCCCGCCTGCGCCGCCATCTCAACCGTTCCGGCAACACCTACCAGGCCGGCCAGCCCGTGAATTTTCTCATCGTCCGCGAAACCCCCATGGGCTACAGCGCCATCGTGGAAAACGACTGCCTCGGTCTCCTCTACCGCGAACATCTCGCCGGCCCGCTCACGCCCGGCCAGCGGTTGAAAGGCTTTGTCCGGGTCGCCCGACCCGATGGCAAACTCGACCTCAGCCTTGACCGCGCCGGCTACGCCCGGGTCACCCCGTTGAAAGTCCGCCTCGTCGAAGCTCTCGAGCAGAACGGCGGTGTGCTTCCCTACGATGACAACACCTCGCCCATCGTCATCCGGGATAAATTCGGTTGCAGCAAGAACGCCTTCAAGCTGGCCCTTGGCGCGCTTTACAAGGCCCGCCGCATCCAGTTTGAGAAGCCCGGCATCCGCCTGCTGGATAATACGCTTTATTCACCAGGTCGGAAAAACAGCGAGGATGGAAAATAGCAAATGGAGAATGGCGTCCGGCCGGCATCAAGCCCGCCTCAGTCCGAGAATAAAAACCGCGCGTAAAGATAAGCCACGAATTCGCTGACCACCGTTCGCACGCCCTGGCTGGTGCGCCACCAGTGGTGCGGGTCGTAGCCCCGGTCCTCGATCGCCGTCACGCCCACCTCCACCTCCTTGCCGAACGCCGCCGCGAACAGCATGTGTGATCGCCGGGAATGCGCGCCCATCGAGATGAGATTGATTTTCTTGGGGATGCCGCCGTGCTTCTGAAACCAGGCCCGCAACGCCATTGCCGAGGTGTACGTGCGGTCTTTGAAGACCATCGGTGAGGGCACCGATTGGACGCAATTGGAATCCACGCCCATTCCCACCAGGACGGCCGCGCCCAGGTCCGCCAGGTTTTTGTATTGGCTCAGCGGGCCGCCTTCTTCCACCGGTCCGCCCGTGACATAGATTTTGTGGCCGTCACAGAGCCGGAGGTCCGTCTTCAGCCGGGCCAGCGCATAATCCGGCAGCCAGCCCTCCACCACCGGCACCCCGTCCGGCAGCGGCTCGTTCTGCGCCAGAAACCCGTCCACATGGCGGAACCCATAGATGCCCGGCAGAACCACGACCACGGCCAGCAAAACCCAGCCGCGCCAAGTGGGCACGGGGCAGGACCGCCGGCGGAATAAACTGTGCAGGAACCCTCCGAATTTCTTCATTGCCCGCGCATCATGCCGGAAACCAGCCCGTGAAGTCAATGCAAGGTCCGCCTACGGAGCGCGCCCGTCTCCGGGCGCAGCGATGTTTGGTCTGCCAGCCGCTCGAAATCTCCGCAAGCACCCGGTCGTGCCACGTTGCTGCGCCCGGGGACGGGCGCGCTCCGTCACCAATCCGTTTCGCGGTAATCCTTCAGAAACTTGCCCCAGATGTGCTGGCCCGTGTTCACGCCGTCGATGATCGGGTCCACGATGCGCGCCGCCCCGTCCACGATATCCAGCGGCGGGTGGAACCGGTGGTCCTTCACCTTCCGCGCCGCGATCTGCGCCGGGTCCTCGTCGGTCACCCAGCCGGTATCCACGGCGTTCATGTGAATGCCGTCCACCTCGTAATCCGCCGCCGAGGTGCGCGTCATCATGTTCAAAGCCGCCTTCGCCATGTTCGTGTGCGGATGCCGCGTGGTCTTGTACTTGCGGTAAAACTGCCCTTCCACCGCCGAGACGTTCACGATGTGCTTGTCGCGCTCGGCCGTGCGCAGCATGAGCGGTTTCAGCCGCGCGTTCAAAATGAACGGCGCGACCGCGTTCACCAGCTGCACTTCCAGCAATTCCACGGTCGGCACTTCCGCCATGGTCAGCCGCCACGAATTGCGCTCGCGCAAATCCACCTGTTGCAAATCCTGGTCAAGCTGGCCCTGCGGGAAGAGCGCCTGCTGCGCCGCGAGTTCCTCCGGCAGCAGCGGCACCTGCGAAAGTTCCGCCGCATGCGTCAGCCCCGCCACGGGCGAGATGGTCTTGCCCAGCAGCGCCGCCTCCGGGCTGGCTTCCGGGAGAATGTGATATCCGCGCAGGCCTTCGTAGGCGCCGAGCAATTTTTGCGCGTCCGGCGGCAGATCCGTGACCGGCCCCGTCTCGCCTTCCATCATGTGCTGGTAAAAATCCGGCGGCCGGCGCACGGTCTGGCAGGCGTTATTGACGATGAAATCCAGCCGGTCGCGCGTCGCGAACAGATGCCGGCAGAACGCCTCCACGCTGGGCGTGTGCCGCAGGTCCAATCCGAAAATCTCCAGCCGGTGGCCCCATTCCGCAAAATCCGGTTCCGCCCCGTAGCGCTTGGCCGAGTCGCGCGGGAAGCGCGTGGTCACGATCAGTTGTGCGCCCGCCCGCAGCAGCTTGATGCCCGCCTGATAGCCGATCTTCACCCGTCCGCCGGTGAGCAACGCCACGCGTCCGCGCAGGTCCGCCGTCTCCGTGCGCTTGCGATAGTTCAGCGCCGCGCACTCGGGGCAGAGCTGGTCGTAAAAATGATGGATGGCGGAGTAATTCTTCTTGCAGATGTAGCAGTTCTGCGGCTCGATCACTTCGCGGAACTCCGGGTCATCCGCCACTTCCTCCTGCGTGAAATCCGGCGGCGGCAAGACGTTCGGCGTGGTGAAGACCGGCTTGCGGCGCAGCGCGCGGATGCCGGTCTCATTCAGCACGGACTGGTCGCGCTCGGTCTTCTCGGTCTTGCGCTGGCGCACGCGGGCCTTCACCAGCCGGCGGCGCGCATTCACATCCGGGCAGAAAATATCGCCCGCGGCCTTGATGAGGCGCGTCTGTTCTTCGATGGAGAGCTCCGCCAGCAGGCCGCGATCGTTGGCGGCCTGTTCCAGCAATTCGGCGGCGGCTTTCAGCCGCGCGGCCAGGGCGGCGCGTTTCTGTTCCGGGGTCTCGGGATGGGACGTGTTTTCAGGCATCAGTCAGGCCCGGCAGGATAGCAGCTGCAGGGGGCAAAGCCAAGGAGTCGAAATGGGAAACATCCAGCATCGAACATCCAAGCCCCTCCCGCGCTCGACAGAACGGAGCCGGATTGTTAGCGTAAAGGCATGAACTTTCTCGTCACCGGTGGCGCCGGCTTCATCGGCTCCCACGTTTGCGAACGGCTGCTGCTCGAAGGCCACCGGGTCTGGGCGGTGGACGACCTGAATGATTTCTACGACCCCCTCATCAAACGCCGCAATCTCCAGGAATTGAAGGAGCTGGGCCGTTCGTTCGAGTTCATCCACGCCGACCTCACCGATGTCCGGGCCGTGAACGAGCTGTTCGGTTCCGTGAAGTTCGATCAGGTCATCCATCTGGCCGCCCGCGCCGGGGTCCGCCCCAGTCTGGACCAACCCGCGCTCTACCTGCGCGTGAATGCCGAGGGGGCCGTCAACCTGTTGGAAGCCGCCCGGCGCAACGGCGTGCGCAAGCTTACCATGGCCTCTTCCTCTTCCGTTTACGGGGTGAACGCCAAGATTCCCTTCTGCGAGAGCGATGCCATTTTCTCCGCCGTCTCGCCCTACGCCGCCAGCAAGCTGGCCAGCGAGGCGCTCGGCCATGTTTATCATCATCTTTACGGACTCGATATCGCGATGGTGCGGTTCTTCACCGTCTACGGTCCGCGCCAGCGCCCGGACCTCGCCATCCACAAGTTCACCCGGCTCATCGATGCCGGCAAACCCATTCCTGTTTTCGGCGATGGCAGCACGGCGCGCGATCATACTTACATCACGGACATTCTGGACGGTGTGTTCGCCTGTACGCGGCAGGAATTCGGTTTTGAGATCTTCAATCTGGGCGAATCCCAGACCATCCGCCTCGACCGCCTGATCGAGCTGATTGAAAAGGCGCTCGGCAAAAAGGCCGTCATCGACCGCCAGCCCTTGCAGCCGGGCGATGTTCCCATCACCTACGCCGACATCACCAAGGCGCGCGAAAAACTGGGGTATGATCCCAAGGTGAAAGCGGAACTCGGCATCCCGCTCTTCGTGGAATGGTTCCGGTCGCTGAAGTGACCGGCGCGGGACAATAAAAAACCCTCTCCGGGGAGGAGAGGGTTGAAGGAGGGTGAAAATCTTACCGGTTCGAACTGTTCAGCTTGCTCAGGAGGCGTAGCAGTTCCAGATAGAGCCAGACCAGCGTGATGAGCAGGCCCATGGCGCAATACCATTCCATGAACTTCGGTTTTTCCGCGCGCACGCCGTCCTCGATGGAACGGAAATCGAGCAGCAGGTTCGCCGCCGCGATGCCCGAGGTGACCACGCTCACGCCAATGCCGAGCACGCCGCCCTCATGGATGAACGGCAGCCGGATGCCGAACATGGAAAGCATGATGTCCACGAAATAGACCAGCGCCACGCCGCCCGTGGCCGCAACGATGCCCGTCACAAAACCGTCCGTCACCCGGATGATGCGGCTGGTGTAGAGCCCCATCATCACGAAGAGCACGGCGGCGGTGAGCAGGCCCGCGTTCAGGGCGATGCCCGGAAACCTTTGGTTGTAAAGCAAGGCGATGCCGCCCAGCACGAGGCCTTCCAGCACCGCGTATCCGGGCGCGAGCACGGGTGTCCACTCGGCCTTATAGATGCCCACCATGGCGCAGCCGAACCCGGCGAGGGCCGCCAGCATGATGTCTCCGCCATTGAAGTGATGGCCCCACGCGTAATCACCCGCGAGGATGCAGAGCACGAGCAGCACGCCCGTGCGGTTGATGGTGCCGGTCAGGGTCATCGGCTGGTCCGCCGTGCGGACCTCGTCCAAACCTTTGGTCAAAAATGGATTGCTCATACGGGTTTCAATTTAGCAGATTCCGTCGCGTTCGTTAAGTGGAAACCGGCAGGTCATTTTCCCTCCTCCCGGCGGCCGGCGGCGAAGATGAAACCGCACAGGGCCAGGCCGAGCACACCGGCGGCGATGGTCAGGTCCAGCGGCAGGTTCGGCAGGGAGAAGGTGAATTCCACCGTGTGTTTGCCGGCGGGCAGATAGACGCCGCGCATGATGTAATTGGCGCGGAGCAGGGCGGCGGGCTGGCCGTCCACGGTCACATGCCACGTCGGCTCGTACTTGTCATTCAGCAGGAGCACGGCGGGCGTGGCGGCGTCCGCCTGGAGCACGATGTGCTTGGTGCTGTAGCTGGTGAAGGTCACCGTGCCGGGCGCGGCGGCGGGTGCGGTCGGTGCGGGGACCGGCTGCGCGACGACCACGCTCTGGAAGGGGTCGAAATTCGTGGCCGTGAGGGTCTTCAGCGCGACGTTGTCATTCGTGATGACCTGCCAGTTGGAATAGAGCTTCACGCGGGGCAGCGCGCCGTCGTCTTCAAACAGGGCGTACTTGCCGTTATCGCTGAGCTGGATGGTCAGGTCCGAATATTGGCGGACCTGCTCGATGCCGGGTTTGGGCAGCACGTCGAACCGTTGCAGGGTGTGGAAGCGTTTCTGCTCGGGGTCGAACGCGCCGTTCAGGAAGGAAAGGGTGTCCACGTTGCCGCCGCCCAGGGCCACGGCGGTGGCGCCCACGAAGAGGCGGGTGTTGGTCAGCGCCCAGTGGCGCGGCAGCAGGTAATAGGTCTCCTGGCTGCGCGGCGCGAAGGCGGCCTCATAGGAGGCGATGTCCGAGCCCACGCGCGGGCGCTGCACGATGTCCAGCGACTGCACGTTGTAGAACGGGAAGAGCTGCTGGACCCATTCGATATTGTAGACCTGGTTGAACAGGTCCATGCCTTCGCCGGGCGGGAAGGGCAGGAGTTTGACGCGGTTTTCGTAGGGCTTTTCCGCGAGGAATTTGACGATGGGGTTCAGGGTGCCCACCTCATATTTGTCCACGTAGTTCCAGTGGTTCACGAAGGGCAGGTCCGCGCGGCCCAGATCGAGCAGCAGCAAAGCCCCCAGCAGCGCGCCGCCCAGTTTGGCGCGGGGTCCGGCGAACACGCCGGCGATGATGAGAATCACCAGGCCGATGGTCACGATGGCCAGCAGGGCGAACAGTCCGGCTTGCGAGACGCTGAAATCAGCCAGTTGGGCGGCCATCCGGTCGTCTTCGAATCCCCGTCCGTGGAGATAATTCATCAGGCCGGGTTTTTCCGAGGAATAGATCAGCCAGGCGAGCAGGCTCGCCCCGGCGAAGACCAGGGTGCCGATGGTCCATTTGCGGTCAAAGCCTGCGACCCGCTTCCACCACGCGCCCAGCGTGGCGGGGACGCCGGCCGGATTGAGGAACCGGCGGCTCAAGTCATCCGCCCCGTAGGCGAACAGGATGCAGATTGCCCACGAGAAGATGAGCACCAGCTTGACCGGATTGCGGGATTGCGAGAACACGGGCAGGACATAGAACGTATGCTCGTAGAGATGGAACGGGTCGAACCGCCCCCAGGAAATGGCCAGCGAGAGGCCCAGGATGACCGTCCAGAACCAGATGGATTGCCGCTGGAGCAGCGTGAGCGCCGAGTTTTCCTTCCGGCGCAGCGACTGGGCCACGGCCCACGCGGCGATGAGCAGGACCATGAAGCCGGCGTAATTCTGGCCGCCGGTGAACCGTTCCATGATGCCGGGGCCGGTCGGTTTGGGACCGTTGCTGCCACTGTCATAATACCGGTCCAGTTCGGGGGTGCGGCCCATGCCGCCCCAGTAGGCGCCGCCCTGATACAGGTCCTCGAATTCCGGCATGTTGTTCGGCGTGTCCATCTTGTAGCCGAACAGGCCCGGGACCATGATGCCGAGCGTCTCCAGCTTGGGCAGGCTCCATTGCGACGCCCAGTCCCAATGCTCGCTCTTGCTCTCCTGGTTGCTCTCCTGGCCGGCCATGCCATTGACCTGCGTCGAAACGAGGGCGACGATCTGCTGGGAGGCCATGAACGCGGCGAAGACGGCGATCACGGTCACCTGCAGGATGCCCCGCCCGCTGCGGACCGCCACATTGCCGGAACCGCTGACCACGGCGCGGAAAAACACGAAGGCGGCGAGGAACACGCTGAAGTAGGCGCCGATATCCGCCGCCTCCATGATGTTGATGCCCACGCACAGGCCGGCCAGCGCCCAGCGGGCCCAGCGTACCGCCAGGCCGGCCTGGCCGAGCTCGGAGAGCACCAGTCCCAAGGCCAGGAAATCCATGCCGATGCCGATCTGCTGCGAGGCCACCCCCCAGCAGGCGCTGCCGAGGAAGCAGGAATTCAGCATGGCCGCCAAGGCCCCCAAAATGGACGCCAGCGGGGTGAGTTTCAACTGGCGGAAGAAATACCAGGCGCTCCAGCCCAGGATGAAAAGCGCCGCCACGGGATAGAACTTGGCATAGCCGACGGGGCCCATGAACCAGTGCAGGATGGCGGTGAAGTCCAGGGGAAAAGCCCCGGCGTCGTTCCCGATGTCATTCAGGTCCGCCCACCGGCTGGTGAACCCCTCGGGCAGCTTCATCCAGGCGGTGATATGGACGGCGAGGGGATTGTCATTGGAGAAATGGACGAAGCCCGGCGCAAAACTCCGCCAGAACAACGCCAGCAGCACCGCGGCCAGGGTGAATACGGGCCAGAGACCGCCGGTTTTACGGGGAGGACGAGGGCTGGTGATGTTCATGGGGGGAGGTAGCGTTGTCAGGCGGTGCGATAATATGTTAGGCGGTCGATAATCGGGGGTTAAGATACCAAGGTGCCGGCAAATGTTCAATTTTTGTTGCTGGCCGGTTTTGCTTTCTCT
>Ga0316222_1002075_pt1 | contig 22375 bp, 16 predicted proteins | sample TBH18011metaG_FD_206008 | JGI IMG/M metagenome (GOLD analysis project Ga0316222, IMG submission 206008) | Freshwater microbial communities from Trout Bog Lake, Wisconsin, USA - TBH18011 | ecosystem: Environmental > Aquatic > Freshwater > Lake > Hypolimnion/Profundal zone | place: USA: Wisconsin... | reverse complement strand
GAAACAGATCTCTCAATTGACCGCGTGTCGGAAGCCTCAGGTTTCGGCTCGCCGGAATACATGACCCTGTGCTTCCGGCGGGCAATGAAACTTACGCCCCTGAAATTCCGCAGGCAAGCGCGCGGAGGTTGGTAGGAAGCCGAACCGTAGTTTCTTGCGTCGCGCAATTTCAGAACGGCTATGTGAATTCCGTCCTCTTGTACGACGCATTTGACAGAGTCGTATCTGGACCAGCCAGCACTGCCAGATGCCAACGTGACTCAACCACTAGGCCCCACGCTCACCGACGAGCCCCGATATCTCCGGGAGATCGCCCTGGTGCGCACCACCCCAGCGGTGCCTTCCGTCGGCTCGTCCGAGTTTATCGTGCTCCGCCCACTCAACGCGGAAGAACCTGCGCTCACCCGTGTAGGCGAAGCAGTCGAGCATCATGGCCGTGAGTTCCAGAATGGGCGTGAAATAGTGTCTGGTGTAATTGCCCCCTCGTCCGGTCGGATACGGGGCAGGCTGCCTCAAAACGGGTTGGTCTCGGCGAAGTAAGCGCCGTCGTGATGGTAGAACTCGCGTACCGCCTTGGGGGAAGCCTTGCGGGCGGTGGAGGAAGGACAATGGCAAACCTTTGGCCAAGAAGACGACGGGACCTTGCGGCAGTGGGCGGAAGTGGCCTTTGTGCCCGGGGAGAAAACCGAACGTAAGGAGAGCCAACCGTTGCGGTATGTGGGACTGCGTCTGCTCAAAGCTCAAGGGGTGTGGTTTAAAGACGACAGTGATCGGCATTTTCACGCGGTGATCACCAATGAGCCGACCGATGGGGGACGCTTATTGACTTGGCATCGGGAAAAGGCCCGCACGGTGGAACATACCCACGAGGAGGTCAAGAACGAGTTGGGCGGCGGGCACGTGCCCAGCCAGCGCTTTGGCGTGAACGCGGCATGGTTCAAGTTCGCGCTGCTGACCTATAATCTAATCAGTGCGATTAAGCGGCTGTGTTTGGAAGGGGACGAACGGACGGCGCGCCTGAAACGCTTTCGGTTGTTGCTCATTGAGGTGGCGGGGCGGATGAACCGCAACAACTGTGTCATGGGCTTGCGGGTGTGCCAGCCGGGGACGGCGCTCAAGCGGATGCGGCGAGTGTGGCAGGTGTTTGAGTTGCCGACCCAAGCGACGTCGGCCAAAGCCCTGGGGCGGGGGGGCGCGGTGGTTAGGGGACCGCCACGAGTGTGTTATGGCGGCCCGCACTATAGAATGCGGGGCGGAGGAAGTGTCTCTGCATCAATGCGTTAATATGGTGATTGCTCCATAAGGCGCGGTTTTGGGAGGGTACGCGCGGAACGAAACCCAGAGCCCGAGGGGGGCGGTTGATCGCCACGCCCGTTTTTTTGTCGCCATGCCGTTAGGCGAGGATTTGGGAGCGCGTATGCCAGTTTTCCACTCGCCACCCGGCACTTCAAGGTGTCATTTCCGACGCCACGTCAAACCGACTGAACAGGCGTCCGAGGAGAACCATGCCAAAACTCGCTTCTACGCCCAGCACCACCGCTGTACCCAGAGCGGCGCGGGGGATAATGAATGCGGGGCTGACGAAGAGTTTGCCCAGAAAGAACAGCCCGGTGAACACCACCGCCGCGGGCACCAGCGCCAGGACCAGAACCAGGAACTGGCCGATAAAGAAGATCAGCCGCTGGCCCATCGCTTCAATCCCGCCAGGACCACTGCGGGTCGCCAGGAACCAGGCCGGGAACAGCAGGGCCGCCGCATTGGGGATCTGGAACACGATCAGATTGAGCATCGGAATCACCACCGCAACCCCCAACGCGATGGAAGCCACCAGCGCGCCGCTCATTTCCAATCCACGCGTCTGTCCCAGCAGGATGCCCGCGACGAGCACCAGGAGCCAATCCACCGCGGTCAAGATGACCACCGGTCCAAGCAATTCGCCCAAAGCCATCTGCCATGGCGGGATCGGATAAGTCTTGAGGACATCCGCCAGCAGCAAGTCCTGCCGGAAATCCTGGCGCAGGATCTGCGGCCCCACCAGCAGTGACCAACTTAGGGCCATCCCCGAGAGCATGCCGATCACAGTGGCCAGGCCACCCGTGGGGTTCATCTGCCCGATGCACACACAGAGGCAAGTGATTCCGATGGCGAGAATCAACCAGAGGCGGCCGGTGAAGACCTTGCTGGCGCTGATAATGTTCTTCCAAAGCAGCGCCACGGCCGGCGGTCCGGTCGGATGCAACCGGAAGGGTGGGCGTTTGGGCTTCATTCCCTTGTCCGTTGCCCCCCAGTTCCCTGCCCGAACGGCGGCGAGTCTGGCCGCCAGTTTTTGGGAGGCATCGACTGAGGCTTCCTCGAACGCCACATCCGACCGGATCACCCACCAATAGAGCGCCAATAGGATGGCTAGCGTCGGGCCGAACGCCGCGAGGAAGGCGCTGAGCGTGGTGGCGAAGAAGGGGCGGATGACCAAGCGGAAGGGGAAGAGCAGGCAAGGGAGGGGCCCCGAGGCCAGCACTTGCTCGGCGTATCGTTTAAGGGCGGTGCCGTCCTCCATGCTGGTGGCAGAAAAGGCAGGGACAGTCCGCCTGGCCCACATAAAGACGGTAGCGGCGGCCACAGCGACCACTCCGAGGATGACCAGGCGTCGGGTGCGATTGGTGATCCCACGGTCCAGCAACATGGTGCGAGCGAAGGAACTGCCGAGCCCATGGAGGGAAAGGGTCGAGATGACAGCCCACCAGCCCAAGGCGTGGAACCAGAGGTTCCCTCCCCAACGCCGGGTCAGGGCCAGAAGGATCAGGCTGGTGAGGAGCACGGCCAATTGCGAGCGGATGAGACGGAAATGAACCAACCCGCGGCGGCTGATGGGAGCCGGGAAGAGAAAAGCCACCTCGGCCTCGCTGAAGACCAGTGCCGCCCGCTCTCGGGGCAGCAGCCAGGCCAGGAGGACAATCACCAGCAGCACCAGCGCCGCAGCAGACTCGATGAGGACCTGATTTCCGTCGGTCGCGCGCACCGCGGGCATGCCGCCTGCTCGATGTGAGCCAAATCCGAACAGGAACCGGCCAAAATAGAAATAGAAGTAGAGACCGCCCACGATCGCGCCAAACAGGTATTTGGGTTGCTTGAGCCGCCGAACACGGCGCACCGCCCGGTTCACGAATGAGTGATACTGGAGGTAGAGCAGGGCGGAGAGCATAACTCGGCAGGTGCTTATGGGTTCGTCGGAGGGACGGCGCCTCGTGCGGCCGGTGGTTCGGCACCATTGGCCTTTGGACGCCTTTCGCCTTCTGCATAAGCTGCCCGGAAGAAGACCTCCTCCAGGCTGGTATCGTCGGTCTGCTCGGAGAACTGCCGCGTAATCTCCCCGATGGTCCCATGAATGATTTTCCGCCCGTTCTTGAGGATGAGGATATGCGTGCAGATCTCCTCGACCAAGTGGAGGAGGTGCGAACTGATGATGATGGCGGCACCTTCGCCGGCGCGCTTGAGGATGGAGTGCTTCATGCGCCGGATTCCCATCGGGTCCAGGCCGGTGAGCGGTTCGTCAAAATAGATGACCTTGGGGTTGTGCAACCATCCACACGCGATGGCGAGCTTCTGCTTCATGCCGCGGGAGAGTTCTCCGGGGAGCGCGTCTCGCTTCTCGCTCAACTCCAACTCGTCGAGCAATTGGCGCCCTATGGTTTCGTAGTCTCGGACCTGGTAAATCCGGGCGGTGAACGCAAGGTGCTGCTGCACCGTCAGGTAATCGAAGAGCCGAGGTTCGTCGCTAAAGAAAGCCAGTTCACGTTTCGCCGGGACCGGGTTGTTCACCAGGTCGGTGCCGCAGATGCGGATCGTGCCGCAAGTGGGGCGGATAATGCCCGAAAGGCAGCGCAAACTCGTGGTCTTGCCAGCCCCGTTCGGGCCGACCAAGCCGAGGACCTGACCCCGTTCAACGCGGAAACCGAGTTCGTTGACGGCCACGAATTCGCCGTACAGTTTCGTCAGACCTTCGACTTCAATCATATTGGCACACCAAGCCCGAACTGCTGCTTACCAGCTTCTCTGCGCAGGTGAAGCTACAGCCACGCCGTCGTCGGATCAAGGAAGGATGCCCGGCAGTCGCGGGGGCGGAGCCGCGGTTGGCGGGCGGCGCCGTTCGCTCGCACGCGTTTTTTGCTTGATGAAAACCCGCGGCGGCGCCACAAGTGGACGATGCCGATCAAACCTCCGCACCTTCAGCATGGCGACACTATCGGGATCATCGCGCCGGCGAGCGCGCCGCCGGATCCGAAAGCCATTGACCGTTCCGTAGCCGCCCTGGAAGGCCTGGGTTTCAAGACCAAGCTCGCTCCCAACGTGCGGCGGCGCTGGGGGTTTCTCGCCGGCGATGATCGGGACCGGGCCGGGGACCTCATGAGGATGTTCACCGACCGCAAGGTCGATGCGATCGTCTGCGTGCGCGGTGGTTATGGGACTTCACGGCTTCTGTCCCGCCTTGACTATGGGGTGATCCGGCGCAACCCCAAGATCTTCACCGGCTACAGCGACATCACCTCGCTCCATTTCGCCTTCTTGAAGCGATCCGGGCTCATCACTTTCCACGGTCCGATGCTCAACTCGGATTTTGCGAACGACGACATGCCGGATTTCACACTGGCGAGTTTTCTCCGCACGGTGACACAAGTGGCGCCGGCGGGGAGCGTGTGCCAGGAATATCCCCACCAGACGGTGAGGGTGCTGCGCGAAGGCCGAGTCTCGGGGCCCTTGTTGGGCGGCAACCTCACGCTCATCGTTGCCTGCCTGGGCACGCCCTATCAGCCGTCATTCCGGGGGAAGATTCTGTTTTTCGAGGACTTGGATGAAGTGCCATACCGGTTCGACCGGATGTTGACGCAACTCCTCAACGCCGGACTGCTGCAACAGGTCAAAGGCATCGCTATCGGGATCAACCGGGATTGTGTGGACCCGAAGGCGCGTCGAGCCAAGGAGTATCGGCAAACCCTCGAAGATGTCTTGGCCGAGCGCCTGTTGCCGCTGGGAGTGCCCGTGGTGATCGGGTTGCCTTTCGGGCATGTTCCCCACAACGCGACGCTTCCAGTGGGTGGGCGCGCAACGCTCGATGCGGAGGCGGGGGATCTGGTGATCGAGGAAGCGGCGGTACGTTGAGGAGGTAAGGGGAGGCCCCCGGGGATGGCGGTCGCCTGTCGGAGTGCTCGCCCGTGCGCGGGAGGGGCGCGTCTATTGTGCGAATCCAGGTTTATTGGACTACGGGCCCAGTTGGTAAGCGGCTCTTCGGGTAGCGATTCCGCGATCCAGAAACCCCCGCTCGAAGTCAGTGAGCACCTCAGCCAAGGGCGGATCGGTTTCGATTTGGCGGAAGGCGGGGCTGGCGGCAAAGACGGCGAGCATTTGGGCGAAGTAATCGGCGTCGTCGGTACGCAGATACACCCTGCCGGCCGGCGCCAGCACGCTAGCAGCCAGGGCGGGAAAGCCTTCGTTGATCAGGCGGAAATGGCGGTGTTTGCGCTTGGGCCAGGGGTCGGGGAAATAGATGTGCAGGGCGGTTACGGATTGCGCCGGCAGGAGGTACTCCAGGAAATAGGCGGACTCGATGCGCAGGCCGAGGAGGTTCGTTAGACCGGCGCGGCGGCCCTTGCGGTCGAGTTTCCGCAAGCGCCCCAGGAGTCGCTCGACGCCGATGAAATTGCGCGCGGGGTGCAACGCGGCGTAATTGGCCAGGAAGGTGCCGTCTCCGCTGCCCAACTCGATTTCGATGGGCTGGAGGCTGGTGAACAGTCCGGTCAGGTCAAGCCGGTCGAGGATGGAAGGAAGCGCATAGACCAGACTCGGCCCGCCGTTGCCGGGGGATTGGGGTTGAGTGTCCATAGAGGAACTGAGCGCTGGGTGGGCGGCGGGCCGGTGGCGCCGATCGAACGGCACACAGCGTCAGGCCTTGCGCTTGGGCGGTGCGTGAATGGCCTCGCCGTGGAGGGCGTGGGCGGTTTCCATCCAGATCTCACTGAAGGTGGGGTGGGCATGGATGGTGCGGCCGAGGTCCTGGGCGGTCCACTCGGCGCGGATGGCCGTCGTGGCTTCGGCGATGAGTTCGGTGGCGTGAGGCCCAACTACGGCGGCGCCGAGGAGTTGGTCGGTCGCCGCATCGGTTATCCATTTGGCGAAGCCCGAGGTTTCGCCAGTGGCCAGCGCTTTGCCCAGGCCAGCAAAGCGGAATTTGGCGGTCTTGACCACTCGATTCTGTCGTTTGGCATCGTCCTCGCTCAAGCCGACGGTGCCGACTTCCGGGAAGGTGAAGATGACGTTGGGGACGAGGGTGTCGTGTTTGCGGGGTTTGGGCAGGAGGGCGTTTTCCGCGGCAACGATCCCTTGAGCGGTGGCGTAGTGGGCCAATTGGATTTTGCCGGTGACATCGCCGATGGCGAAGATATTCGCGGCCCTGGTGCGGCAATAATCGTCGGCCTCAATGAAGCCGCGCTCGTTGGTGCTGAGCCCGGCATTTTCGAGGTCCAAGCCGGTGGTGACGGGTTTGCGGCCTACCGCGCTCAGGAGCAGTTCGGCCGAGAGACTTTCCTCGCCACACCGTCCGTGGACAGCCTGGTCGTCGGCGGTGATCTGTTCGAGGGCCTTGCCGGTCAACACTCGGATGCCGAGGTTCTTTTCCATGGCGCCGCGGACTTCACGGCGCACATCGGGGTCCAGGAGGAGGAGGATATCTTCGAGCAGTTCGACGATGGTGACTTTGACGCCGAGGGTGGCGGCCATGCAAGCCAGCTCGCAGCCGATAAATCCGCCGCCCAGGACCACCATGGTCTTGGGTAGCGTGGAGAGGGCCAGGAACCCGCGGCTCTCCACGACGCGGGCATGCTTGGGGAGAAACCCAGGCGTAGCCGACGTGGAACCGGTGGCGATAATGATCTTCCTGGCGGAGATGGCTTCGGCGCCGGCGATCCGGATGGTGGTTCGATCTTTGAAGGAGCCTAGACCCGGGAACTGTTTTACGCCGTTGGCCGTCAGGAGTTGACGGATGCCGCCTTGGAGTTGGCGGACGACTTTGTCCTTATGGCCGATGAGCGCGGCGTAGTCCACGGACGCCTCCTGGACGGAGATGCCGGCAAACTGGCTGTGGCGGATGCGCGCGAAGGTATCGGCGGCGGCAATCAACGCTTTGGTGGGGATGCATCCCCAATTGAGGCAAGTGCCGCCGAGTTGCTCTTTTTCGACAATGGCGACGGAGGCGCCGAGTTGGGCGGCGCGGATGGCGGTGGGATAACCACCGGGACCGGCGCCGATGACTGCGAGATCAAAGTTTTCCATAGGGAGTTTCTTTCAGTGTTCGCTGGGCTCGGGTGACGAGCTTGATGAGTTGTGCCTTGCGCCCGGGTGGTTCATCCGGGACGGGCCAAAGTGAATTGAGGAGCGAAGCGGGATCGCCCGGGAGGGCGAGAGTGTCCAAGGCGGCGGCGGCGCCGAGGCTAAAGAGGTGGGGGACAAGGCCGGCGTCCAGGGCCAGGCGCATGGTGCCGATGAGGCGGTCGCTCCAAGCGAGTTTGCGGGGCGTGTCTCGAATCACGCGGTCGATCCGATCGCGCAGGTGGGGGTTGGTTATGCGGCGGAGGAGGTCGTCGGCATAGGCCCGATAGCCATCCGGGGTGAAGAGCGGGTCCAGGGCTTGATGGCGAGCGATGAGGGCGGCGCCCGATTCCTGAAGAAATGCCCGGAGGGCCAGGGCCATCAAGGACTGGTCCGGGGCGGCATCGGACATGAATCGATAACCCCGACGCTGGGCGAGGTAACCGAGGAGCGCGTGGACGGCGTTGTGGCCATAGAGTTTGGCTTCCTCGAAGGGGAGCAGGTCTGGTTTTTCGAGGAACACCGGGATGCGGCGTTGGAAATTGGGGAGTGTGACCTGGGTGACGAGGATGCGGTTAAACTCTTCGACCAGGAACGCGCGCGGGAACCCCTCGACCAGAGTGGCCAATCCATCGGCGCGAAGCTGCTCGGCATCGGTGACCGTGCCGCTCATCTTCCCGATCACCGTGTTGAGGAACTGAACGGAGCGGCGAGCCTGGGGCAACTCTGCCGCGGGCCAGTTTCGTTCGCAGAGGTCTTGAAGGATCTCCGCGGCATGGTTGTGGTTCTCGCCGGTATAGACCAGGCATCGCGGAGCTTGGTCGTGGGCTGTCTTATGGCGGAGAGCCTCGGTGAGGAGGGAGACGACCGAAGGGAGGCCTTTGGCGTAGAACTCGACGCTCGGCAGGGCGGTGCTGATTTCCGAGGCATCGGCCAGAGCCTGGGAGAGGCTTCGGGCGTCCTCCGGGACCAGGGGGTTGAGGATCTCGACGCCGCGAACCTCGGCGACCTCGATGCTGCGGGGCGTCGCGAGGTTGATGCGGTAACAACCCTGGGCGCGGCGGAGGGCCGACACAACGTCGGGGGCGATTTCCGCCACGACCAATCGTTCGAATTGTCCCGAGCGGAAGGCCTCATAGAGGAACAGCCCGGCTTGGATGGGGCCGAAGCCGAAGCCGACGAAGGTTGTGGGGGGAGATGGCACTGCTCAATAAGACCCTAGGATACCAGGAGGTTCCAGAGTTCGAGGCTTTCGAGCTTCCGTTTGATGGCGTTGAGGAACCGCACGGCCAAGGCGCCATCCACCAGTCGATGATCGGAGGAGAGCGTGAGTTTCATGATCGAGCGAATCCCGATCTGGTCGTCGCGCACCACGGGTTTCTTAAGGGTGCTGGAGACGGCGAGGATGGCGGCTTCGCCCGTGTTGATAATGGCGGTGAAATTCTCGACATCGAGCATTCCCATGTTGGAAATGGTGAACGTGCTGCCGGCCATTTCGTCGGGTGCGAGTTTGCCGGCGCGCGCCTTATCGGCGAGTTCTTTGGCGCGGGCGTTGAGCTCGGCCAGGGTCAGATCGTCCGCGTTGCGGATGACCGGCACTACGAGTCCCTGTTCCAGGGAGACGGCCAGGCCGAGGTGAACGCGGCTGCTCCAGCGTATGCTCCGGCCGTCCGTGGAACTGTTCACGTCGGGGAATTCCTTGAGGCTCAGGACGGCGGCCTGCGAGATGAAATCGGTGATGGTTAAGGGGGATCCTTGTTCCTTGAGCCGGGCGCGGAATTTGACCAGGTCGGTCATGTCGACCTCGACGGTGACGAAAAAGTGCGGGGCGGTGACCACACTTTGGGTCAGACGTTGCGCAATGATTTGGCGCATCTTGCTGAGCGGTCTGGGCTTTTCCGCCAAGGTGCGCTCGACATCGGCCACCGTGATGCGGCCGGAATCGCCGGTGCCGGTGATGGACAGGAGGTTGAGTTTTTCCTTGGCGGCGAGTTGCTTGGCCGTGGGTGAGACGCGAAGGGCGGCGTAGCCTTTGGCCGCCAGATAGGATCGGACGTCTTTCTCGACGACGCGTCCGTTGGGGCCTGAGCCGCGGATGGGAGCGGGATCGATAACACAGTCGGCTGCCAGTTTCGCGGCGCGCGGGCTGATGCGGAAGCGTGCCGGAGCGGAGGGCGCCGACGTCACCGGGGGAAGGGCAGGGGAGGGCGCACTGAGGACCGGGCTGGCGACTGTGTCGGGTCGGTTTGCAGTCGGACTGGGCAGCGAGGCTGGGTTTGGGACTTGGGGTTTGGCAGCGGCCGGGGGCGGCGCCGAGGTTACCAACTCAGGGACCTTTTCCCCCGGCTGGCCCAAGAATCCAACCGGACTTTGCACCGGCACATTGACGCCTGGTTTGACCAGGATCTTGAGCAAGATTCCGGCTTCAAAGCTCTCGACATCCATGACCGACTTGTCGGTCTCGACGGTGAAGAGGATGTCGCCCTTGGCGACGGATTCCCCTTCTTTTTTGAGCCATTCGACGATGGCGCTTTCCTCGGTCATTTGCCCGAACTTGGGCATGATGATAGGCGTAGCCATAATGCACCTCAGAGGATGGACTTAGCGGCGTCGAGGATGTCGTTGACGTTCGGCAGGAATGCCGCCTCGAGGATATGGGATTGGGGGGCGATACCGTTGCGGGCACCGACGCGCTTAACGGGGGCATCGAGGTAATCGAAGGCCTGATCCTGGATGGTGGAGGCGATTTCGCCGGTGTAACTGCCGATGTGGATGGCCTGGCTGGCGACGACGCAGCGGCCGGTTTTTTGCACGGAGCGAAGCACGGTTTCCAGGTCGAGGGGGACGAGACTGCGCAAGTCGATGACCTCGGCGCTGACGCCACGTTCGGCCTTGAGTTGGTCGGCGGCCTTAAGGCAGTCATGGACCAGGGGGCCCCAGGCCACCAAGGTGATATCGGTGCCCACGCGTTTGACATCGGCGACGCCGAGGGGGACGAGGTATTCGCCTTCGGGGACGGGTCCTTTGAGGCCGTAGAGGGCCTGGGACTCGACGAACAGGATGGGGTTATTGTCGCGGATCGCGGACTTGAGCATGCCCTTGGCGTCGTAGGGGGTGGCCGGATAGACGACGTAGAGGCCGGGGATATGGCAGAACATGGATTCCAGGGTTTGGGAATGCTGGCCGCCGTAGCCCTTGCCGGCCCCGGCGGAGGCGCGAATGACCAAGGGGACCTCGGTTTGGGCGCCACTCATGTAGTGCCATTTGGCGGCCTGGTTGCTGATCTGGTCGGACGACATGAGGGCGAAATCGAAGTACATCAACTCGACGATGGGCCGCAGTCCGTTCATGGCGGCGCCGCAGCCGGTGCCGCAGATGCAGGCCTCGCTGATGGGGGTGTTGAAGACGCGATCGCGGCCGAAGGCCTCGAGCAACCCTTTGGTCACCTTGAACGCGCCGCCGTAATCCGCGACGTCCTCGCCGTAGAAGACGACGCGCTGGTCGCGGACCATTTCCTGCACCAGCGCCTCTTTGAGGGCGTCCTTGTAGTTGAGTTCGCCGTTGACCCGCTTGATCTCGGGCAAGGGGCCGATGAGCTTGGGGCTGGCGAACTCGGCTGGAACGGTCGCGCAAGTGGTATCCGTGTACATGAACTTGAGGACATCGGCGGCGGCGGGGTCGGCAGCGGCGACGGCACGTTTGGCGGCGCGGGCGTTGCGATCCACGACTCGCTTCTCGACGGCGGCCAGCCCCGCGGGGTCCAGCACTTTAGCGCCGAGGAGGGCCTGCTTGTAGGTTTCGATGGCATCGATGGCTTTCCAGGCGGCCTCTTCGTCCTTGGTGCGGTATTCATTGCGGGGGTCGCTCAGCGAGTGGCCCCAGTAGCGGTAGCAGTCGATGTCCAGGAGGACAGGTCCCTGGCCCTCGCGGCAGAGCTTGGCGGCGCGCAAGACGGCGTCGCGCACAGCGAGGACGTTCATGCCGTTGACCACCTCGGCGTGGAGGTTGTTGTCGGCAAAACCCGCGGCCCGGCGGGCCATGCGCTCGACGCCCATGACTTCGTCGTCGCAGCGGCCGGTCATGCCATAGTGGTTATTGCAGATGAGGAAAATGAGGGGCAAACCTCCCTTGACGCCGTCGGAGAGATGATTAGTAAACTGGGCCTGGGCGGCGAAGTTGAGCGACTCGAGCACGACGCCGTTGGAGTAGGCACCGTCGCCCGCGAAGCAGCAGACGACGCTGCCGCGGCCGAGGTAACGGTTGGCCAGGGCGGCGCCGGTGGCGATGGGGACGCCGCCGCCGACAATGGCGTTGGCCCCGAGGTGGCCTACGGAGAAATCCGCGATGTGCATGGAGCCGCCCCGCCCACGGCAATAGCCGTCGTCCTTGCCGAAGAGTTCACAGATGGTGCGATAGACGTGCTCCTCGAGGGCCGACTCCAGAAGGTCTTCATGACGGGTGGAGGGGCAGTTGGGTACGCGCGTGCGGAGCTGATCGTCGGTCATCTGACGGATGGCGACGGTGCCTTTGGCGAGGCTTTCACCGTGGCCACGATGGGTGCTGGTGATGTTGTCGGGGAGTTTCAGCGCACAGCAGGCTCCGGCGGCGGTTCCTTCCTGGCCGATCGAGACATGCGTCGGACCGCGGTAGTTGTAATCGCGGATCGGCTCGTAGGCTCCGGAGCGGAGCTTGACGATCATCTCCTCCATTTCCCGGATCACCAGCATATCTTCGAGAATAGCGACCGCTTCTTCGCGGGTGATCGTGCCGGCGGCCAGTTCGGAGGCGAGGTCGCGGTTATAGCGGTAGGCGGAGATCTTGCCGCAGTCCATCTCGAACGGCACAAATTTGGGCCGCATATCGCTCAAATAGAGGGGTGATTTAGTCATGCAGTGTAGTATGGGTAACGGGGACTAGGCTCGGATGAGCTTGACCCCTTGGTGAATCAGTTCTTTGGCAAAAAGCTTGTCGAGTCGTTTGTCGGTGACGAGGATGTGGACCCGTTCCCAGCGACCGGCGCAGGCGAAAGAGACTTTGCCCGCCTTGCTGCTGTCGGCCAGGAGGATGACCTCGCGGGCTTGTCCCATGACCGATTCCTTGGTGAAGGCCTCGTTGGTGTCGGTGGTCGTGAGTCCCTCCCGGAGGGCGAAACCGATGGTCCCCATGAAGGCCTTGTCCAAGTGCAACCCGTCGAGGACCAGGCGCGACAAGGGTCCGACCAGGGTTTGGCTGAGCCGGCGGAGTTCCCCCCCGACGACGAGCAGTTTGGGGCCCCGGCCGGCTAATTCATGGGCGGCGCGCAAGGAATTGGTGACAACGGTGAGATTAGAACGGTCTCGGAGCAGGCGTGCCAGTTCGAGCACCGTGCTGCCGCCATCCAGGTAAATCGTGTCATCGGGCTCAATGAGCGCCAAAGCGGCCTCGGCGATGCGCCGTTTCTCGCGGACAGCCAACGAGGCCTTGTCGTCGAAAAGCGGTTCTTCCAGCCGGCTCTCGACGCTCACCGCGCCGCCATGCACACGGCGGATGGCGCCACCGCGCTCCAATTGGTCGAGATCCCGACGCACGGTGGCGGCGGAGACCTCGAGACGCCGGCAGAGATCCTCGACGCGGATCACGCCGGTATCACGAATCAACGCCCGGAGGGTGTCCCACCGTTGCGGCGCCAGTGCCTTTGGTTCGGTTTCAGCCATGACTCGAATATGCTCGATCTTGAGCGATCTTAAGCGAATCGTGATTGGATGCAAGCAAAAGATTGCAGGAAAAGGCGGGCCGGCGACTCCGGTCGCGGGGTGCGGCGGCGCTGAGGGACTGACCCGATCGAGCGCGGACAGGGAGCGCGGAGATCGGGTGGGCGGAAGAACATCTTTCCTCCTGAGAGGCGGGTTTAAGTGAGTTTAAGCGGTTTTTCGGGCAAAACGGGGCGAGTTTAGATGAGTTGGGGATTGAACGAAGGTGATTCGGATGGTGGGTGAGCATTTCAGGGAACCGGGGTTGATGGGAGAAAGTTCATTTCTGTCATTGCCGGGGACAATATATATCGGCGCTACACAGATAGCCAAGGAAAAACCGGCGGGGCAGGGGAAAGAGGATTGGTCGGTGCGGACGGAGAGGCGTTCGAGAGCACAAGTCTCTCTGAGTAAGTTAATTGCGTCGATAGTGTGCCAATTTGGATCAACGAACCCATGGTTAGTATCGTGGGGTGGGATCGCGGTGTTTTCAGGGTTGACATCCGGGTGATGTTCCACATAAAATTCCGAGCGTGAAGGACTTGTGTAGAGAATTCAAGTCTCTGGATCAACGAACCAACCGTTCGTTGAATCAATAGTTAGGCCACTTCGCGCGTATGGCATTTACCAACATCATCAAGGAGCAGGCGGCAGATGGGAGTTTGTATCGCTGCCCATGCTGCGGCTATCGCACGCTTGATGAGCGAGGTTCCTTTGATATTTGTCAGGTTTGCTATTGGGAAGATGACGGTCAAGATGACCACGATGCCGATGAGGTTCGTGGCGGCCCGAATTACGAGTTGAGTTTGACACAGGCACGCCAGAATTTTCGCGAGTTCGGAGCTTGTTGTCGTCGAGTTTTGCCGCACGTCAGGAAGCCGAAGCCAGATGAGTTATGATTAACCAGTGGCCTAACCAGTCGCCGGAGCCAACCGCCGTTGGCGCTTGCCGTTCCGCTGTCGCGGTTCACGCCGCGAGTCGGCGGTGGCTCAGCTTTTTTCGTTATGCGCCGGCGTAGTCTCGTAGCTGCCACACTGGTGATTGCCGCCCTCGGAGGAGCAGCGACACTCGGCGTATGGGGTCGCGCCAAAGGTGCGGTCGAGCTCCAGCTCATCCGTGTTCAGGCAGCGCAGGGTTCCAATCTGAAAGCCATCACGGTTGAGTTCAGGGCTGGCCCAGCGAGGGTCGGATTCGCCGAGGAACTAAAAGTGCAAAGTCGGGTGGCGGGGCGTTGGTTAGAGCCAGAGCAATTCCCCGCATTGACCAACACGTACCTGCTCGTCAGGACTAATCGTGAGAGCGTCATATTCCTCGTCCCCGTCCTTGCGGAAGCGTGCCGATTCGTGCTTCCCTACCGCACCAGCAGCCCGTACTGCAAAGCTTACTTCTTCCTCCAGAGGCATGGCTTGCGGACCAGGTTTCCTGGTGCCGGTCGCTTGGTCTTGAGATGCTTCCCCATTGAGTCGCGGTTGCGGTATGCCACGCCTGAGCTGGCATTGCCGGTCGATCAGGCAGGCCTCTCGACCATCCGCATTCGTCGGCATAACTATTGGGTACAGGCGACGCCGGGTTGCGCCTTCTGTTTGTTCCTGGGTCAGTGGTCCGGCGCGCCTGACTCAAACCGTTGGCACTGAGAACGATTGCATGAAAACGTCAGTACCACGCTGGCAGATTGTTCAACGGAGGCTCAAGTGGACTCCGTATGTTGCATGTCTCATGGGCGCCACTGCGGCAGTTCTGGGAGTCTGGGTTCCTTTTTATGCTGGTTCTCTTGGCTTGCCGGCTGGCCCAGGCGCAGCCGGTTTCCTAATTCATTGGCGTGAGATACGTCGTCGTCGAGGGGGCTTCATCTCGGACGCCAATCTTCCACTCATCCTCGCTTGCACGATCGGCATGTCGTGGGTTCCAAACGAGCTTGGCTGCACGATTATGGCATTAAACGGGGCTCGGTGTTGTGCGCTGGGGGTGTGTGCCTTCGCTGCGCTGATCACCATTTTTCGAAGCCGGTGGGCGAGAGATTTGGGTGTTTATGCAAGCTAACCACCGCAGCCAGAGGACCCCGCGAGCCCGCGCTGTTTGGATATCACGCCAGTGGCGCGACGCCGCTGCTGCGGAGCGTTAGCGCATATATGGGCCGCACGAAACACACGGCTGTCGTAGCCGCTTCGGCGCTGGCGACGGGTTGCACAATTCAACATGGCAATTTCGATTTTCCCAACCCGTGGTTCTCGGGGCAGTGCGGTTCCATTTCCACCATGGCGTTCCGTTCCTCAACGGTTCTCCAGGTTGGTACTACCTACTGCACGCTTGCACTGCCCTTTTACGCGCCTTTTATTCTTTGTATTCTGCTGGTTACGACGGTTTGGCTCGCAACGAGGCGGAGGGCACATGCTTAAGGACGCCCAGAGCGTGCAGCCAACGGGAGGCAGCCGTTTCGCCAGGACTGTATTCGTGGGGCAGCGGCGGCGGCCTCCCGTGGCTGACGCTTTACGTTCCGACACCCATGAGCGGTAAGCGTTAGCGTAGTCGTCACGACTCCAACCCACGCGCCGCCGGTGTCCGCCAGTCGCTCGCTTCCGCTGGTCAGGTTGCCTTGCCGGTCTGGAGCACAGGCGACACGCAAGTCTCTCATGTTGTCGTCCCTGGCCTGGTGCGGCCACAGGAGTTGTATCCCCGGGTCCCGACGCCGGTACATCGTCAGCAACAACTGCACCTTGGGCCGCGGCCGCTCCAGGTCCTCTGGCGACGCTAGTCGGCATCAACGGAAGATACGTTGGACGAAGAGGTAGAGGTTGTTCTTCCATTCTGTGGGGTCATGAGCGTTGCCGTCGACATGCCACACGTGGGGAACGGATTTTTCTTTGAGATACGCATGGACGCCCTGGCTGATGCGGATCAGGCCGTCCTGGTTGCCGCAGCCCAGCCAGAGCAGTTTCAGTTGCTCGGTCGCCTTGGCTGGGTCAGGCACGAGCTGCTCGGGTGGTTTGGTGTTGGGGGCGGAGGAAAAGCCGCCGATCCAAGCAAAGGTGTCCAGGTGAGCCAAACCGAAGTTGAGCGACTGACCGCCGCCCATGGACAAGCCCGCGAGCGAGCGATGCTCGCGGTCGGTCTGGACTGAGTAACGGGCCTCGATGGTCGGAATCACATCATCCAGCAGATCACGTTCGAAATTCGCGAACGCGGGGGCCGTGTTCATGACGTTGCCCTCGGCGCGGTCGTTTTTCTGCGCGCGGCCATTGGGCATTACCACGATCATGGGCGTGGCTTTACCGTCGGCAATGAGGTTATCCAGCAAGACGTTGGGGGTGGCGAAGCGTTGCCACTCGGTCTCGTCCCCGCCGATGCCGTGAAGCAAATAGAGAACCGGGTACTTTTTGTCCTTGGCGTAGCCCGGCGGGGTATAGACCTGCATCCTGCGTTTAGTGCCGACTGTTTTGGAGTCATATTCGATCATCTCGAGGCTGCCGTGGGGAATACTTTCGCGTTTGGCGTCGAAGCCGGAGGCAGGGTCGGGGAAAGCCGGCTTATCGTCCGGCCCGAGCACAATCGGACCGCCGAAACCGCCTGGCCCCCGGCGCGGTCGATTGGCGGCGGCCGCATTGGTGGGGCTTGTGGCCGCCGCCGTCGGGGTTCCGACGCGCTTGGCGGCGAAATCTTCGGTGGCGAAATCGCCCACTTTCCGGGTGAATTTGATCTCGTTGTCGTTCACTTTGCCAGAGTAAACAATGCGCACCTCGTTGTCCTGCAGTTTGAGCACTTCGACGAACGTGAGGGTGTCGCCGGAGAGCTTGGTTTCCATGAATTCCACGTCTCGTTTCTGACCACTGATCTCGGCGGTGGCTTTGGCGGCAACCTTCCCCTCGGTGACTTGGAAGGCGAAGACGTATTTCTGCGAGCCGATCTGGGTGTCGAACTCCGCACGCCATTGGCCGGAGATGTCCGCGGGCGCAGCGGTTGCGGGCAGCAATCCGCATAGGGCGATCACCAGGAGGCCCATCCAGGGCCGGTTAGCTTGCAACAGGATTAGTGTTTTCATAGGTCAATTCTCGGAACGAGCGATTGGTAGGGTCTCGCCTAATTGGCGCCGGTTGATTTGCCGGTAACGCGGAAGTAGTCAAAATCCACGGATCCGCCTGCGATCTTCGTCGCGTAGTTGAACAAGGCGAAGCGGTATCCCATGAAATGGGGCAAGGTATAGCTCATTTGCAGGGGCTTTCCAATGGCCTTCCAGGTGCTGCCGTCCAGGCTATAGAAGAAGTAGGCTTTATCCGTGCGGTTTTTGAAATCGCAGTCCAGTTTCAAGAAAGCCGTAGTTCCGGCCAGGGGCACGCTTTCCACTTCGACGGGAGGGTTGGGTTCAGCGTTGACCATGACGACCGACCTGGTCTCACCGGACATTTTCACGGCGACGAAGCCGTATTTTTTCTGGAACGCGGCGAGGCCGGCGAAATCTCCGTCCTTCATGTGGCTGACGTCAATGGCGACGGTGCCCGAGCACTCCGGGCCGAAGGTACGCTGGGTGAGAGAGTTGCGGGCATGGACCAAATCGGCATCCACTCTGGAGGTAGTCAGGCGTAGGAAGCCGGGCCGTTGAGTGAGGGACCAGTATTGGTGGTCGGGGTTATGGTTCCACTGCCAGGCCAGGGGCAGCGCGGGCTGATCCGGGCTTCGGTCGAATTCATCCGAGGCCACGAGGTTGCCGAGGCCACCTGGTGCGGCGGGGAGGCTCAAGGTCATCGGCACTTTGCCGTCAACGCCCATCACCGGCCAACCGTCTTCCCATTTGACAGGCACCAGGAACGGAGTGCGGCCCACCGCGCCGTGATCTTGAAAGAGGAGCGCGAACCAATCTCCCTGAGGGGTATCAATCAAGCCACCCTGCGCCACGCCGACATCGCTCAAGGCCACTCGGCCTTCATAGGGCCCGGTCAATTTGTCGGACCGGTGGACTAATTGGGTGCGGATGCCGCCCCTGGGCCAGCAGATATTGCATAGGTAGTATTTGCCGTTGATTTTGCGCATCTGGGAGCCTTCGGCGGGCAGCCCGGGATTGGGTCCCGCCACCCGGCTGGCGTTGGTGATAATCACCTGATCCACCCCGCTCGGCTTGATGCCCGAAATGTCCGCGGTCAGTTCCGTCAACCGAAGGTTGCCGGCGCCATGGATAGCATAGACCCGCCCGTCGTCGTCGAAGAACAGTGAATGGTCGTGCAGTGCCGGGCGGAAGGTGGACTCGTGCCAGGGTCCTTTCTCGATATTTGTGGTGGTGTAGAGATGCGTTTTACCGGTGGTGCTGGAAAAGGTGGAGACGTAAAAGGTGTCGTGGTGGAATCGCAGGCTGCTGGCCCAGGAGCCGGCTCCATAGGCGTTTTTCCCATTCTGCATCGTGAGCGCGTCATTGTCTCCCAGGGTATCGTAGGCGTAGCTGACGAGCTGCCAGTTGACCAAATCCTTGGAGCTCATGATGGGAAGCCCCGGGCTGAGGTGCATGGTGGTGCTGCTCAGGTAGTAGGTCGCTCCCACCCGAATGACCGCGAGATCCGGAACATCGGCCCAAATGATGGGATTGTGGGCCAACACACCGGCGGTTTGACCCTGGGCGAGGAGCCTGGTGAAGGACACGCAGGACCAAGCCAAGGCAACGGCAAGGAACCGGTGGATGGAGATCTTCATGTCGGAATGGGGGCGGGATGTTTGCGTCGCTCGGCTAGTTCGTCGGCCATGAGAATAGTGGTGCCCTTGCTGAGCGGATAGGTCAAGAGCAGGGCGGTGCAAATGGCGAAGAGAAGGCCGACGGCGACGCTGCTGGTGAAATGATAACCCGCGATGGCGTTGGGAGCGGAGGGGAGTCCCGTCTCGTATCCAAAGAAGCCTTGCATGATCCAAAGGAACGAGGCGGAACCGAGCGCCAGACCCGATTTGAGCGCGAACCCAATCGTGGCGAACACGATGCCGGTGAAGCGCCGGCCGAGCTTCCACTCCGAGTAATCCGCCACGTCCGCGAAGATGGCCCAGGTCAGAGGGATGGTTGGGGCATAAACGATGGAGATAAAGGCGGTGAGACCTACCATTCCCCAGACGTTCGCAGGGGACAGGAGATAAAAGGCCAAGGTGCCGGCCGTCGCCAAGGCAAAGCCGGCGGCCGAGACGGCCTTTTTGCCGAACCTTCGCGCGAGGGGCGGGGACAAGAGGATGACGATCATTATCAGGCCCGTACCCAGCATGTTGATAATGCTGTTGAAGACGTCCGCGACATTGGAAGTGGCCAGATTGGCGCGGCCGCCGTGGACGATATAGCCTAGAGTTTCCAGGAGGCCGCCGCCCGGCTGGGCGTCCGGGGCCGCGACCAGACCGAACTTGGCCACAAAGTCGAACATGGCCGCCTTGTCGGCGTAGTGGTGGTAATAGTTGTAGAGGGCGCCGCCGCGAAAGGAAAGGATGGCGAAATGGACCAGAGTCCAGAAGAACATGACCTTCCACGGACCGTTTTTGAGCAGATCCCGGAAATCCTGTTTTGGGGAGGCTTGCCGAGCTCCCGTTGGTCGAATGCGTTCGCGGGTGGTGGTGAAGGTGACCAGGAAGAGCACGACACAAAGCACGGCCCAGATGGTCATCGTGACCCGCCAGCCGTACTGCCGGTCATGGCCCAGGGCGAACTTGGCCACGAGGGGGAGGGTAAACCCGCCGACAATGAACTGCGCGGCGTTGACGGCGATGAAGCGGAAGGAATTGAGTTTCGCGCGCTCGTTGATGTCGCCGGTCATGACGCCGCCGAGGGCGGCGTACGGCATGTTGTTCATCGAGTAGATGGTCATGAGCAACGTGTTGGTGATCGCCGCGTAGGCGATGAGAGCGCCCAGGCTCCAACCCTGGGGTGTGGTGTAGGCGAGGACCATGATGACGGCCCAGGGGACGGTAGTGAACAGAATCCAAGGGCGGAACTTGCCCCAGCGCGTATCGGTCCGATCGGCCAGGATGCCGACGATCGGATCGACGACGGCATCCCATAACCGGGGCCACAGGAGGATGGCGGCGGCGGCGCCGGCGCTGAGTCCAAAGGTGTCGGTATAGAAGTTAAGCTGGAACAGGACCATCGTCATGAAGACGAAGTTGGCGGCGGCATCGGCGGCGCTGTAGCCCGCCTTCTCGGTGAAGGAAAGTTTTTGTCCGGTCTGGCTCATACGACGCTTGGGTTCGGTTCACCCTTCGACGGTCAAAATGGTTCTTTGGAGGTCCTCATCACGCGAGGAACTGCCAACCATAATGGCGAACTCGCCGGGTTCGACGACATAATTCATGTCGAGGTCATAAAACGCCAAGGAGGCCGGCGTGAGGACGAAGGTTATAGTTTTGGTTTCGCCCGGTTGCAGGCTGACTTTCTGGAAGCCCTTGAGTTCCTTGACCGGGCGCGTGACCGAGCTGACCAAGTCCCGGACATAGAGTTGCGTCACCTCGGTCCCGGGGCGCCGGCCGGTGTTCGTCACCTCGACCAAGACACGTGTCGAGCCTTTGCGGGTGATAGTGTTGCTTTCCAGCCGGAGGTTTTCCTGCTTGAAGGTGGTGTAAGCAAGGCCGAAGCCGAAGGGGAATAGCGGCGAGGTATCGTCCCAGAGGTAACCGCGGCGTGCTGAGGGTTTGTGGTTGTAGAAGGCCGGCAGATGTCCGACCGAACGCGGGATGGAGATGGGGAGTTTGCCGCCGGGGTTGGCGTCGCCGAACAACACGTCCGCCACGGCGCGGCCACATTCCTGGCCGAGGTACCAGCACTCGAAGATCACGGGGACGTTTTTCGCCAGGTGGGTGATGGAGAGTGGCCGGCCGTTGAACAGCAAGGCGATGACGGGTTTGCCCGTGCCCAGCATGGCCTGAACCAATTCGTCCTGGCGTCCGACCAGGTCGAGGCTCGCGCGATCGCCCAGGTGTTTGAGGCCCCAGGCCTCGCGGGAGGTCTGCTCGTTGCCGCCAATGGCCAGCACAATCACGTCGGCCCGTTTCGCGACCTTCAAGGCCTGCTGAATCTGTTTGCGGTCTTGCGCCGGATCACTGGGAAGGACTTCATCCTGCTGCCAGGAGCCGCCCTGGGTGATCTTGCAACCCTCGGCATAGAGGACCCTGACGCGGTCGCCCAGCTTAGCCTTGATGCCGTCGAGCACGGTGACGTTGTGCTTGGGGGCGCCGCTGTAGCCGCCGAGGAGCGGACGATGAGCGTTGGGGCCGATAACGGCGATGGTTTTGAGTTTAGACGGGTCGAGGGGCGCGAGGTTGCCCTCGTTTTTGAGCAGCGTGATGGTCTCGCGGGCGGCCTGGAGCGCTAACTCGCGGTGTTGATCGCAACCTACCACCCGCTCGGCCTCGTCGGGATCCACATACGGATGGTCGAAGAGCCCCATCTGGAATTTCCAGTAGAGCATCGGGGCGACGAGCTCGTCGAGTTGCTTTTCCTGGAGCTCACCCTGGCGGACGAGTTCGACGAGATGCCGGTAGCAATCCGGGTCCGGCAGTTCGATGTTGACGCCCGCCTCAACGGCGAGGCGGCAGGCTTCGCGTTTGTCCTTGGCGACACAATGGCCGTGGGTATCGGGCCGGTAGCTGAGCTCCCAGATGGCGTAGTAATCGGAAACCACGAACCCCTTGAAGCCCCATTCCTTGCGGAGCACCTCGCGCAAGAGCCATTTGCTGGCATGGGAGGGAACGCCGTCGATTTCGTTGTAGCTGGCCATCACGCTGACGGCGCGGCCTTCGCGGATGACGTCGCGGAATGGTTGCAGGAAGGTCTCGCGCAAAACGCGTTCCGAGACGTTCACCGGCGCGCAGTTCTGGCCCGACTCCGGTTGGCCGTGGGCAGCAAAATGTTTGAGGGTGGCCATGACGCGCCGATGGTCGTGAAAGGTGGCGTCGCCTTGGAATCCGCGCACGGCGGCGATGCCCAGCCGGGTGTTCAGGAAGGGGTCCTCGCCGTAAGTTTCCTCCACGCGGCCCCAGCGCGGATCGCGCGCCACATCCACCACCGGTGTAAGAGCCTGATGGGTGCCACGGACGCGTGCCTCGTAGGCGGCCAGGGTGAAAAGCTGCTCGACCAAAGCCGGATTGAAGGTAGCGCCCAGACCGATGGGCTGGGGAAAACTGGTGGCGTCGCGGGCCGCATGGCCGTGCAGGCATTCCTCATGGAACACTACCGGGATGCCGAGGCGCGAGTTCTCGAGGAAGAACTTCTGAATGGCATTGGTCAGTTCAGCCATCTGGCGTGCCGTGCGTCCCATCCAGGGCGCGGTGGCCGGCGCGCCGGCATC
>Ga0316222_1002070_pt1 | contig 22417 bp, 13 predicted proteins | sample TBH18011metaG_FD_206008 | JGI IMG/M metagenome (GOLD analysis project Ga0316222, IMG submission 206008) | Freshwater microbial communities from Trout Bog Lake, Wisconsin, USA - TBH18011 | ecosystem: Environmental > Aquatic > Freshwater > Lake > Hypolimnion/Profundal zone | place: USA: Wisconsin... | reverse complement strand
GTCGAAAATCGGTCCGGCTCGCGAAGGCGGCACAGGACTGCCGCACTCCACGACGCTGTCGCGTTGACGAACGCCCCACGGCAAACGCCGGATGTCGCCCTCCTGCAACCGGCAGGTTCATTGGCAGACTTGCGAAGGATCTCACAGTATGTTTCGGGAAGTAAGCGTACACTTCGCGGACGGCACGGAGTGCCGTCCCTACCGTCCTCGCAGTCGATGGCGCTGTTTTCAGAGTTGAGGAACCGGGCATATCCGCCGTCACCGCACCCCTCCTCTCAGAAACCCTTCAAAAATGGATCAATAAGTCAACCGATGGCACCCGATAGACCTTTGTTATTTCCCTCAGTTAGCTGAATTTTCAGCCTGGCGCGAGGGGTGCGGGGATGGGATGCGCTTGCTAATCGCCACGGCTGCCGTTTCACTGATGCACCGCTTTGAAAACGACTCCTCTTAAAATCTCCGCACTGTTATTGCTGTTGCTGGCCTCAGTCTTCGTGACGGTTCGCTTTTGGCCGCGCGCTTTCCCGATCGCTTCGATTCCATTCAAGGTGTCCCGAGTCGAAGCGGAGACGCAAATGGCGGGGTTCATCACCAAAGTGGGGCAGTCGCTGGCCGGGTATCGCTCGACGTGTTCCTTTGGAGAGGAGTCCACCGGGAAGAACTTCATCGAGCTGCAATACGGCCCGGGGAAACTGGAAGAGATGTCGCGCAAAGGACTGAGCGTCTGGTATTGGACGGGGCGCTGGTTCAAACCCGAGCAACACGAGGAGTTTAGCGCGTCGCTGAGCCCGCAGGGAAGCCTGGTTGGATTTTGGCACACTGTGGAGGAGGAACGGGCGCTGCCGTTATTGGATAAAGCCGCCGCGCGCGCTCTGGCCGAGCAGTTTCTTAAGACGCAAATCCTCCAGCATCCGTGGGCGGCATTGCGGTTCAAGGAGGAAAGCACGGACAAGAGGACGCACCGGACGGACTATACGTTCACCTGGGAGCGGGAGGACTTGCGCTTGAAGGACGCGCCCTACCAACTCACGGTGACCGTTCTGGGCAACGCGGTGGGCGGTTATGGCGAAAGTCTCAAGGTGCCCGAGCGGTGGACTCGCGACTTTGCCCGGAAACGGGAGGTTAACGCAATGTGCGAGCATTTCGCCACTTACCTTCTGCTTCCCATTCTCGTCGGGTTTGTCGTGCTGTTCATCCGCGGGGTGAAGAACGGGAATATCCGGTGGACTAACGCAGTGCCGTGGGGCTGGTTGGTTCTTATCGCCGTCGCCGCGCTGGCAACGGCGATCGACGGTTTTCCAAAATCGCTCTTCCAATACGAGACCACCCAGAAGTGGTCCGCATTCCTTGCTGCCGCGGGGTTTTCCACTCTCCGTTCGGTGCTGGGGGGCACGTGCGCGATGTGGGGGCTGTTTCTGGTTTCCGATGCTGTTTACCGGGAGCGACTGCCGCAGCATTCCTCCTTTAGGCGGGCGCTCGGCCCCATGGGATTGCGCGATCCGGAAACGTTCCGGGCACTTGGAATCGGGATTGTCACCGCAGTGTTTTCGCTCGCGTATGTGACGCTCTTTTACACGGCGGGCCAGCGGTGCGGCGTCTGGGCGCCCGTGGAAATCGACTACTCGAAAACGCTGGGCGGCCTGATGCCTTGGGCGGAGCCGATGCAAACCGGGCTCGAGGCGGCGTTCAGCGAGGAGTTGCTCTTTCGCGTGGTTGGGTTGCTTCTGATTTGGTGGATCGTGCGGGTGCGTTGGGTGGCGGTTCTCCTCTCGGCTGCAACCTGGGCGTTCCTGCACAGCAATTACCCGCAGATGCCGGGCTACATCCGCGGGGTTGAGTTAACCATTGTGGGAACGCTCTGGGCCGTCCTCTTGCTCCGCTACGGATTGGTCGCAACGCTTGCGGCGCATTATCTGTACGATTGCTGGCTGGGCAGTCTGATCGTCTTCCAATCTCCTTCCTGGGCCGACAAGGCCGGAGCGCTCATCGTCTCCCTGTGGCCGGTCGCCCTTTTTGCATGGGGCTGGCTGCGCAAATGCGAGGCGCTGCCTCCTGAGGAGAAACAGGCACTCATCGCGCCGCCGCCGCCAAGCGTGCCACATGAGATTGCGTTGGCGAATTTCACGTTTCCGCGCCTTTCTCCGCAACAAATCGGCGCAGTGCTCGCCGCGGTCATCGCCATCGTGGTTTCGACGGCTGTCATTCACCAGCCACAGGCGAAACTCGGTGCGTTGGGAAAACACGACCTTTCCCTGGAACAGATCGCCCTGAGAGCCGACGCGCTCTTAAGACAGCACGGGTTCGCGCCCGAGAAGTATCGGCGCATTGTCACGGTTTCGGCGGGAGGCACTGCGACGCGCTACTTATTGGAGCACGGAACGCTCGGTAATCTGGCGAGGATGATCGAAGCCGAGTGGCCGGATTTGAACTGGCACGTTCGCTATTTTCAGGTTCTCCAGCGCGAGGAGTTCGGTCTGCAACTCGATAAGCGGGGAAATCTGGTGAGTTGGCGTCACAGCGTCCCCAGAGAAGCGTCCGGCGCGCAACTGGATCGAGCCGCGGCGCTGGCGCTCGCGCAAAGCGTGTTGGTCCGCGAACATGGGGTGGACCTCGCTCAGGAAACGCTGGTCAGCGACGATCTTACCCAGCAGGAACACCGGCGGGACTGGCGCTTTGTGTTCGAACGCAAGAATTTCGGCTGGGGTGCGGCGAAACTGCGGACATCGATCGCCCTGCAAGGGGATGAACCCAACGGATTTTACCGGCACGTCAAAGTGCCCGAAGCATGGCTGTTGGAGAATACCAAGAGCGGCTGGAAGAAGTTTGCCACGACGGAACTCACCAAGTGGATAGGTGTTGGGAAAGGGATATTCTTCTTCGTGCTGTTCGTGCTCCTCATCCGAAAGCACCTGACCCCGTGGCGGCTTGCGTTTCGCATCGCTCTTTTTCCACTGGCTCTTGAGGTGTTCGACCGCTGCAATAGAGTGCCGTGGTTTTACGAGGGCTACTCCACCACCACTCCGCCGGCCAACTATCTCATCGAGCAGATCGGCGGCGGCGTCCTGGGGCTGGGGATACTCTATCTGGGTATGGTCATGGCTGTCGCCGTCGCCCTCGGTTTCATGCGGTGGGCTTTCGAGTGGACTCCCGCGGACCTCGTCCTGTGGCCGGCCGATCCCGTGGAACGCCGGCAATTCTGGCGGGATAACCTTGTGGTCGTAATGGGCAGCCTGGCTGCTTTTCACGCTTTGAATTTCGCGAATGACACCTGCGCGGGCTATTGGTTCCCGGACCGTGTCGCCGGTCTCAATTTCTGGAACGTGAGAGGAAGCGTGCTCTGGGTTTCAGCAGCGCTCGAAGCGTTGAAGGAGGGATATTACCACCTGGTTCGCATCGGAATTTACGCCGGAGTCATGGGGCTCGTATGGCGCCGTTCACCCAAGGCTGCGTGGTTGTTCCTGCTGCTCTCTCCGCTACTTTCCGCCCTCAGTGAGGAGCATTGGCGCGGGTTCCTCTTCAACGCTGCCTTTGGTGAACTCGAATTGCTGCTCACGGTTTTCCTGCTGGTGCGTGTCTGGCGGTTCAATGGCGCACTGATCTTTCTGGTCTACACGGCGACTTCACTCGCTGCATCCGTTATATCGCTTTGGGAAAAAGGCGGCCCCGCCTACCGGTCGCAAGTCGGGCCGCTTGCGGTCCTTTGCCTGGCAGCAGTGCTGGCGGGCAGCTTTGCCCATCGCGGCGCCATCCAGGTTCTTGCCCGAGATTCAGACGTACTGACCTCCAGAAGGAAAAGCTGAAGGAAGGAAGAAAGGTGAGCCCAGTCTGAAAGACGTGGGCGCGGAGCGCACGCGCCCCGCTTTCGGGTGCTGGCGCCCTCGCCGGCCCCGCCCTGGGAGCAATTGGCGCGTTTGCCCCCTCACAGACGCCTCTTGGCGGGGTGCGCCAGGGGCCACAGGCGAGGCGCCTGCACTTCCCGGAACTCCAACCGGGCGGCTGCCTGCAAGGCAAGGCTCTTCGGAAATATCGACTCCCAAAGTTCGGGGAAAGGCTCAGCGTGCGAACGTGTTGCACCCGATTGTCACAAAATTCAGCGCCGCTATTCTCGGCAACGGCATGACTTTTGAAAATATTCTAATAATCGATGAGGATTCCTCCCTCTGCAAGTCGGTGGAACAACACCTGCGAAAACTGCGTTTTGCGGTATCCACCGCGACGACACTCTGCCAGGCGGCAACGCTCATGGAACGCGAGCAGTTCGATCTGCTCTTTCTCGGTCTCCGCTCCCGCGAAGAAAACCCGCGGCAATGGCTCGAACAGATCAATGCCCGGCCCAAACGGCCGCTCGTTGTAATGCTCTGTACGCCGGAGAACGCGGAAATGGGGATTCGTTCCCTTCGCGCGGGAGCATTCGATTGCCTCGCGGTTCCGCCCGCGCCCGAAGAGATCGACGCGATCGTTCGCCGGGCGGAGGCATGCGGCAGGTCGGTTCAATTGCACCGCTACCTGGAGCAGGAACTCTGCGACGAATCCGAGATTGCCGGCGACTCCGACGCAGCCCGGCGTCTCCGGGCAGCGGTGGACACGCACGCTTCGACCGATTCGACGGTGTTGCTGGTGGGTGAGTGCCCCGCGGACACGGCGAGGATCGCCCGCGCTTTGCACCGGACAGGCGTCCGCGCCCAAATGCCGTTTGTGCGCCTCAATTGCGCCGAGTGGAATGAGGAGAGCTCCCAGCACGAACTCTTTGGCGGCGAAGGGAAGCACCGCGCAATCGGGCGCCTGGAACTGGCGCAAAACGGCACGCTCTTGCTGGAGTCCGTCGGTCACATGCCGCAGCAAACGCAAGTGCGGCTCTTGCATGCCATTGAAAAAGGGGAGTTTACCCGCGGCGAGTGCGGGCGGCCCGTCAAGGTTACCGCGCGAATCGTTGCCACAAGCCGCCGCGACCCCGCCGATGCCGTCGCGCGTGGGGCATTTCGTCAGGCGTTGCTGGCGGCCCTCAGCACGGCTTCGGTGCATGTGCCGCCGTTGCGGGAGCGGGCTTGCGATATACCCGCCCTCGCTTCCACCTGGCTAAGGCGATACGCCCGGCGAAACGGCTTGCACGGCGAGGTCCTGCTCTCCGGCGATGCGATCCAGCGTTTGATGGCCTATTCGTGGCCGGGAAACATCCGCGAACTGGAGAACGCCCTCGAACGCGCCGTGATCTCAACCGGAGCGCATTCCTGCATCGAGGCCGGAGCGTTCGATTTTCTGCAACCCAACCGCGGAACGGCGGAGACGCGGACACAGGAAGCGACCGTGTCCGGGACGGCAAACGAGCCGCTGCTGACTCTGGACGAGTTGGAAAAACGGCAGGTGTTCCGCGCCCTGGAATTTACGAAACAGAACCGCACCAGAGCGGCCAGCCTTCTGAAAATCAGCGTCCGGACCTTGCGGAACAAGCTGCATCGCTACCGGGCTGAAGGGGCGATGGAGCTCGGCATCGGCCAGGTCACACAGGGAGCGGCGCCCGCTCCAACCGGCGCCGCGGCGGAATTCAGGCGTATGGAGGGATCCGTGTAATTACGGAGATTGGCTTTTCCCCCCTCCCCTACAGGGCGCCTTCCCCAACCACCACCACATCCTTGCGCCGCCGCTCCGGTGTCACGGTGCAGCTCTCCAGCTTGCCTCCGCGCACGCGGCCTACCACGGTCGTCCGCATGGGCGCGCGCAATTTGAAATCGCAGTTCCAGGTCTTCGGCCAGGCTGGCAACAGCAGAATCCGCGAGCCTTCCGCCTGAAGCAGCATCTGCTGAAGGATGTTCAATCCGTTGCCCCCGTTGTCTTCGTCGGGAGCATAGTCGTGACCGGGATCCCAGAATGCCGGAAAACGAAGCTGCTTGTCCTTGCGCGTCAGGTGAAACACCGCTGCCTTCTTCGCTGTCTCAATATCGCCAAGCAGCGCCGCCTGGATGCCGTCCTGGTGCCAGCAGCCCATGTGCCTTTGTTTGCGAGCGTCGAACGTCGCTCGGGCCAATTCCAAGTCCGGCTTTCCGAGGCCATAGATTCGGAACGGATAAATGGCGTACAGTTCCGGATTCTCGAAGTTGTGCGATTTGTCGAACTTCTCCGCGGGCATCAGCACCGTCTTCCCGTTGGCATCGCCTTTCGGCAGGTCCGGCAACTCGCCGAGCAACCGCTGCCAGCGCGAACGCATCTCCGCCGTTCCGAATTCCGACGGCAGCGCCAGCAGGCCCTGTAACACCCAGTGCAATCCGGCAATGTCCGGCGCCGGATTCCTGACCTTCCAGAACATCTCGATAGCGTTGTCGGGATCGAGCAGCAATTTGCCCTTTTCATCGCGCTTGAAGTGGCCGTCAAAGAACTTCACGCCGGCATCGGCGATCGGCAGGAGCGTCTCCCTCACAAACCCTTCGTCGCCGGTGAACGCATAGTAGTCCAGCATCATCGCGCTCAGTTCCAAAATGGGCGTGTAATAATGCTTGGTATAGTTTCCGGGGGATTCCGGAGTAATATTGTCCACCCCGCCCCAGAACGGCTTGGTCTCGGCGAAGTAAGCGCCGTCGTGCCCGTAATATTCCTTTACCAGCTTTTCGTTGTCCGGGAGCATCGCGCGGAACATCTTGAACAGCGGCTGCATCGTGTCGAAGTCGCCGCTCTTCAGCATCGGCCAATACATTGGGCGGGTGTTTTGAAACCAATACTGCCCGCCCCAGCTCCGGGTGTCGGCGTTGAGTGTTACCGCCTTCATCTCTCCGTCGACCTTCTCCGGCTTGAGGTAATCCACGGTAAAGATCGAGCCGTTGAACTTGATCGGGAAAGCGCCGCGCCCGGAGCACGCGCTTACAAACCGCTGCAGCGCATAACCCTGGGTCGCCTGCTCCGCGCCTGCCTCGCCCGATGCATAAATCCAGCTCCGATCCCAGAACGCGTTCCACCACTCCCGATGCTTTCCGCGGGCCGCATCGAGGTCCGTCGCGTCCACTTTGCGAACCTGCGCTTCGAGTTTCGCCAACCATGCTTCGGGCGTGACCGTCTGCGCGGTCATCGGGTACACAGAAAGCAGCAGACGGTTGGAAGCCTGCCTCGACTTCAACGCCGCATCTCCATCGCTCACCAACCCGTCTCCCTTCGCAATGGCGCCGAAGGTCAAATTCGTGAGCTGCGGAATCCGCTTGTTGGTGTTGCGGTAGCACCACGCAATACGATCGGTTTGTCCACCGAGCACCGTGTCGGCGTTCAAGTCCTTTTCCGGCGCCGGACGCAACGTCTCGAAACCGACCCGCGCCTCGAAGCTCTTCACTCCATCGGCTTCGACGCGAATCACCGGTTGGTTCGCATCCACCCACACACGCAGCCGCACCTTTTGCCCGGCGGGTCCAGCCTCGATCGCAACCTCCCCGTCATGCAGCTTCAACGTCTGCACAAAGCCGCTCTGCGCCGCGAACGGATTCGGCGTCAGCTTCACCCGGATGCGCCCGAGTTTAACCAGGCCTTTGTTGCCCGCAACGTTGTCGCTCCACGCATCGGTCTTGCTGACGTAGAATAGCAAATCGCCGCCGTTCTCGACCCAGACGTTAAGGCCGATGTCGCCGTTGCCGAGCGGCATCGAATCGCGGGAATCCTTTCCCGGCGTGTTCCAGGTAACATTGCAGGCGTCGAGCGCCGGCGTTGTCTGTGCGACGACTGATGTCGTCGTCATTAGCGAGAGAGCGCCAAGAAATGCAAGTGCGAGCGCGGGCCTCCGGGGAGCGCACGCGCCTCGCGTGCGGCCTTTGGCGCCCTCGCCGAAGGCTTCTTCGCTCAAGAAGTGCGCGTTAAGCCGGCTAACCTCGAATTTCACGAATGAACACGAAGATGTTCCATCCCTGCGAATCTGTGGTTCAAATGGAGAACGAGTTTGCGCCGGCGAGAGCGCCGACGCTAACACGCGAGGCGCGTGGTATCTGTTTAGCGCCAAGTTGCGAAGGGGAGCGCGGGCATCTTGCCCGTACCCGTCGGCATCTTGCCGACGGAACGGCCCCGTGATTCTGACCAATGTGGAATGGTCATTGGCGGCATCGCAAAACGCCGGCAGGATGCCGGCTATTGCGGGCTGGAAGCCCGCGCTCCCCCCCGCCAAGCCGCGAAGACTCGCGCTAATCAGATACGGCGCGTGTGCTCCCCGGAGCGCGTTGTCCGGCGTTTCCCCTGCTTCGTAAACTGTTCGTTTTAGTCTCATATTAACAGCGACTTAAGATTGGATTTTAGGCGATTTTACTTCGATTCGAACAATAGCGTGTTGCCGCGATGCACGGCGCACTGCGTCCGCCCGTCTTCTTTGGTCTTGAATGAGAACCGGTCCTTCTGGTTCGCCCATAATACCGTCGCCACCCCGTGCGGCGCGTCGAACACGATCTTCGGCAACGCATCACCCATGTGGAAAGGAATCAGAAGCACCTTGAACTCCGATTTCACTGCCTGAGTGCTTAACATGAGTCGATCGTACAGTTGCGTCTTGCCCTTCTTGTCCGCCGGCCCTTCCTTTGTCTCAACCTGAATGAAAGGCAGATCGGCCCGGCCGCTGCCGGTCGGTTCGAGCGCCGCCACCAGCAGCAACGGCTCGCCCTTTTGCGGTGCGATCGCCTGAGTCTGCGGCTTCCCCTCGTTTTCGGCGCGATACCCGAGAACCATCTGGCCCGGCGCCAGACCCTGCACATCCGCCTTCCATACGCCGCCGTTCAGCATGGCGGCCCACTGATAGAGATGCGCCGCGTCGTCCTTCTTCAGATCGTCGATGACAAACCCGTACGAATGCGCGCCACGCACCAGCCCCACCGTGCGGTATACGTATTTCATCGGATTAAACAGAGCGCGGCTGGTCGGAATATAGTTCGAGTAAGTATAGTTCGCCCACCACGGACGAAGCTTCCAGCGCGCAGTGCCCGCAAAGATCTTCGTGAGGTCCGGCGACGGGTCCATTTCCCAGCCCATGGCGGAGATTCGATCGTTCCAAATCTGGGGCGGTTGCGTAAGCCAGCGGTAGCTGTAGGCATAGGTCAAGTCTGCCGTTCCGCAAGCGCCGTTGTACGTCGAGACCGCTCCGAGATATTTCGCCGCGCCGTTGTAGCCGTTGGCGCCGGTCATTCCCTCCGGTTCCGAATGCCCGTCGACCTGAACGAGATTGAAATACTTTCCGTCGTAGCACTGGTGAAACGGCGACTGCGTGAACCAATCCACGCCAAGGGCCGAAAAGTGAAACATTCCCGCATCGGCATGATGATGGCCCGCGCCGAGATAGTGATCCGGACGCACCAGAATGTTGATCCACGCCGCCTCCGGCGTCCGGTCGCTGTAGCTGGAGAAAACCCCATGCACCGGAGCGTCGAAATCGAGCGGCATCTTCAACTCCGCGCGGCTGATCGGCTCGAAATCGGCGTCATACAGAACGCCATGAACAAACCCCGGATAGGTGGGGCTGGGAAGCCGCAGGCGCGGGAGTTTCGAAACGTTGGCGCGATATGTCTCGGGATTGAAATTATCCAAAACCCAGTGGCGCATCCCTTCATCCCCAAGCCCGCCGAAAAGCTTGGCGCGGCTCAGCAAATAATCCGGCCTGCGGTCCTTCGGAAAGAACGCCTTGAGTTCATCGACCAGCAGGAACGAGAGCATCTGCCGGCTGAACGGCGAATACTGCGTGCCGCTGTTGACGGTCACTTTCCCGCTTGGCGAAGTCATCTGAATCTGGCCGTCGAGCAATTTGCGCAGGTGCGGATGCCCAAAGAGATTCTCGCCCCGGCGCGCCAGCGCAACCATCGAGAGCGTCAGGAACTGGAAACTGCCCGGCGTCTTGCCGTTGCTCTCGAACACCACGCCCGATCGGTCGATACCCCAGTCGCAGAAGCCGCGCACTGTCTCGCAGTTGGACTCATAGGCCTCCGGGTCAAATCCCGGCAAGCCTTCGATTGCGAGGATCGCCAGGAAATGCGGCAAATCCCACGCCACCCAGTTCACATCGCGGAACCGCACAGGAGCGTCCTGGCCATATGCGCGCCGACCGTAGGTCGCCTTTGCGATGATGCGCCGCATGGTCTCCTTCTCCGCGTCCGTCATCCATTTGCCGCCGAAGTCGAGCGACAAACCGAGGTTCATATGCGCCATCGCGCCGCTATTGGTGCGCCAGTGAGTCTTGCCGCCGGCGCCATTCATCGGAACCACCGTTCCGTCGGCGCGCGCAAACGAGCTGCCGAACTCGGAATCGCTCACGGTATCGAGTTCGTCCAGCAGCGGCTCGCGCAGCTTGAAATAATTGGCGATCGCCGCCGCCGCCATCCTGCCATGCGTGTCGTCGTTGGTCATCAGGCAGTAAAACGCCATCGTCGTCAGGCATTCGGGAACATACGCCACATGGCTGTTGTGAATGCCCGCCTTTTGCCCCTTGAACAGTTGCGGACACGAGGCCGGCATCGTTCCCGGCGCGACGTCCCAATCCAACCCGGCCACATCGCCCTTTGCCAGCTTCTCAAACACCTGGCCGTCGCTCGTTTTCGGGTCCCACCAACTCTTGTTGAAGAGATATTCCATCTCGATCAACGCCATCTGGCCCGCCTTCGTCCCCTTAATCCGCGCGGCCAGCGCCGGCACGTCCTCGGGGCTGAACAGAACGCGCGGATAAACCCCCGGCTTCGGCAGCTTCGAACCGAGCAACTTGTAGTTAAAGCCGGTGAAATTGTATTCGGCCTTTGGCGTCGTCGGCCACTTGGTTTCCGGGCCGTTGAGGATCGCCAGCTGCTCCGGCGTAACCTTCACGTGGGTCGTCCACGCGCCTTGCCGTTTCAGCGTTGGGATGTACCGCGTCGCGATGTCGGGGTCGGCGAATTTCTCAGGCGTATCGAACAACGTCACCACCGTATCCAGCAGCGTCGCTTCCTTCGGCGCGAACGAGACTTCCTTGTCGGCGATCAGCACCAATCCGCGCGGGTTCCGATACACATTCAGTCCGCGGGCCTCGGCCAACTTGGCAAGCGCCACATACGGTTGGTCGTCGATCTTGCGCGTGGCGGAATTGCGAGCCTTCGAGAGCTTGTCATCGGGGGTGCCGTCCGTCTGAACCGGCGTGAGAGCCGCTCCCGGCTTCGTCAGGGTGTAAACCCAGCGCTCGTCAAGGGCATCGGGCGCGGGCGCGGCGATCGGCATCTTCAAATCGAGCACATCCTCAAAACTCGCCGGGACGTACACTTCGCCGTCGCGAAGCACCGCCTCCCCGTGGCGAATATCGCTTTGATCCAGCCGCACCTTGAGCCCTTTGACATAGGCGTACCGGCTGCCGGCAAACACGGCGACGCAGTTCTTGATCTTCGCCAGCCCAAAGCGGCGAGCCGACCGGGTGTACGGCAGCACCTGGTCCTGAGGCGGAGCGTCGAGCGGCGGGGGTGTCGGCGAGGGCTCGGCAAGCACGATTACCGCAAACGTGGACAAAGCCACAGCGAAGAGGGGAAGTTTTCGGACGGGTCGTTTCATCGGAGTAGAAACTCAGATTTGAGGGCAAAGTTGCAAGCAAAATGGCGCAAACTTGCTTTTTAATAAATCAGACAGAGAAGGGTTGGAACGACGTTGATTGTTGGGCAAGAACCTTCGTCGCGCCGGCTTCCGGGGAGCGCACGCGGGGGTGCGCGTGCTCCCCGCAGTTCCGCTCTCGGCAGCTTGCGAAGGATCTCACAACACACCCGGTAATATTGTTTCTTTTCACATTTCTCGAAGCTGACGACCTGCGCGAGACGTCATCAGTTCCGAGTACACGCACTGAAATGGGTACGCCCATCCCGCCGCGTGAGATCCTTCGCAAGCTCAGGATGACTGTTAATAAAGCGCCCTGTTTTCTCAAAAGCACACTGTGATGAAGAAATAGGGCAATAGAGGTCACAATGGGGGAGCACAATAGGCGACAAATGATGACAGAAAAATGGGAAAATAGTCTGTCGGCAATTGTCGCCTTGTCCCCCGCGCGTGTTGGCGTCGGCACCCTCGCCGACGCGAACTTTTGCTTCATCGAAACCACGGATTTCACGGATTGGCACGGATAAAACCTATCCGTGTTCATTCGTGTAATCCGTGGTTGATCAGTTGAATGCGAGCTTCTTGAGAAGATGCCTTTGGCGGGGCGCCAAAGGCCGCACGCGAGGGCGCGTGCGCTCCCCAGAGCCCGGTCTCCGACGTTCTCACAAGAATCTGCGGGTCCAATAATAGAAGAAATTTGTCCTGCGCCCGTAGCCGGTTCAACACCAAACAGATTCTTTCCAAGCGCCCGTTTCTGCGATATCCAACCGATGTGATCGGCGTTTCCATCCATCGAGTTACCAAGCGCTTCGGCGAAGTCGTGGCGCTTGACGCTGTTAGCCTGAAGGTCGAGCCGGGCGAAATCTTCTTCCTGCTCGGCCCCAGTGGGTGCGGCAAGACGACGCTCTTGCGTTGCCTGGCCGGATTTCATTTCCCGGACTCCGGCTCGATTTCGTTCGGCTCGGACGACGTAACGAACCTCCCCGCGCATCTCCGCCACACCGGGATGGTTTTCCAAAACTACGCCCTTTGGCCGCATAAGACCGTCTTCGAAAACGTGGCGTTCGGCCTGGAGGAACGGCGAAGGCCGGCACCGGCAATCCGCGAGGGCGTTGCCGAAGCGCTCGCCTCGGTGGGCATGGAAGGGTATGCCGGACGCTCGATCCACCAGCTTTCCGGCGGCCAGCAACAGCGGGTCGCCCTGGCGCGGGCGCTCGTGGTGCGGCCCCGCTGTCTTCTGCTGGACGAACCGCTCTCCAATCTCGACGCCAAACTCCGGCTCAAGATGCGGGCGGAGATCCGGCGCATTTGCAAGGAATCCGGCTTGACGGCGATTTACGTCACGCACGACCAGAAGGAAGCATTGACCGTCGCCGACCGGATGGCGGTATTTGACGCCGGGCGAGTTTGCCAGGTCGGCGCACCGGGCGAAGTTTACCGGCGGCCGGTTTCCCGCTTTGTGGCCGATTTCGTTGGAGAAACTAATTTCATCGAGGCCGGGGTAGTCTCGGTGAACGGCTCGACCGTCGAACTGCTGGCGGGTTCGCAGCCGTTCCTGGCGCACGACGTCGAGGGCAGCTTCAGCGCGCAAAATCGGGTGACGCTGTCAATCCGCCCCGAGACCTGGCGTTTGAGCGGCAAGCCGCCGGGGCCCTTTGCGGGGGCCACCGCCAATGTCGTTCACGGGCGCATCGTGGAAACGACTTACCTGGGCGAGATGGCCCAGCACCGCTTCGCCGCCGCCGGCTTCGAGCTAAAGCTCTACGAAATGAACCCTCGTCCCGCGGGGGCGGACGCCCGCTGCTATGCCAGCGTGTCGCCTGAAGATGTGGTGGTGCTGCCGAAGTAATCGGCCATGCAATCGACTCTGAAAAACGGTCTGTGGGTTCTGGTCGCGCTGGTGGCGTTGATTCTTATCCCGGTGGCGTTGCGACCTCGCGCTGTCAGTCCGGCGGCATCGGCGGGCGGAACCGTGGAAACGCTGGTGATCCTGACCCCGCATAACGAAGCCACCCGCTATGAATTCGAGCGCGCCTTTGTCGCGGCTTACCGGGCGAGGACGGGACGCGCGGTGCGAATTGACTGGCGAACTTCCGGCGGCTCCAGTGAGATCAGCCGCTATCTGGCGTCTCAATATCTGGGAGCATTTCGGTATTACTGGGAGCACACCTGCCACCGAGCCTGGCACGACGAGGTGCGGGAAGCGTTCGACGATCCCAAAGTGCAGGTTGCCGGCGCCGCCACGCGGTCCGATCCTCGCGAAGCCCTCAAAAGGGAAGCGCGCGAGGCGTTCTTGCGATCGACCGTCGGTTGCGGCGTCGACCTCCTTTTCGGCGGCGGCAGCTTCGATTTCATCCAGCAGGCGGCGGCGGGGCACCTGGTCGATTGCGGGGTGCTGGCGAAAAGGCCGGAACTGTTTTCACAACGCGGAGCCATCCCCGGAATGCTCGGAGGCGAGCCGCTCTGGGACGAAAAGGGGCGATGGTTCGGCGTGGCGCTTTCGGCATTCGGCATTTGCTACAATACCGACGTGCTGAACCGGCTCGGCATTCGAATCCCGCCGGCGCAATGGCGCGATCTGGCCGATCCGCGCTTCCTCGGCACGCTCGCGCTCACCGACCCGACCGCCAGCGGTTCCGCCGCCAAGGAGTTCGAGATGCTCGTGCAACAGCAAATCCGGCTGGCGGGCGGCGATCCAGCCAAGGGATGGGCGGAGGCGATGCGGCTCATCCGGCGCATCTCGGCCAATGCGCGCTACTTTACCGATTCCGCCACGAAAGCGCCGTGGGACGTGGAATCGGGCGACGCCGCGGCGGGGATGGCGATCGATTTTTACGGGCGCTTCCAGAGCGAAGCGGTGCGCCGTCCGGATGGCACGTCGCGCATGGGATACGTTACGCCCGCCGGCGGTTCGTCCACCGGGGCGGATCCGATCGGGATGCTCCGCGGCGCGCCCTCCCCAAAGCTGGCGCGGGAATTCATCGAGTTCACGCTCTCGGAGGAAGGCCAGAAGCTTTGGAACTGGAAGACAGGCACACCGGGCGGCCCGGAACGCTACGCGCTGAGACGGTTGCCGGTGCTGCCCTCCCTTTACGCGCCAAAATATGCACCGCTCCGCTCCGATCCGCAGGTCGATCCGTACCGCGACGCGCAAGCGGGCCGGCCCAGCGAAGCGTTTGTGTATCGCCCCGAATGGACCGCGCCCCTCTTCCGCGTCCTGAGCCTGGTGGTACAAACGATGGGCATCGATTCGCAGGAGGAACTCCGATGCGCGTGGACGGCGCTCGTGGCATCCCGCTTTCCGCCGCTGGCTACGGCGTTGTTCGACGACGTGACAGACGTCGATTACCAGACAGCCCTGCACGAACTCAAACCGGCGCTATCCTCCCCCGACAAGATCAAACAGGTGCATCTGGCTAAAGCGCTGTGCGACCGTTTCCGGGATCGGTACCGGCGCGTGAGGGAACTGGCGCTGGAGGGGAAATGAACGATTGATAATTGCCGATTGATAATTGCCGGAAGGTTTGTTGGTGGCTCGGCACTTTCTTGGCGAGTCGAGGCCCTGTTATTGGCAACCGAAAACCCAGTTCAAACGGGGTTACGATTGCAGTCACGATCACTGGAAAAGAAAGTGCCGACAGTCATGAGGCATACCCGGGATACCTAAGCAGCAGTCCTGTCGGCGATGGCACCATCCAGCCTCAGACCTCCTGACCTCTACCTGGAATGGACGTGAGACCATTCGGAGCGGCGAAGCCGTGGCGCGTTGTGGTCGCGCCAGCGTCTTATAGGACTGCGGCGAGGCCTGTTTGCCCCCACAGCGAAGAGTCGATGGGCGCAGAAAACACTTTGGGCAATTCCTGAGATTAATCGCTTCGAAAGCGGTGGAGATTCCTTTCCATTACCCACAAGTTTGCAAATCGGGCGCAGGAGTGAAAACGGAGCCCCGAGCGCTGTCATCCTGAGCCTGCGAAGAGCCTGTCCTGAGTCTGTCGAAGGAATCTCACGAGGCGATCGCGACGTTCGTTTCAGTCGGCACGTACTCGGGACGGACGGCTCATCGGGCGGCGCTGTCAGCTCCGAGAACGATGAATGGTGACCTAACGCCGGCTGGCCCGCCGTGAGATTCCTTCGCAATCTGCCAATGAACCTGCCGGTTGAGGGAGGGCGACATCCGACGTTTGCCGTGGGGCGTTCGTTAACGCGACAGCGTCGTGGAGTGCGGCAGTCCTGTGCCGCCTTCGGATGCCGGACCGACTTTTGACCCACCGGAAGACGTCTCCGCAAAGGAAGTCTTCGTTCGGAGTGTCTCATTCCTTCAGAGAGCGTTAGTCGCTGACGGCGTCTTCTCCCAAGGCGGCACAGGACTGCCGCACTCCACGACGCTCGCGCGACTGCGAAGCCGCTCCCAGGTTCATGCCCAGCAATCACCCTCGCGCTTTGGCGAGGTTAGCTCCTCAGGATGACAAATAATATGGGCCGCTCCGGTTTCCGTGCTCGGCTTCCAGTTTGTGGGTAATGGAAAGGGCACTTCACCGCAGTTCACGAGCCTCCTCTGCCGTTTTGGGGTCATCCCATTTCGGACCGCGCCGGCGTTGGGCTCAGTTTCACTCTTCAATTCGGCCGTTCTTTCCAGAAGAGGTCAGGATGTCTGAGCCTTAAGAGGCTGCTGTCAAGGCGAAGTTGCCGCGCTCAGATTGCAATTATCAATCAAACCTTATCAATTATCAATTCCCGCTTGCATCGGTCGTCTCGCTCCGTTATCAAAAGCCCCATGATTAAAACCGGTATCCTCAATCCCGACATTCTCTCGCTCATTGCCCGGGTTCGTCACACTAACGCCCTGGTGATATCCGACCGCGGCTTTCCGTTCTGGCCGGAAATCGAAACGGTGGACCTTTCGCTCGTGGACGATGTGCCGACGGTGCTTCAGGTGCTCGCCGCAGTGCGTGGCGCATGCGTCTTCGGGCAGGCTTACATGGCCCGGGAGTTTCTTGCGAACAACAGCGAAGCCACAAAGCAAGCCTTCGCCGGCGCGCTGGCGGGCGTCCCGCTCGCTCATGAGCCGCACGTCGAGTTCAAGCTGCGCGTCCCCGGCGCAATCGGCCTCATTCGCACCGGCGACACCGTGCAGTACGCGAATATGATCCTGATCAGCGCGTAATCCGCGCCGGCGCATCATCAAGTCGCAGCTCACGATGGGGCTCGTTGGCATGCATGCTTCATGTTGACGAACTGGAAAGCAGCACTAGGCATTGACGTTTTCTTCCTCGCACGATAATAGTCGCCCATGTCCGACAATCTCGATCAAATCAAAGAACTCGAAGCTCGCATCCAACAACTCCGAAGCCAACAACTTCAGGAGGTAAAGGAAGCGCTGGCTGCCGCACGTAAAACCGTAGCCGACCTGGAAGCAGAGATTGCCGCCGTCACAGGAGGAAAGGCATCTGCCGGTGTGGCAGTGAAGCGCACCCGTATGTCCTCGGAGGAAATTCGTGGGCGCATTCTGAAGGCCCTTGCTGCTTCACCCTCGGGGTTGAGCGCCAAGAGCATCGCAGACACTACAGAAGTCAACTACAACACCGTGATGCTCTTCCTGAAGGGCAACGCCAAGGATTTCAAGACCACCGGGGCATTGAAATCGAAGAGGTATTTTTTGAGGTAGGAGCGCCAGAAGTTCGCCGAGGCGGACGTCTCGACCAGCGCCCGAGACGGATACGCTCCCTGGCTCCTTCCATTACCCACAAGTTTTCAAACCGGACGCACGCGCGAAGACGGAGCCCCGAATGCAGCCGTCCTGAGACATGCAGGCGGCCAAGGCGCGGCGTTGATTGTTGGGCAAGAACCGGGGATCGCCCGGCGCATTTCCGCCAACGGCCCAGCTACATTGGGGTCGCACCTTTGGCGCTCTACGCCGCGGCCTGCGAAGAGCCTGTCCTGAGTCTGTCGAAGGAATCTCACGAGACGATCCGGGGCGTTTCAGTTTCAGTGGGCCCGTGAGCTCGCTCCAACGCCTCCCTGGCACTCAACGTGCTGTCCATCAATTGCCGCAGACACTGTCATCGGGCGCACAGAGACGATCATCCAATATTTTTCCCATCGCATAACCCCCGCCCTCCCCTGTCAATGAATTCAAAAAGCGCGTCATATCCGGAACATCGAGTGGTCTTGCAGATCGGCCTCAAAAGCGTGGGGATTATTTGCGTTTTGCAAATCGTGCTGTTGCTCTTTCTTTGCTGGCGTCCCGTTGCTTCTCGCTCCGCAGCAAACACAAAGGCATCCGGGCATTCGACTCGGCAGGACAGGGCAGTTGCGGTCGGAGAACTTCCGCCATGGGGCGAGTTGATCGTCAAGGACATGGATATTCAACGCCCAAACGAATACCTCGAATCCGATGTGAAGCAGGATGCTTCGACGGCGTGGAACTTCCGCGGTAACCTGGAGCAGATTCGGTCGCTGCTGGTCTCGTGCGGCTTCACCGAATCACAACTGAAAAGCGCGTTCTTGCCGCAGTCGCTCGAGGTAACGGGAAGCGGGGTTGAAATTAAGCCCGCAGACGATCTTCTGCTCTCGCTCTCCCCCGAAACACGGGGAAGGTTGTACGCGGAGTTGGCCAGAAATCCCGCCAACTTCTACATGGCCAACCCGCTCCATATCAAGCACGACAAGATCGATTGCCTGGTGACGGAACAAGGCTTGCCGGGAGCTACGGTTTCATTATTCAAGAAGCTGCTGTACCCGCGCGGCAGCTTGTCTTTCTTTAGTGATCTGGCCTTTATGTTCCGCCACATTCCCGCCGAAGAAGACAGGCTGAATCTATTGAAAGTCGCCACAAGCGAGCCTTCGGTCATGGTCAGGTTAAAGATCCACCCCGACACCGACATCGACAAGCTGCTGGGCTACTGGGGCGGAGGTTCCAGCGCCCGTCGTCTGGATGACCGCCCATTGTTCGAGTCGATCAAATGCACGCCGGAAGGCGGGTCGGTGAGTATCGCCTTCTTGCTCCCGCCGTTTGCACGGGACCGGCTCTATACGTTTCCCATGCCTCCACACCCCGGCGATGCAATCCACGATTGTTTTTGGAGCGCCCTCAACTACTTCAACGACACCCCGGACGATCGCTTCGGGGATCTCAATTATGTTGGACAATACGTCAAGGCGAACTATTACCAGATTTCCAAGCCGGTCGTTCATGGCGACCTGGTCTTTATCTGCGACGCAAAGGACAGCGCCCTGCATGCGGCCATTTACCTCGCCGACGACATTGTGTTTACAAAAAACGGAATGGGTTACATGGAGCCGTGGGTTCTGATGCGCCTGCCCGATCTCGTGAACTTCTACTCCACGACCGGCCCGGCGCATACGTTGGCGTTTCGAAACAAGGCCCTATAAGCGGACTGCCGGTATGGGGCCGCGCCTGGCGCTAAACAGATACGAGCATGCGATCGCCTTAACGATTTAATGAAGAATCAGAGCCGCCGGAATCAGGAGGTCTGAGGCTCTCAGACGAACTTCCCGGGATTCAAAATGCCCCTTGGATCCATCGCCGCCTTGAGCGCTACGTGAACGCCGCGGCTGACTGGCGACACCGCCTGGTTCCACCAGCGGCGTTTTGCCAAACCGATGCCGTGTTCGCCGGTGATCGCGCCGCCCCATGCCAGCACCTGGGCGAACAATTCATCCAACACCTTCCGAGTTTTTTCGCGCACGGCTGGGTCGTTGTAGCCGCCAACCATAATGTTGGTGTGGATGTTGCCGTCCCCTGCGTGACCAAAGCAGGCCACCGGGTAACCGTATTTTTCCCGAAGCCGCGAGGCGAACTCGGCGAGATCGGACAGGCGCCCGCGCGGCACGACGATGTCTTCGTTGAGTTTCGTCAGACCCGAACGTTTGAGGGATGGCGAGAATTGGCGGCGCAGTTCCCAGAGAGCCTCGCACTCCAGTTCGCCAAACGCCGTCCGCAAGAAGATGGCCCCGATGCCGCGGACAAACTCTTCCAGCGCCGCGACCTCCGCCCGAACAGACGCCTCCTGCCCGTCCAGATCGATCAACAAGTGACCTTCGCCTTCGGGAACGATGCTCGCGCCCAGAGCTTCGCGCGCCGATTTCAGGGTGAACGCATCGGCGATCTCCAACGCGGACGGCAGATAGCCGGCGCCCAGCACCTTTTGCACCGCCGCCGCCGCCTGGGCAAACGTGGAAAAGCTGGCGGAAATCGTGGCGCGCGCAGGCGGCAACGGAATGAGGCGCAACGTCGCTTCGGTGACCACGCCGAGCATTCCTTCCGAACCGGTCAAAAGCCCCACCAGATCGAAACCGGTCTTGTTTTTGTGCGTGCGGCCTCCGGCCCGCAACACTTCGCCAGTTGCCAGCACCGCTTCCAATCCAAGCACGTAGGAACGCGTGACGCCATATTTCAGACAACGCGGGCCGCCGGCGTTCGTGGCGATGTTCCCGCCGATGGAACACTCTTTCAGACTTGCTGGATCCGGCGGGTAATAAAGCCCCTGCGCACGCACCGCCTCCTGAAGATGCCCGGTGATCACCCCCGGGCCGACGACAGCCACACCGTCTGCCGCGTTGATTTCCGTAATCCGGTTCATGCGCGCCAGCGAAAGCGCGATGCCGCCGCGAACCGGCACGCAGCCGCCCACGTAGCCCACCCCGGCGCCCCGCGGCGTGACCGGCACGCGGTGCCGGTTGGCAAACCGAAGCAGTCGGGAGACCTGCTCCGTGCTCTCTGCAAACACCACAAGGCGCGGACGGTGGCTGGCCAGCCACTTGTCGGCGGCATGGGCCGCGAGCGTTTCGGCGTCGTCCCGGACGACGTCCGGTCCAAGGAGGCTTTGTAATTTCTGTTTGAGGCGCATGCCCGCAGATTACGCAGATTTCTCCGGCGCGGCAAAGCATCCCAACAACTTTGGAGCGAGATGTGGACGCCACCTGCGATCCCGTCACCGACACCCGCCTCTACCAGACGCAAACCAGATCCAACCCCACCGACGCCACCCTTTGGAAAGACTACACCACCCCGCAAACCCGCGGTCCGCTTGCCCTCATGGGACTCCAAAGCGGAGGGCGGAAGCCCATGGGACTCGTTCCCAGGCTCCAGCCTGGGAACGCACTTTTCCCGGAGGCTCCAGCCTCCTGTTGCTGATACGCAGTTTCGAAGTGACACTCACCTTCTGCTTTACGCCGCAACACCGCGGGATTCAGCCGCACCACACGAGTCCACCGCTGGAGATTGGCGAATTTGCGGAGTGCTGCGCCCGAATGACCCGGCGCTACGCCAGCCCCGGCGTTTGGGGCCGGGCGGCAAGGAAATGAACTCGTGCATCGTCGATCTCCTCTTATAGTGACGGGAATGAAAAGAGGCCCACGTCGGCAAACGCCGCGCCCTTCCAAATCCAATCAATCCGCCAAACCGATCAAGGATCGGCGGATTGTCCTTATTGACGATGCGCCCCTGCGAAAGCGCGCCGCCACGGAGTTCAGCCGCGCGATGGCGAAGCTGGAACAAGCGCGCGCGGAGTGGCAGCGTTTTGAGACGGAAGACCGTCCCGCTTTCGAACGCTGGCTGGCATCGACTTTCGGCGCATTGCTCACGGAACTGCGGGAGAACGCCAGGCTAATCGATGAGCAGCAGGCTTTGATCGACGAAGTAGATGCGGAGATGATGTGGGGTAATCAACGCAGCCCACGCAAGGCTTACGCGGCGGTGATGAGACGCCGCGAAAACCCGGAACAGGAAGAGGACTTCGATTCTGCTGGGGTAAAGGCGGATGGATCCGATTCCCCGAATGAAGTCCGACCAGGGGACGCGCATGCCGAAGAAGACGGCGACAATTCCGCCCCCTTTCAAGGCATGGGCGAGGAAATTCCCGAAGTGGTACGCCGGGAGATGTTCCATGATTTCGTGCGAGCGGTCTTTGGACTAAACCCGAAGCAGATACCCAGGGCTGTCTATGACTCGATGTTCGCCCGGTTTGAAGCCGACATGTTCCCCGGCGGCCGGGCGCGCAGTGCGCCGTTCGCCGCTGACGGCCCGGAGCAACCCTCTTCCGGACCGGATGAATCGCGGATCAAGGAAATCTACCGCATCCTGGTGCGGCGGCTGCATCCCGACACACGGGCGGACGGAAACGCGCAAGTGTCGGCTATCTGGCACGACGTGCAGGAAGCCTATGCATCCCGTAATTTGGAGCGTCTGGAGACGCTGTTGGCGTTGACGGAAATGCGCGGCAGTGCCGATGGAGGCCAGGCAACCGTGGGCAAGATGCGGAAAGCGGTGGAAGAACTGAAGCGATCCCTGCGGGCCATTCAGCGAACCATACGCGAGGGCAAGCGCAACCCTGCATGGAGCTTTACCCAATACAGAGACCGCGCTCCCCTGGAAAAATCCATCCGCCGGGAGATGGAGTCGAACCTTGCCGAACAGCGGCAGGTGCTTGCGCACCTGAAACGGACGCTGGACGATTGGTCGAGTCCGGCGAAGCCGCCAGCGAGAAAGACAAAGAAACAGCGCACGCAAGCCGCGAACCGTGCGTCGAAGCGCCCTGAGTCGAAAGCGGCATCCGCCGCGCACTTTCAGGCAGAGTTTTATCCGTTTTGAAAGCAGCGTTCAAGCGGAAGCGCTCAACAGCCTCAGACCTCCTGACCTCTTCTGGAAAGAACGGCCGAATTGAAGAATGAAAATGAGCCCAACGCCGGCGCGGTCCGAAATGGGATGACCCCAAAACGGCAGAGGAGACTCGTGGACTGCGGTGAAGTGCCCTTTCCATTACCCACAAAACGGAAGCCGAGCACGGAAACCGGAGCGGCCCATATTATTTGTCATCCTGAGGAGCTAACCTCGCCAAAGCGCGAGGGTGATTGC